>Ga0163154_10002484_pt1 | contig 26932 bp, 20 predicted proteins | sample OliLakLV19MP9P1_FD_148649 | JGI IMG/M metagenome (GOLD analysis project Ga0163154, IMG submission 148649) | Freshwater microbial mat bacterial communities from Lake Vanda, McMurdo Dry Valleys, Antarctica - Oligotrophic Lake LV.19.MP9.P1 | ecosystem: Environmental > Aquatic > Freshwater > Lake >... | reverse complement strand
ACGGTATCAATCGCATGGGAAAACGGAACCCTCAAGCAAGCGAGCATCAAGGCGAGCAAAGCCGGAACCCTCACACTCCGAACCAAAACGCCACAATCCCAGCTTACTCAAATCACTCTCAAAGCTGGACAAACCCACACAATCCACTGATCCACAAAAGACACGAAAACAAAAACATAAAGAACACGCAAATCACAATCTCAACCATAGAGACACCGAGAAAGCACAAATGACTGTGTCATTTGTGCTTTCTCGCGGTGATTTTGTCTATGAATTGTTTTCGTGTCTTTTGTGGATCAGATTTGTCCCTCGACGCGGGCAGTGCCGCGCCGCTCGAATTTATTCCAGCCAACCGCTCCGCCGCGCAATGCTGAAAAGACCGATTTGAGAATCACATAGTACATCAATTGGCGATAGACGAAGCGTTGCAGGAAAAGATAGGGGAGCAGTTTCCAATCGGCTTTATCCATTTTGACCGCCAATGCCGCCCCCGCAAACTCCACACCCATCATCAGCGCGTAATAGTATGCAACCTGATCCAGATGCCCCGTCAGCAATGCCCATACAACGGTCAAATCCATGATTGGCGAAATGGCAGGGAACACGATCTGATAGACCCAGAGACTCGGCATCGCAAACCAACCAAACGTGCCATGCTTTCCCAGACTGCTCCGGTGCTTCCACAGATTTTGCAGCGTTCCGAATGCCCAACGGAACCGTTGATGTGAAAGGTTTTTGAGCGAGTCCGGTGCTTCGGTATAAGCATATGCTGTACTGTCGTTGACGATACGCCATCCCGTTTCTCTTATTGTCCAAGTCAGGTCGGCGTCTTCAGCAAGCGTATCGTGCGTATAGCCGCCCGCTTGTTCGATGGCTTTGGTACGCCACGCTCCGACGGCTCCCGGAACTACGGTGATAGAATTGAGGAGATCATAGGCGCGTCGGTCAAAGTTTTGACTGGTGATATATTCTAATGCCTGCCATTTTGTCAGAATGTTATTTGCATTGCCAACACGCACATTGCCCGCTACTGCTCCCACTTTGGGATCGGCAAAGTGCCGCGCCAACCGTCCAATCGTATCCGGTACAAAGAGGGTATCGGCATCGAGGGCGACAATGATTTCGCCTTCTGCATACTGCATTCCATAATTCAGAGCAGAGGCTTTGCCGCCGTTTTCCTTGCGAAACGCTCGCACACGTGGATTATTGGCAAACATCTGTGCGACGACATCATAGGTGCTGTCTTTGCTTCCGTCGTCCACAACGATCACTTCATTGACGAAATACACACTGTCCAGAACGGTCTGTATTGTCCGCGTAATCACTCGTTCTTCATTATATGCGGCGATGACAACCGAGACGGGCAGATGAAAGTCGAGAGGATATGCGGCAATCCGCCGCGCCTCGCGCTGCCGCTGCATCAACGCCAGCAGCGTCATCAGCACTTGCCGTGAAACGCCCAAAAATATCGACAGCGTAAACAGCCAATACAGGATTTTCTGCGTCACGAATGTTCCCTCGAAAACCCAGCGATCCATGCCTACGAGGTAGCCCTCGCGCCCTGTCACTTTGGGAAAGAGAGTGGCACGCGGCAGACCGCGCAATTCCGAAATCGTCGTGAACTGATAACCTGCGGCTTTCAGTTTGCGGATCAAAAGCGGCAGTGCCTCAAGGGTATGGGTTCGGTCACCGCCGCCATCGTGTAATAAGATGACACTTCCCTTATCGCGATCCTCCCAAGTTGCTTCGACAATCCGCGCTGCGCCCACAGCACCGTTCGCCCCGACAAGATGCTCATTCCAATCTTGAGGGTCGATCTGCTCACCAACCGAGATGAAGTTATAGCGTGATGCCAGCATGATCGGCTTGAGGTCTTGGGCGGTGCGCGGTTCCACATCGATGGCATACGGCGGGCGGAACAGCGTTGTCGTATGCCCCGTCAAGGTTTCGATCAGGCGTTGGGTCGCGCTGATTTCGAGGAGGGTTCGGCTGTCTCCGGTTTGACTTAGATCAGGATGCGAAAACGTATGATTGCCGAGTTCATGCCCTTCATCCCAGATGCGGCGCACTAAGCCGGGATTGGTCTCGCCTTGCGAACCGACGATAAAGAAGGTTGCGGGGACATTCTCCTGCTTGAGAATATCGAGAATTTGCGGCGTATAGTTCGGGTCTGGTCCGTCGTCGAAGGTCAACACCAACTTTTTCGGAATAAAGCCGGAGCGGCGCACAACATACCCAGAGGGCAAATCGTGATAGACTTCCGTTGTGATCAGTCCGGTTTTCGGCTCACGTCTGAGCGTGCGATTTCCGTCTGTCGGTTCAGCGACAACACTGAGAAGTTCGCCTTCACCCTCGAAATCCACTTGGGACAGTTTTCCATAAGTGATATGGTTGAGAACGCCCATGTCGATTGCCTGTCCTACCGATTCAGGATTTTTGCGGCGCCCCAAAATGTTCCACACACCGGGGTCTTCGCTGCCGAGATACCAGAGTGCCGCCCCCCGTGGCTTATACGGGTAGGCGAGCCGCCAATGATTGAATAATGAGGCGGCATCCAGCATCCACACGGTATGGCGTGCGCCCTCATCATCGAAATAAGAGTAGAAAGGGTTGAGCGATTTCGGGTCGAGCGTAATTCGGGCAACCAACGGGTCTTGCGGATCGAACGATTCTTTTGCCTGCACCACCGCTGCCTGATAGTTGATGGAGGCTCCTTCAATTTCACCGTCTTTCCAATCATAGGCATAATTTCCCAAACCAAGAACCACTTTGTCCGCAGGAACCACTGCGAACAACTCTTTGAGACGTTCCCGATACCATGGAATTCCCGCAATACTCCCTGCGCCGCCGCCGTCTTGTCCGGGCGAATGCTGGTCGTAGAGCATCGGAATAATAAAGTCGCAAGCTTCGGCAAGCGCGGGCAAGTCGAATGAGGCGTTCTCAACTTGAACATCCTGCGTCAAAATGAGACCTTTGGAGCGGAACGCCAGCGAGAGTTCCGTCATCAGTGCCGTGAGATTGTCGCGGTCATATTCGGGAACTTGCTCGAAGTCGATATTAATCCCCTGCCAGCCCTCTTTCTTGATCATCGCAACCAGATTTTGGATAAAGACGGCACGCCGCTTCGGTTCGGACAGCAGCAAATGCAGGGCGTTGGCGTCCCATTGGCTTTGCTCACTCCCAATTCTCTGAGGAATATAATTGTTGATGAGCGGAATAATCGGGAGATTATTATCGCGCACAAATTTCGTGACAGTTAGGCGGTCTTCTTGGTTGCGTCCGTCGATAATTCCCTTGCCGTCTTTAGTGATATGGAGCCATTCGGGGCAAAAATGGGTCAAGCGATGGACATTGCGCCGCAGAGATGCCAGCGAAGTTTCTTCCCAATTGACATAAAAGCCGAGAGTAATAGGCGTGTTCATGTCGTATTTCGGAGCCGCATTGTGCAGTTTCTTCGTCTCGTTTTGTTCTCGCTCCCTCTCTTTAATCAGGGCTTTACTGTCACGGCGCAGAGCGAACTGACTGCGGGCTTTTTGGCGATCCGTCAAGATGGGATCGACATTGCCGAGGTCTTTTACCGCTTCCGATTGAGGCAGCGGACGGTGTGGAAGCAGAGGTTGAAACACCATGCTGAGAACAAAAACGACCAATACAATGGAGAAAAGCAACCCCCCAAGCAGACTCAAGCGAGAAATCCATGACCAGCGTTTGCGGGACTCGTCATAAAAAATTGGGCGTGAATTTGATGATTCAGGTGGCATGGCGGCGGTCTTTCTTGCGGAAAATCTCTCTTGATTATCGTCAATTCTATGGAAATTCCTATCCCTATATTGGACAATATTCCAACGACGCAAAGTTCCCTCTTCTGATAATCGCCTCGATTTTGTAACGCAAGGCATAAAAAAACCGCTGAAACTCTTCAGCGGCTCACACAGAACACAGTAGACCTCTTGCAAGATTCGGGTAGAAATCACGTACCCGACTCAAAAACAGCCGTCCTACGGACGAAATTCCCTCTCCCTATCGAGTGCGAAGCACGGCACGGCGGAACGAGACCTGCATGAAGAATTTATTCTGCTGGACTCTTGCAAGAGGTCTACTGAAATTCAAGGAGTATTCTCCCCCTGTTCCCTGTTCTCTGTTCCCTGTTCCCTGTTCCCCTCTTTGCCGGGCGGTGGAGTGATAAGAGGAGCCGCCGTGATCTGCTTGACGACAAGCCACTCAGACGGCGCGGAAATGGCGGTTCTGCCTGACAACAAACCGGGCGGCAGTTGATCCAGACTGGTGAGTCAAGGGAATTTGCCGCCGTTTTTGCCGACCATTTCCCGAACCCATTCCTCGATATTGCTGGCACGCTGCTCGGCGGTATCCCGTTCGTCACGCAGCGAATCCATCTTTTCTAAGAGATCGAGAATCACTTGCACGCCCGCCAAATTAACGCCCATCTCCTGAGTCAAGCGGCGAATCTGGCGCAGTCTATCTACATCCGCTTCCGAATACAGGCGATTTTTGCTTTTACGTTGCGGCGTTACCAAACCGAGACGCTCATACAATCGGATCGTTTGGGCGTGCATCTGCGTCAAACTGACAACGACGCCGATCATATAGACAGGCTCATTTTTGTCATGCGTTGTCATAGCAACTCACCCCTATCTAAAATCAAAACCCGCTCATCCCGACCTATTTCTTGACGTGTTCGTTCCGCATCCGCGCCAATTCTTCCAATAGCGTGATTTCGCGGTCGCTCAAATCTTTCGGGACAGTGACTTTGACGCGGGCAAACGCATCTCCTGCCGGTTTGCCGCCAAATGCGGGCATTCCCTGACTTGTAAGGCGCATTCTCTGCCCCGATTGAATTCCAGTCGGCACATTGACTTGACGCTTCATTCCGCCGGGAAGCTCCACCATGATTTCACCGCCCAACGCCGCGACGGTATACGGCACATTGGCATCGAACGTCAAATTCTGTCCGTCGCGTTCATATTTGAGGTGCTTTTCAACGGTGATCTGCACAATAAGATCGGTACGGCGTCCGCGCATATCTGCCGCCCCTTGCGCCGCGATTCGAGCCTGATAGCCATCAGTCACACCGGGCGGAATATTCAGCGGCACAGAGCGCGGAGACGCGATTCGCCCCTTGCCCCGACAGCGTGGACACCCTTGAGCGTTGTTGAGATCAAACTGCCCTTTGCTGTTCTTTTTCTGTCCAATCCCGTCACATTCGGGGCAAACATCGTCCACCGTCACCTTGAGTGTTTTCGCGGCTCCGCGATATGCCTCTTCCAGCGTGATGGACGTATTGAAGACAATATCCTCTGGCGCACGCGCTCCCCCGAATCCGCCGCGTTGCTGCTGTTGCTGCTGTCCGCCGCGAGTGCCAAAATTGCCAAAAATGTTGTCAATAAAATCTTCGAACTGCCGCCCGCCCACTCCAGGATCGAAATCCACATTGGGCTGAGGTCCAGGACGTCCACTGCCGCCATACGCTCCCGCCCCCGCACTGCTCATCTGCTCCCACATCGGACCAAACTGGTCGTATTTTTTGCGTTTTTCCACATCGGACAGCACATCGTAGGCTTCCTGAATCTTCTTGAACTGGTCTTCGGCTTTTTTGTCGCCGGGGTTCAAGTCGGGGTGAAATTTTCGCGCAAGCCGACGGTGCGCCTTCTTGATATCCTCAGCAGAAGCGGTTTTCGGCACACCCAAAATGTTGTAGAAATCTTTGTCGTTCAAGCGCGATCACTCCCCATGAGGGAACAGGAGACAGGGAACAGAACAATGTACTCTGATCCACGAAACATACGAAAGAAAGACAAAAAGAACACGAAAAGCAATGCAAAACTCTCAAATAAGAACTCTTGAATTGTCCCCGTGTCCTCCGTGTCCCCCGTGGTTCTTCTCCCTCTGTCCCCCTCACCCCCTGTTTGTATTAGCGGTATTCCGTATCAACTACGTCATCGTCAGCCGGTGTAGGCGACTGCGGGGGCATCTGGTCATCGCCGGTTCCATTGGAGGCTTCCGCCGCCGTCGCTTGCTGATACAGCAGTTCGGACAAGCGATACGTGGACTGCTCCAGTTCCGATGTCAACCGCTGTAGGTCTTCCACGCTGGTTTCAGTATTGTTCAACGCCGTGCGAAGTGCATCCATCGCGGTTTCCACCGTCGCCTTGAGATCGGACGGGGCTTTCTCGCCGAGTTCCTTGAGCTGTTTCTCGGTGGAATAGACGAGACCCTCGGCTTTGTTGCGGGCTTCGGCACGCTCTTTGATTTTGCGATCTTCGTCGGCATATTGCGCGGCGTCTTTGACCATACGATCAACTTCGTTGCGGTTCAATGCGCCAGAACCCGTGATCGTGATCTTCTGTTCGCGATTGGTCGCTTTGTCCCGTGCCGAAACGCTCACAATTCCGTTGGCATCGAGATCGAATGCCACTTCAATCTGCGGAATCCCACGCGGAGCCGGCAGAATGTTCGTCAGTTGGAAATCGCCGAGCAGTTTGTTCGCCGCCGCAATCTCCCGTTCGCCCTGATACACTTTGACGTGAACGCTGGTCTGACCGTCTTCTGCTGTCGAGAACACTTCGCTCTTGCGGCTTGGAATCGTCGTATTGCGTTCGATGAGTTTGGTGAATACGCCGCCAAGCGTTTCAATTCCGAGACTGAGCGGAGTCACATCGAGAAGCAGAATACTGGAACCCGTTCCGCTGCCGTCGCTTGCAAGTTGTCCGGCTTGAACCGCCGCGCCAATCGCTACAACCTCGTCGGGATTGACGCCCTTGTTCGGTTCCTTGCCGCCGCCTAACAGCTTGACCAATTCCTGTACCATCGGCATCCGAGTCGAGCCGCCAACAAGAACGATTTCGTCAATTTCGCTTGGTGAGACTTTCGAGTCGGACAAGACCTGCTCGAACGGCTTCCGGCAACGTTCGACCAGATCGCCGGTCAATTCTTCGAATTTGGCGCGAGTAAGGTTCACGTCGAGATGGACGGGACCTTCGGGCGTGCTGCTGATAAACGGCAGGTTGATATTGGTCGTCATAACATTAGACAACTCAATTTTGGCTTTTTCCGCCGCTTCCCGCACTCGTTGCATTGCTTGCTTATCTTTGCTCAAGTCAATGCTCGTTTCCTTCTTGAACTCCGCCGCAACGTATTCGACGATGCGGGCGTCCCAGTCATCGCCGCCAAGAGCGTTGTCGCCGTTGGTCGCAAGAACTTCGAGGATCAAGCCGCCGTCTTCCGATTTGCCGATGTCGAGTAAGGTCACATCAAACGTACCACCGCCTAAGTCAAAGACGAGAACTTTTTCTTCTTTGCCCTTGTCGAGTCCATAAGCGAGTGCGGCGGCAGTCGGCTCGTTGATAATTCGCAAAACTTTCAAGCCCGCGATCTCACCCGCGTTTTTGGTGGCGGTGCGCTGCGCGTCATTGAAGTATGCAGGAACGGTAATGACCGCTTCGGTTACAGGTTGTCCGAGATACGATTCGGCGTCCGCCTTGAGTTTCTGCAAGATCATCGCTGATATCTCTTCGGGCGAATAAGGCTTGCCGTCTACGGTTTTCTTGTTTGTCGTCCCGATTTCGCGCTTGATCGAAATGATCGTGCGGTCGGGACTGGTAATCGCCTGTCGCTTGGCACTTGATCCGACAAGACGCTCCCCGTTTTTGTTAAATCCGACGACAGAGGGCGTAATACGTGCGCCTTCCGCGTTGGCAATGACAGTCGGTTCGCCGCCTTCCAAGACGGCGATACACGAGTTTGTTGTTCCTAAGTCAATACCTACAGCTTTCCCCATGGGGTGACTATCCTCCAGAATATAAAGTTTCCACTGATTAATACGCACTCCGGCGCAGAAATGTTTCGCGATTTATCGTCAGAGCATTATACTATTTGAGTGTGTTGTTGTCAAGTGGGTTTTTGACAGGACTCTGAAAACCGCTGTGACTTTTCTCTCGGAGCGGTTGTCAATTTATGATATAATCTTGGTGGAGGTGAAAATCATGTCGCAGACCCTTGTTTTGGAAGGAACCGGAGCCGAATTGATCCAGCATTTGGAGGGGCATTCCGAGGAACGCTTCCGCCTGACCGCGCTCTCCGAATCCGACGCACTGGAAAGCAAACCCCTGCGCGAAAAAAACTGGAAAATGCTTGAAGCTTTAGAGCAAATTGAGAAACTCAACAAGGAGCATCCACCAACAGATGGTTCCGACTCATTGAGGCTACTGCATGAGGCACGCGATGGCGGGATGTACGATTATGATCCAAACAAATAAAAATGTAGAAGCCGTTGTACTTGATGCCAGTGTTGCCGTTGCTGTCTCTGCTCAAGAAAGCGATAAAGAGCGAGCAGCGCGAGATACGATGAAATACTATTCAGATCGACAATGTTTGTTCTTTGCTCCCGGAGTCATTGTTTCTGAAAGTCTCTATGTGTTGTGCAAGCAAGTCGATAATGGGAAAATCACTGAGCAAATCCACGCTTTAGCGATAACAAAGTTAGAGGCTTTCCTTGCTCCTGTGTTGCCGTCTACACGGGGCGATAAGTCTTTGATTAAACGTGCCAATGAGATACGCGGGACATATTCCTGCCGCCGTTCTGCCGATGGGTTGTATATTGCGTTGGCAGAACAACTCTCAGCGATTTATGAAACGGTTATTCTGACATTCGATGAGGATATGCCCAAGCAAGCCGCTCGCAATGCGCCAACAGTGACAGTACAGCTTTTGCCTGTCTCATAAAGGCGCGGGATTAGGAAATGGGTGATTCGAGCAAAGTGAGAGTGCAGTTGTCGGCGTCAAGGCGGGCATGAACGCCGAGAGGAAGCGTGAGCGGATTGGGTTCGTGACCGAAGGGAAAGCCGCAAATTGTCGGTTTGCCGAGCGGGGCGATCATGGCACGCCAGAGGCTTTCGGGCGTATCGGGCGGTGGAGGGGTTTCGTCTTTATCATACCAAGTGGTGACGGTTCCAATCACAAAGCCCGCCGCTTCCTGCAAGACGCCGCACAGCAACAACTGAGCGAGATAGCGGTCACAGCGATAGATCAGTTCGCCGACATCTTCGATTAAGACAATTTTGCCGCGAAAATCGGGTTGGATTCTTGTGCCGCACGCATGAGCGAGAAGCGTCAGACAGCCGCCCGCCAGCACTCCTTCTGCCATACCGGAAACCAAGGTTGTGATCGATTCGGGATTGGCAGGGAGTGCGCCGTAGGGGTTTGGATTGGTGAGCATTTCCCAGAAGAGGGCTTGCGGTTCCGGCGCGAGGGTATGGATATTGGTTGCCATTTTGCCGTGTATGGATGTTAGCCCGCTGATCTGATTGATACCGAGATGGAGACTGGTCACATCACTGTAACCCGTGAGGATTTTGGGATTATCGCGCAGTGCGTTCCAATCGAGCAGCTCCGTGAGGCGCATCGAACCATAGCCGCCCCGCGCACAAATGATCGCTGCAATGTCATCGCGCCGGAACAGGTCGTTCATATCGGAAGCGCGTTCCGCGTCCGTTCCCGCCAGAAAACTCTGACCGACTTCCCCCACTTTAAGGACGTTTTCGCCGACAATGGGAAGATAGCCCAGCAATTCGAGATAGGCGACGCCCGCCGCCAATTCGTCTGCATTGACGGGGCTTGCTGAGTTCGCAATCCCGATTTTGTCGCCCTTTTGCAGTCGGCGCGGCTTGAGGAAATTTTGTGTGCTTACCATCCGTATCGCTCCGGTCCCCAATCGCGTTCGATGGTTTCTTGTTTGAGAATGCGGAGTTTGCGGCTCGGCACATCGTCATAGAGAACGATGCCCGCCCCGACACACGAGTATGCCCCGATTTTCACGCCCGGCTGCGTGATGACATTGACGCCGGTGCGGGAATAATCGCCGAAGAATGCCGCGTCTGCTCCTGACTTCGGGAATTCGCGCCGCCCGCGTATCTTATGAACTGTCTCGGTATCGTCGAAGCGCAAGGTTCCGCAGACCGTTGCCGCCCCGATGTCCACCGCCGCGCCCAGTACTCCATAAATTTCCGAATAGTGGTAGATATACGCTCCGTCGAGCATCACGCCGTCGAATTCCGCGCCATGCCCGATCACACAGCCGTTGCCGATAACCGAGTCGCCGCCGACAAGGCAATAATCGCTGACACGAGTATTTGCCCCGATCATTACTCTGGGTTTGATAATTGCGCCGTTGATGACTTTGGAGTTTTTGCCGATCCAGCACGGACCTTCGATGACGACACGATTCCCGATTTTCGCGCCTGCTTCGACGACGATATGCCCTGTGATCTCCGCGCCGTCCGAGATTTCCGCCGTGGGATCGATTCGGCTTTCCGTGAGATTTTCCGCCATCTCGGACAGAACAACGTCCGTCGCATCGAAGATATGCCAAGGCTTGTCTACATCGGCAGATTTGTGCTGAGTTTCAACGGCGATCACGCTCAAGCCGTCATCGAGCATGGTGGCAAGAGAGTCCGCGAGTTCCGCCTCCTGAAGCGGCATTCCGCCAACGGGGACGTGCCGCATCACACGCGGCTGGCTTTCGAGATAGGGGAGGGCAGAGAGTTTGATCGCGAACGCTCCTGCAATGCGGTGTGAGCCGCCGCGCCCATGCCCTTCGATTCCGTGCAGAGCGTTGCCGCCCGTTTCAATAGGATCGCCCAACTGCGCTACAATCCAATCCTGCGGACGTTCGCCGTTCAAGGGAGCGCACAAAACCGCCGCATCTGCTCCGCTTTTCTCGAACGTCTCGCCAAAGTTTCGCAACTCGTCCGAATAAAAAACGCAGTCACCGTAAATTACAAGAAGATTTTTGGTGCGACACTCCGGCTCATCATGTGCAAAACTACGCACAGGGTATGCTGTCGCCTCTGCTGTTCCTGCTGTCGCTCTCATAAAAGGCAGGTAGGTGATATTCTCCAAGCCACGCACCGCATCCCGCACTGACCCTGCTTGATGATCAGTTACGATATAAATTTGCTTGATACCCAACGATTGAACCTGCCGCACTAAACGGCGAACGATAGGCTCGTTGGCAATCGGAAACGCACATTTATTTCGGACTTCCTCAAAGGGAAAAAACTTGCGTCCCTGACCGCCCGCCAATATAATTGCCGCATCGAACACGCTGATTCTCCTCTTGTGCGAGGATTTATCCCCGCTTCTCCAATTTCTTAAACTTGTAGCCGCCTTTTTTGAGAACGGCTTTGATATCGCGCTCTTTGGGTTCTTTTTTATCGTAAGTGATGAGTGCCTGTTGCTTGGCAAAACTTACATCGGCTTTGGTCACGCCCGGAGCCAGTTTAAGTGCATATCGAATACCGCCTTCGCACCCTTTGCAGATGATCGGCATTCGGACAATCATCTGTTTTGGGGCGGCTTTCGTCTCCTCAGCCATCACATTGACCGAACTCAATCCCAAAAGCACGAATCCTATCGCTGCGATTCTCATCGTTGTATTCCTCGTCATTTTTCGGCGCAATCAGTCTCCAAACCCATATTGGTACGCAGTCTGAATTAGGCAATAGCCATAGACGCATGGGTTTTCCTCTTTTCTCAGTATATCATACGTGTCTTTGTTTGGCAATCCGCCCGACCAAAACAAAAATCGCCTCTTCAAGAACCTCACCACGGTTTTGTTCGTCGAGTTTCTGGAACTGTTCGCCCTATAGATTGCCATTGAACTCAATGATACTTCGGACATCGATAAGGACTTGCGCGAAGGTATCAGGCGCGACGGGCTTGTTTATACCGCTCCCTCAATCTTTGCCAAGTGTCTGCTTCGCGTATCTCGGCAACAACAGAAGCAAGGGGCAAATGCCCGCCAAAACTCAAGATAGCGGCGAGTTGCTGCCAGCATTGATGATATTCACGGGCAGATTCCGGTGACAGGATCGGTTGTTCCTTATGTGAAGTGAAAAGAGAATTTCTCCTCTCACTCCCATTATATCACACATTCCCTGCCGCCCCCGTCCCGCCAAACCCAAACGTGAGACGCGCCCAAACTCACCCTGTCCAAAGCCGCATAAATGGAGACCGTAAGGAGACGGGAAACGATATTAGACCTCTTGCAAGGGTCAGGCAGAATAAATTCTTCGTGCAGGTCTCGTTCCGCCGTGCCGTGCTTCGCACTCGATAGGGAGAGGGAATTTTGTCCGTAGGACGGCTGCTTTTGAGTCGGGTACGTTCTTGTACCCGACTTCTTGCATAGGAGGAAACCCTAATGCGTACCATACTCGGTGTGCTTCCGGCGATGTGCGGATTGTTCGCACTGCTTGGAACGGCGGCATACGCGCAGACTGTTGGCTATACGCTCGTTCTCTCTGAACATCCCCAGTTGTACGTCTCAGCAATCGGCTCGCGTCCCGGCTCCGCAGAGCTTGGCAGTAATTGGTATTGGTTTCGGTGGAGTGTGTCTGCATCTTTTGCGTAAACGCAAAAGATGAGCGAATTTTACGGTTGCTTTATCGCCCCTGAAAGTTTCAGGGGCGATTTTCATTCTGCTCGTCTTTCACTGTGATGACGGGGAAGAATTCACTGACACGGATTTTCGCTTCGGGTTGAGCCAGAGCAGAAACCTCTTGCGTATCAGAGTAGATGGCGATCATCTCGTAGCCCTTCGCCGACGGAATACGATGCACCCATATCTGACGCGCCTTGACATCGACGACCCAATATTCCACGACACCCGACTGCCCATAGATTCGGGCTTTGCGCTCCAAATCGTCTTGCAAACTGGAGTCGGCAACTTCAACCAAAAGACGCACGTCTGCCGGTAATGGGTTGCGCTCAGAAAATTCGGTTTCCGGCTTTTTGAGAAGTATCACGTCGGGTTCAAGTCGGCTCACGCGCTTTTTATCCTGCGGAAAATCTACCGGCGACTGATTCATCAGATATTCTGTTCCAAAGATTCCCATAAGCCAACGTGAAATCGCGTGTAACAGGGCGCGGTGCGGTGGATGTTGTCCCATTTTCTTAACGATCACTCCTTCAATGAGTTCACAGCGTTCGGTCAGAATTTGCATATCATAGAGTTTATCGAACTCTTTGAGCGTCCACAGCTTCATACGGGGGAACTCGTTTAGCGGCGAGGCGGCAGGTTTTTTGATCAGTGAGCGGGTTAGAGTGGGCATTTGATGTGTTCCTTTCTTGAATTTAGGGCATATTCACTAGACCTCTTGCGTAAGGCGGGTACAAGAACGTACCCGACTCAAAAACAGCCGTCCTACGGACGAAATTCTCTTGCCTTGAGAGTGCGAAGCACGGCACGGCGGAACGAGACCTGCACGAGAAATTCATTTCGCTGGACTTATTGGAGTTACTCCGCTATTCGACTTCGGAGCGGAAATCCCCTGCTTTCATTTTCTTACGAGGTATAATGAAACGGTAACCCATGTTAGTCAGGAGAAAGTTTCGATGACTCTGTCCCTCAAAGTCGCTTTGACAGGCACACTTTTTGCTTTGCTCGCTTCGGTTTCTGCGTCGGCGCAGAAGAACGGAGTCGTTTGGCTCGAAGGCGAAAGTGCCACCACCAATGTCAAGCCGAACGTCGCCGGTTGGGGACAGACCGAGTTTCTTTCCGGCAAGAAGTGGTTGCAAGTCGCAATAGACGAAAATAAAGTCGAGACGAATCACCCTGCCGATGGCGTCACGCTGAAATGGAAATTAAACGCGCCCCAAGCCGCGAATTATCAGGTTTGGAGTCGGATCGGGTATGAGTTTGCACGTTCCCCGTTCTCGTGGCGTCTGGATAACGGGGCTTGGAAAACTGTCCTGCCGGAGATGCTCACGGCTGACCTCATGGAACTTGCCGAATGGACAGAAGTCGCGTGGCTCAAAATGGGAACCGAAAAACTCACGCCCGGAACTCATACACTCGAAATCAAAATTCCGCGCCGCAAAAACAAAGAAGGCAAATGGGAGCGGACACTATTCGCCTGTGACGCGCTGGTTGTTTCGCCAATCCCATTTGCGCCGAATGGCGGCTATAAACCCGGCACGGACGGTCGTACTGCCGCAGACAAACAGGCATCCGCAAAGGTCTACACACTGCCCGAATCCAAAGGCGCAAATCGCAGTAAAATCGCTCTCAATGGCGTTTGGGAAATAGCGCGTGGCGATGAGCAATTGCCGCTTGAAGTCGCCGCGCCCATGAAAGGTCTGCCGACCAACGCGGTTTGGAAGGCAATTGCCGTTCCATCGGATAAGAACGTCGCTCGCCCCGATATGAAGATGGCGCACCGCGTTTGGTATCGCACCCGAATCAGCGTGCCTAAAATGGCTGAATCCCGCTCCTATCATCTTGTTTTCCCGCAGAACAATCTCAATACGACAGTTTATGTCAACGGCATTTTGTGCGGCTTCAACAAAAATCCCTTCGCGAAGTTCGATATTGATGTCACCAAAGGCATTAAGCCCGGAACCGATAACGAGATCATTGTCGGAATTCGCGATGCGTGGTATGCCCGCTCGCACAATCCCAAAGACCCGATGAAACTGCGCCGGACGTTCAATTATCCCGTTCGATTATTGGGCGAAGGGTTTCAGGAGATGGCTTACCCGATCTGGAATCATGCACAATCGGGAATCTTGGTGACGCCGACGTTCGTCAGTGCCGGAGCGGTCAAGGTCGCCGATGTGTTCTGCAAGCCGTCCGTCGCCAAAAAGTCGCTCGCCCTCGAAATTATGCTGTCCAATCCGTCAAAGTCTCAGATGTCCGGCGAATTCGTCTGTGAGGCGGTCAATGCGAAAACCGGAGCCGTCGAGAAGGCATTTCCGGCACAAAAGTTCACGCTTGTGGCGAACACTGAGCAGAATTTCAATACGGGAGGCAGTTGGGAGAATCCGATGCTCTGGTGGTCGGATCGCCCTCATCTTTACAAATTGCGAACAACGGTCAAGGTCGGCGGCAAACCCATTGACGTTCAAGAGACGACATTCGGCTTCCGCGAATGGGGCAATCTCGGCAAGGATTTCACGCTTAACGGGGTCATCTGGCACGGTTGGGCGGACATCCACACGGCAGAAAATCCGCAGGATTGGCTCGCGTTTTATCGTCAATCCAATCAGAAAATGATGCGGTTTTGGGGCGTCAACTGGCAGAATCTGCCGCCGGAACAGGCACTTGATTTCTTCGATAAAAACGGAGTCGTCGTGCGGCGTTCGGGAATGCTGGACGGGCAAGCCATCGGCAATATGGCAGTCGAAAACGATCCGGCATTGCGCGAACTCTACAAGTCCGAAATCAAAATGGACTTGATGATCAACTGGCGCGATCAGATGCTGGCACAGATCAAGGGCGAACGCAATCATCCCTCAATTGGAATGTGGTCGCTGGAAAACGAGTGGCTGTTCATCAACTGTATCAACCTTTACGGCGACAAGATGGACATTTTCGAGAAGGAAGTTCTGAAAGTTTCCGATGCCGTTCGCAATCTTGACTCGACGCGCCTCACGATGACCGATGGCGGCGGAGCGAACAAAGACAATGCCATGCCGATTCATGGCAACCATTATGTTTTCGATCCCAACGATACGCGCTATCCCGATTTGGCGTATGCGCCCAACGTCGAAGGCGGCAGTCGCGGGCGTTGGATTTGGGATCAGAAACGCCCGCGCTTCTTGGGCGAAGACTATTTCGCGACAGGCATCAATCCCGCAGACTACTCCATTTTTGGCGGCGAAGAGGTTTTTCTGGGCAAAACCTATGCTCACTCTGCCGCCGGAACGATCTACCGAATGCTGACGGAGGGCTATCGCTGGGCGGAATACGGCGCATGGCATTTCTGGCTGGGTCAAGAGTCCGCAGTCAATCAATACCAATCCAATGCACCGCTGGCAGTCTTCTGCCGCCAATGGGATTGGACATTCGCAAGCGGACAGAACGTCAAGCGCACGTTTGGGATTTTCAACGATACACGCACAACTGCCGATGCCACATTTACCGCGAAACTTAATGTCGCTGGAAAATCGGTGTGGGAAACGACGCGGATTGAAAAGGTCGAAGCGGGCAAAAATCTCAAATTTAATGAGACCATGGAACTGCCTGCCGTCGCCCAACGCACCGAAGGCGAATTGATTCTGACGCTGACGCAAAATGACAAAGAGATTTTCCGCGATACCAAAGCCGTTTCCATTTTGCCGCAAAAACTACAGGGCAATTTCGGCACGGTACTGGCTTCTACAGCACAGGACGTGAATAGCGAGATTGCCGTTTATGATCCCAAAGGCACACTTGGCGGTTACCTGAAATCTCATAATCTGAATTATCGCACGCTCAACAGTCTCGAAACCCTGCCGGAAAACGCCAAACTTCTTATCGTCGGGCAGGACGCACTCGACGAGCGGTCTGCGTCTTCCTCGAAACTGGCGGCGTGGGCGTCCGAGGGGCGTGCAGTTTTGGTGCTGGAGCAGACTTTTCCACTCAAATATGGAGCAATTCCGGCGGAAATGGAACCGAGTGCGGCGCAGGGACGAATCGCGTGGGGCGAAGATTTGGCGCATCCGATGCTTGCCGGACTCAAGCAAAAAGATTTCTTCACTTGGGGCGAAAATGTTCTGATCTATAAAAACGCCTATTTCAAGCCGACACGCGGCGCGAAGTCGCTGGTGCAATGTGACAACCGCCTTCGCAATTCGGCACTGACGGAGATACCCGTCGGTAAGGGCGTGCTGATCGTCTGTCAACTGACCGTCGGCGAAAATCTGAACAGCAACGCCGTCGCACAGCAATTATTGGCAAACGGCGTGCGCTATGGCTTGGGCTACAAACTCGAACTGCGTCCTGTGCGTATGTTTACCGACAACGGTTCGACGCTCAGCAAAACCCTTGACGCCATCGGACTGCAATATGAGAGGGCGAACGATCTCATCGGCGTTTTGAGTGGCACGGGCAAGCGTCTGGCGATTGTCTCTGCGACACCTGCCAATCTGAAAACGCTCGCGGCAGAGTCTGCCAAAGTGGACGCCTATACGCAGTCGGGCGGCTATTTGATTCTGCACGGTTTGACGCCGGAAGGCTTGAGCGATTACAACAAACTGGTAGGATTTGATCATATGCTTCGCCCGTTTCGGCGGGAGCGCGTGACGTTTCCGCGTGCCAAAAGTCCTCTTGCGGCGGGGCTTTCGCTCGGCGATATTGTCATGTTGTCGGGCGAGCGGATTTTCCCATGGACGAGCGATGAATACGTCGCCTCCGATATTTTCAGCTCTGTCGTGGATTTGGACGATGTCGCGCCGTTCGCTCAGTTCGAGAACGAATTTGCACAAATGATGACCAATGGGTTCGTATCGGCGGACGGCTGGAAATATATCGTGAATGTTCCCGCGCCGAACAACCCGCCACTCGGTTTCAAGTTGGGATTCCCGAAGCCGCAGGAGATCGTCGGGATGGAGTGGATCGGCAATACGTTCTATTATCCTGTGACGAAAGCAGAACTGATCTTCGACGGCAAGGCGGAACAGGCTGCTGGCGTCAAAACACAACCCAATAACGATCCACAACTCTTTACCTTCGACAAGCCGATTTCCGGCACGAATTTGATCCTGCGTCTTGCAGATTGGATCAAGATTCCGGGCAAAAATGCGGTGACAGGTTTGGACAATATCCGCCTTTTTGCCAAACGTCCGGCAGATTTCGCCCAGCGTGTGCGTCCCTTGATCAATGTCGGCGGGTTGATAGACTATCCGCGCAATAACGGCGGCATCATTCTCTGCAATCTGCTGTTCAAGGACACCGAATCGGTTCCGGTCAACCGAGAGAAAAAGAAAACGATTTTTGCGGCGATTTTGCGAAATCTCAATGCGCCGTTTTCCGGCGGGGCAAGCGTTATTGTCGGCACAAAACTCAACTTTACACCCGTTGACATCTCGAAATTTGCGAATCAATATCGCGATGAACGCGGCTGGTTTGGCGACAAGGCAATGACATTCAAGGATTTGCCGACGGGAAAGCAGATGTTTGGGGGCGTGCTGTTTGAGATATTCTCTTTCCTGACAAGCCCTGTTCCGACGGCGATTATGTTAAGTGGCGACGGCATTCCCAATAATCTGGCGCAAGAGGTCAAGGGGATTCCTGTCAATCGCAAAGCCGACGCGCTGTTCTTCTTGCATACGGCACGCATGGACTCTCGCCGCAACAACGACGAACTGCGCGACAAGAAAAAGTATGAGATGCTCCGTTATGTGGTGACTTATGCTGATGGGCAAACCGCCGCCATTCCGATTTATGCCGAAATTGATATTGACGACTTTCGGCAGAAAACTCCTCAGCCTTTGCCGGGCGCGAACTTAGCATGGAGCAAACCGTTCGCGGGAAGCGAATTGAGTGCGGCGGCGTGGGTCAAGCAATGGGACAATCCGCGTCCTGAAGTAGAAATCAAGAGCGTTGATGTTATGTATGGGGCGGATCGGCGCGGGGTTCCGGCTGTGTTGGCGATCTCTGCCGCCACGCAGCTTTAACTGAACTCTCGCCTAACTATCGGGGTTTTGTTTGAGGTATATGCGGATTTTTGTACGCGCTACCAAATCGTCGAATTGGCGTCGTTCGGTTCCGCTGTTCGCGGTGAACTCACGCCCGAATCCGATGTGGATTTTTTGGTTACCTACGCGCCGGACAACAAATTTCTGCCGTGGATGCAATTGCCGGAAGTAGACGAAATGGAATCGTTTTCAGGTCGAAAAGTAGATTGGCTTCTGCGCTCTTCGATAGAGGAGAGCCGAAACCCGATTTTTCGCAAGGAAGTTCTTTCAACGGCACAGGTGGTCTATGCAGCACGAAGTGGATAACTTCCACGATTGATTTCAGATTCGCAGGATGCCGCCCAAAACCAGAACAATGAGAACGGATTGTAAGCCGAGCATGATCCAACCGCTGCTTCGATTTGTTGGCGAAGGCGAAACGGCAAGGATAACGGCGATAATGATGGCTCCGATATTAGCGGCGATGGCAGCATTTCGCAAGGGAAGCCAGAACACAACACCGCTTACTACGAACAACCACATAAACGCGATCAAAAACGGATTTGACGGCTCATTGCGAACCACCGTCAGATGAGCGGAAACGGGAGCGTCTATTGCAGAAGGGACATTGTAGGCTTGAGTTTGGTCGTGGCGCGGGATAAAAGGCGTGCGATAGCGATGCCCGCACTGAATGCATTGATTTGCTGAAAGATGTGCTGGATTGTGACAATGCGGACAGACTTTATAGGGCGTTGTCATGCGCGAACCCTCCTCCCTGCCCCTCGCTGGGGTATTGCTTCTCCATGCTCTGTTGCCTTGACTGCTGGCAGGAGCGTCCTTTTTCATTATACGGCATTATACGGCATTTATCAAGAGATTACACTGTGGAAATCCACAGCCGTAAGGGGGCATATTTCACACCCAACAAGGAATTTGCACGTGTTAGAGCGAATAGAGACCCTCTACTTTACACGAACAGAGGATTTCTGATGATCACTGCCAAACTCTCTTTACTTCTTGCTGAGGCACTCGCCCTATTCACAATGTCTCTCACTGCTCATTCCCAACTTTCAACCCTCAAAGCGGCGGCGGGCAAAGTGGACATCACGCCCGAAACGCCGGTCTACATCGCGGGTTATGGCTCCAATCGCAAAAGTACGGGCGTCCACGACCAGATCATGGCACGCTGCATTGTATTGGAGCAGGGCAAAACCCGCGTGGCATTTGTCTCCTGTGACTTGATTGGCGTGCCGCGCTTTCATGTCGAGAAGATCAAAACGCTGGTGAAGTCGGTTCTGCCGGAGAACATCTATATCGCCGCGACTCATGTCCATTCCGCGCCCGACACAATGGGGCAATGGGGACCCGATTTTCGTACAAGCGGCGTCGATCAGGCATGGCTTGCGTCTGTACGGGAGAAAATCGCCCGACTTATTGACGAGACGACGCCGAAACTGGAACCTGCTAACCTCAAAATCGCGACCACCAAAGACGTTCCGCGCATCTCGAAAAACATTCGTATTCCCAAGATTGTGGACAAAGAACTCGGTGTCATTCAGGCGGTCAATCCCAAAACGGGCAAGCCGATAGCCACCCTTGTCAATTATGCGTGCCACCCCGAAATTCTTAATAATCGGCAAATCACCGCCGATTTTCCGCACTGGCTCTATGAAACTGTCGAAGCAAAAACCGCCGTGCCGTGCCTCTATCTTAACGGCGCACTCGGCGGCATGGTGACCGCCGATTATGAGGAGAAGCCGACGGACAAAGGCGCAAATTGGAAGGCGGCGGAAGAGATCGGGCGCAGTTTTGGTCAGCGTGTTCTGGAAGTTCTTGCCGCCGCCGAAACGATCACCGATACGCCTCTCAAGCTGCAACGCAAAATCTTCGAGGTTCCGCTGGAGAACCCGAATTTCTTAGCCTTGATCAAACTCGGCGTTTTCCCCAAAGATATTCTCGTAAAAGGAAATATCGTAACGGAAGTCAGTCGGATTACTCTTGGTTCCGCCGAAATTCTGACCTTGCCGGGAGAAGTTCTGCCCAATATCGGCTTTTATCTCAAGCGAAAGATGTTGGGTGAACACAAATTTCTGTTTGGACTGACGAATGACGAACTTGGTTACATTCTGACACCGGAAGATTTCGGCTTGGAACTCTACGCCTATGAATCGAGCGTCTCCGCAGGCGAAAAAATGGGCGAACGGATGGTTGAGAGTTTGCTGACATTGATCAATGAGGGCAAATCTCCCGCAAAAACCGCCAAGAACCCCCAATAGAAAAGAAAGAAGCATCAATGAAAATCAAATCGGCAATTGTTGCGCTGATTATGGGCAGTATCGGCATAGCATTCGGGCAGGAAAACGCCACACCGCCGCCATTCAGTAAATTAGCGAAAACGTACGATTATAACGCGAAAAAACCGCTGAACGTAAAAGAAAAGCCGCAAGCCGAATCGGGATTTACGGCGTTGCATCTGACGTTCACAGGTACAAACGGCAAATCTGTTCCGGGCTTATTTTGGCGTCCGAAAGGCGATGGAAAAGTCCCGTGTGTCTTGTTGCTGCACGGCATGGGCAGCAATAAAGAGGATATGACGCGCACCTTCGGCAATGAACTGGTCAAGAAGGGCTACGCCGTTTTGGCTTTGGACGCTCCTTTTCATGGCGAACGCAAACCGCAGGACGATGGCAAAAAGAACGACCAAGCGCGTTTTCAGATGCAGTTCGTCTCCACGGTCACTGAGGGAATCAAGGATTGGCGGCGCGGTATTGATTATCTCGAAACGCGCAAAGACATCAACACGCAAAAACTCGGTTTGATCGGCTATAGCATGGGTTCCATGATGGGATCGATTTTTGCCGCCGTTGATGATCGTGTCAAAGCATCGGCGTTTTGTGTGGGAGGCGATCCGATCCTGCCTATGGCGGCGACGCTGCCCGCGATAGCACGCTCCACGGTCTATTCTGTTGCATCCAGTCTCTTTGTAGGGCATATTGCGCCGCGTCCTGTTTTATTTATCAACGGCATAAAAGATACGACGATGCCGGAAGCCGCCGCAAAACGCCTCATAGACGCCGCTCAGAAGCCGAAAGAAGTGATTTGGGCAGATGCAGGGCATATTCTACCGCCTAAAGACGCCGCACAAGCGGTCACGTGGCTGGAGAAAACTCTCGGCAAGTAGTCATTTGCCGAGCATAGAATTTACTTATTAGACCTCTTGCAAGAGTACGGCGAAATGAATTTCTCGTGCAGGTCTCGTTCTGCCGTGCTGTGCTTCGCACTCGAATCCCAATGCAGAGGTAGAGACTTCCTGCGGGTTCGTCCGCAGGACGTCTGTTTTTCAGGCGGGTGCATGATCTCTACCCGACTCTTGCCAAACAAGCAGTTCACGTTTAGACTAATTTAAGCCTCTTTGCGCTTCGAGTTGAACTCTTCCGAGGCTCTGATTTAAGGCTCAATTTAGTCTAAACGTGAACTGCTTGTTTGGCAGGTATTTTTGCAGAGGCAAGAAAGTGAGTCGGTGCGGCATATTGTCATGCAGGCACGCCCTCGCCTTGTGCGTGCCAGCAAGGGGACAGGGGGACAGGGAACAGAATAAGGCGAACCACAAAGGCACAGAGACACCGAGAACGCACAGAGAAAGACAACGAACCACGGGGAACACGGGGAGAGAAAACCAACAAGGAAATGCAAGGCAATAGGGTGAATAGTCCGGCTATGAAAAGACAATCGCCCACGCCGCAACAGACAACCGCAGAAATTCATCCCGACCATGACCGTCTGTTCAAGGAACTCATCACCCTGCTGTTCATTGAGTTTTTGGAACTCTTCGCGCCTCAGATTGCCGCTTTGATAGACCCTGACAGTATTGAGTTTGTGGACAAGGAAATCTTTTCCGAGTTCATCAAATCCCAAGAGTATGAGGTGGATATTCTCGTCAAGTGCAAGATTGCCGGAGAGCAACGCTTTGTCCTCATCCATATCGAAAACCAAGCCAAGAAACAGGGCGGGTTTGGCGGACGAATGTTCGATTACTTTGTTGTGGTGCGTGCCAAGTTCGGACTGCGGATTTACCCGATTGCCCTGTTCTCGTATGATGCCCCCAAGAAAGCCGAACAAGAGGTTTACACCGAAACCGAGTTCGGGATGGACGTGGTACGGTATCAATTCCAGCCGATCCAACTCAATCGCCTCAAATGGCAGGACTATATCGGAAGCGGCAATCCGGTTGCTGTTGCCCTGATGTCCAAGATGAACGTCGCACCCGAAGACCGCGCTACCATTCGGCGCGAGTTCTATAACCTGTTCACAACGGGTAAACTGAATAACCGCCAGTTGCGTATCATAGATGAGTTTATGCAGTCGTATCTGAAACTGACGACACAGGAAAAAGAGCAAATCAGAGCAGAAATGGAGCCAACCATGCCGACACAAGCCCAGCCACAATACCGAACCTTTCTCTACGAGGAACACCGAGAAGCCTACGAGGAAGGAATTGAAAAGGGCGTTGCTCAGGGAGTACATAGCGGAGCAGTCCGCCTGACAATGCGCCTTTTGGAAGACAAATTCGATACCATAGACGAAACCATGCGTCAGCAGATTACCGCGTTGCCAACAGAGACAGTCGAAGATTTAAGCGTCGCCGTGTCCCGTATGCAAACCGAAGAAGACCTCCAGAACTGGCTGACGGCTCATGGTGAGGCATAGTCAACAAGAGGAACATACGAGAGTGGGGTGAGTGCCGAGTCCGTCAAGGAGGCGTTGGGCATAGTCGGTGATGCGGAAAAACCACTGCGGAATGTACTTCTTCTCCACCAACGCACCGTTGCGCCATCCGCGCCCGTTGACGACTTCCTCATTGGAGAGAACCGTTTTGTCCACCGAGTCCCAGTTGACCGCCATTTTGTCGGAGCGATACGCCAGACCGCGCTGGTGCAGGAGCAGGAACAGCCACTGCGTCCATCGGTAGTAATCGGGATCGCTGCAATTGACTTCGCGGCTCCAATCGTAGGAGATGCCGACGAGGTTGAGTTGGCGTTTGTAGTTGGCGGCGATACCGATACGACGGCGGCAATTGTGGGCGCAATTGTCGGAAGCGGCGTAGGGCGAGAAGGAATCCCGCTCGAATGGCGTAATGGTCTATGGGAACCCGCGCACTCGGTTGATTATATGGAGCGACTCGCCGAAGCAACCACGAACGCCGTCCAGCACAAACCGTTCGTACTGCCAAAAACGAAGCCGCTGATTGGGATATTGCGTAACTTCCTCTTCCTGTGGACTGTCCTATTTCATGGATTTCGGCGATTGTTTCCGCCGTATTGAGACGTAACAAATTGTGAAATGCTGTCGAGGAGAAAATTCATGGGTATTGCTGTATTGCCCCACAAAACAAAAGTTTCGGAGACGTGGTGCGACGAGAGCGACGAACGCTGTCTTGTTCGCTGGACACGCGAGGACGCCGAAAAACTTGCCGACCTCGGATTGATACCCGAACGCTATGAACTGGTCGAAGGAGTGATTTACAGCAAAATGGGACAAAAGCCGCCGCACCGTATCGTACTCAACGAAATCTATCGCTGGCTCGCAAGCGTTTTCGGTCTGAAATTTCTGCTCGGTCAACAGCCGATCACTCTGGACTTGCCGCACGAAAACGATGGCGATTTAGAGCCGGATATTACCGTTCTGAACCGTCCTGAACCCGAATTCAAGGCAAGCGATCCTACAAGCACTGATATTGTCCTGTGCGTAGAAATAGCGTATACGTCCCTGTCCGAAGATACCACGCGCAAAGCCGGAATTTATGCTCAAAATGGCATTGCGGAATACTGGATTGCCGATGTAAAAAAGCGGCAGATGATCGTGCATCGGGAACCCGCTTCCGACGGTTACCATCTGATCAAAATCTATACTGCCGACGAAACACTCTCGCTCATCTCTCGCCCTGATGCCAGCATCTCCGTAAGCGAATTGATACCCGATACCGAAACAGCAACGGCATGAAACTTCGCTCCACTGATCGGGATTTTGCCGTTCAGTGGGTACAATCCAAAACCCAAATCACACAACAGTAAGGTAAGAAAATGCGAAAATACAGTCAATTAACTCTCAGTTTGCTTCTCGCGTTGGGTGTGGCGACGACAGCGTTCGCGCAGGACAAAAAGCCGGAGCCGCCTAAGCCGGACACCAAGCCTGTCGAAACTCCTAAAAAAGAGGAAACCAAGCCCGCGCCCAAAGACCCGAAAGCCGAAGCCGCTGCCAAAGTTACAGAACTTAATAAAAAGGGCGGCGAACTGCTGGAACAGGGCAAAACCAAGGAAGCCGTCGAAGCGTTTCAACAAGCCAACGCTCTCGATAAGAAGAATATTCGAGGCTTCGTTGGGCTTGGCGACGCCTTGACCCGCGAAAAGAAATATGCCGAAGCCGAAGCCGCTTTTCGCACTGCGGTTGAACTCAGTCCCAATACCGCCGGATTCCATCTCGGATTAGGCAGCACGCTCTTGGAGCAGGAGAAGTATACACCCGCGCAAATGGCGTTCGAGCGGGCGGCGGAACTCGATCCCAACGATATTCGCGGACGGCTGTCTATTGGCGATGTGTTTATGCGGTCTCGGCAATATCCCGAAGCCCGTGCCGCTTATCAACGCGCTCTCGGTTTCGCGCCCAATTTTCCGGGCGTCCATGTCGCGCTCGGCAATGTCTACGCGCAGGAGAATCGGTACAGTGCCGCGCTCACGGAATACGACGTTGCCCTCACGCTCGACGCAAAGACTATCGAGGCGCGTTTGGGGCGTGCAAGTGCGCTGTCGGGGTTGAAGCGGCATACTGAAGCCGTGAAAGAAGCCGAAGCGATCAAAACGGAATTCCCCAAGGAGGCGTGGGCATACAGCGGATTTGCTCAGGCGTTGGAAGCGGCGGACAAGCGCGAAGAATCCCTTGCCGCATACGCCGCAGCCCTCAAAATCACGCCCGAAGACGCTTATGTTCACGGCAACATCGGTTGGACGCTCTACGGCGCGGGCAAATATGAGGAAGCCGTCAAATCCAGCGAACAGGCTCTCAAAATTGATACAAAACTCGCCTATGTTCGCTTCAATTTGGGGCTGATCGCGGCAGTCCAGAACAATCCCGAAACCGCGCAAAAGAGTTATAAAGAGGCATTGCCGTTTGCTGCCCTGCCCGATATTCGCGCCGCGATCAAAGACTTGCGCGACGCCCAAAAAGCGGGCAAAGACAACGACGTGATCAAAAAATCGATCCAGCAACTCAGCCAAGCGGAATACAAGGCGATTGGATTTACACGGTAAAACCACCCCCTAACCCCCTCCTTCCGTAAGGAGGGGGAATTAAGAACTCCCTACCCTTGTGCAACCAAAGGGAGGGGGAATTAAGAACTCCATACCCTTGTGCAACCAAAGGGATGGGAATTAAGAACTCCCTACCCTTGTGCAACCAAAGGGAGGGGGAATTAAGAACTCCATACCCTTGTGCAACCAAAGGGATGGGAATCAAGAACTCCCTACCCTTGTGCGACTAAGGGGACGGGAATCAAGAACTTCCTCTCTAACCCCTCCCCTCGCAAGGAGGGGGGATCAAAACTCTTTCCCCTTGCAGGAGGAGGTGCATTTGCTCCCTCCCCTTATGGAAGGGGAGGGTTGGGGAGGGGTAAGACCACATCTCATTTCATTTCTTCAAGGACATCTCATGCAGAACCCACTACTCTCGCGCCGCAATTTGGTACGCTCACTCTCTCTTTCCGGTCTCATCGGTTTCGCCGCCTTCGCCGGACTCGGCTGTCCCAAAGGCGAGACGCCTACATCGGAAACATCCGCTGGCACAACGAAAACACCGGACTCGGCAGGCGGCAAAAAACTCGTTATCGCCGTCATTCCCAAAGGTGTGACGCATTCGTTCTGGCAAACCGTCAAAGCAGGTGCGGAGAAGGCAGCATCGGAGAACAACGCCGAGATTATCTTTATCGCCCCTCCCGTCGAAACCGATATTGTGGGACAAAAGAGTCTGATTGACGCGCAAATCGCCAACAAAGTGGACGCCATTGTTCTCGCCGCGATAGACGCCAAAGGTCTGGCGTCGGCGGTGGTCAAAGCGCAGAACGCGGGCATTCCTGTCATCACCATTGACAGCGGAATCGATCCCGATACCAGCGTCAAGTTCGTTGCTACCGACAATATGAAGGGCGGAGCCGCCGCCGCCGATGCTCTTGCCAAAATGCTGCCGGAAGGCGGCGATGTCGGCGTGATTCCGTTTGTGAAGGGCGCGGGTTCCTCCGATGATCGCGAGAACGGCTTCAAGGAGCAGCTCAAGAAATATCCGAACCTGAAAATTGTCGGCACGCTCTATTCGGACAGCGACGCGGGTAAGGCACAGGAAGTTACCAACTCCATGATCGCCGCCAACGCCAATCTGAGAGCGATCTTCGCCGCCAACGAACCCGGCGGAATCGGCGCGGCACAGGCGATCAAAC
>Ga0163154_10002482_pt1 | contig 26937 bp, 36 predicted proteins | sample OliLakLV19MP9P1_FD_148649 | JGI IMG/M metagenome (GOLD analysis project Ga0163154, IMG submission 148649) | Freshwater microbial mat bacterial communities from Lake Vanda, McMurdo Dry Valleys, Antarctica - Oligotrophic Lake LV.19.MP9.P1 | ecosystem: Environmental > Aquatic > Freshwater > Lake >... | reverse complement strand
CAACTACGAGGATGCAGACATCATGACCGCAAACTTTAAGCAGACAACCGACGCGGTTCCTGCTGGAGTTCCAGGTAATGTGAAGTCAACTCGTGGATTCCAGTTCCGCAAGATGATGAGTCCAGTTGACCAGCTTACAAAGGTGGGTTACCTCCTTTATGCTGGTAACTTTGTCGCTGTAGAGCCACGCCTCCAGGGCCAGCTCCGTGGCGCATCTTAGTAGACACATAAACGAACACGACTATGATTGAAGAGGAAAAGGTAGAAGCTGTCGAAGAGGCAGAAGTCGTGGAGGAATCCGCGCCAGCCGGAGAGGCTGCTTAGTCGCCTTTGACCCTACGTAGAGCGTAGGAGAGGGAATAACCAAAAAGGACATGGCAACACCAGGAACACAAAAAATAGAAGACCATCTACCAGTAGTCAAGTTTAATGGCGGTATTCAAACGGCACTTCCGATTGAGACTACCAGCGACGCGACCGTTGGAGGAACTTTTGCAGTTACGGGAGTAGTAACTTTCACAGCTGCACCAAGTGGACCAACCGCTCGTCTCGTTACAAACAGTGCGCTTGTCGGTGCAACTGTTGTTCTAACAGCCGCACAGTCAGGACAAGTGTTCAACAACCAAGCAACAAGTGGTACTCCATCGTGGACACTACCGACTGCAGCAGACGGTTTGTGGTATACCTTCACGGTTTCCAGCGTAACAGCAGGCTTCACTGTCACAGGTGGAACCATTGTAGCTAAAGCATCTGCTACAGGTGCAGCTATCTCTGGCACAACTTTGACTAACACTCAAGGAACAGCCGTTGTAGGAGACACGATTACTTTAGTTTGTGATGGCACAAGTTGGAGAATGGTCTCTCAAAGTGGCGTCTTCGCAGCAGCATAGTATTAAAAATTAAGTGGCGCAGCCACGAACTGGGGAAGGTTAAGAGCCTGAACCTGAAAACAAAAACATGAACACAATTAGCTTCCAGTCCGTCTATCAGACAATCACCACTCGTGGCGAGTTTAAGCTCGGGCAGCGTGCGTCGACCCCAGACGGTCGTGAATGGCAGTTCGTCAAGAACGGCTCAACTATCGCAAACGGCAACATTGTCGTTCCAGCTACCGTTACCTCGGCTGACCTATGGTCTTCGAGTACAGACCAGCAGGGACGTATTGTATATCTCACACGCGCAGCATCAACCATGACAGTTGGCGCGTTTGAGGATGCAATCGGCGTTGTAGATGATGGTACTGGTGTCGGCCAGACCTTTAAGATTCGCACGAACGATGCAACGACTCTCACTCTTTATCCTGAGACTGCACTCGGCACAGCACTTGCTGTAGCTGATTCAGACCTCACGTTTATCGGGATGTCGGATGTTGTTATCGCTGCTATAACTTCAAAGGTTCAGATGACACAGGGCGCATTCCAGTGTGCAGCAGTATCGGGCGACTACGGATGGATTCTCACCGAAGGTGATGGTCGCGCAGTCGCTGGTGAAGCGCTTGTTGTAGGCAAGTCCTTTGTCTCAGGAGATGACACCACAGGCCAGGTGGTCAAAGGTACCACAGCCAAGGGTGGGTTCGATGAGCAGGAACTTGGATACGCAATCGTTGCAAATGCAGCTGCAGACCAGGGTGCTCTTGTGCGCTACTTTATCCGCTAAGGAACTGTAGCTTCACGCCGTTCACAGCCTCACTACGGTGGGACTGTGCGGGCGGGAAACCGCGGAGTAGAGGAAGGCAAGCCCTACGCCATTACAAATGAATCTACAAAAATGGAAAATACCGCAGAACAAAATATAGCGAATGACTACAAAGTCGTTTCCTTCCATAACGCAGAGTCGTTCGATTTCACCCACGAGATGGGCTGTATGTACGACGGACGTCCGGTGACGGGTTCGGAAGGGGTGCTAGGACTCGCAGGAGGTGAGACAAAGATGCTTCCGTTTCACGTGGGCTTTCGTATTGCACGCAATCTCGCTAAGCAGACACTTATGCGCAAGTCTGGCGATCGAAAGCAGCTTGATGCTCAAGGTCACCCGATAGTAGCAGCAATCTGGGATGATGCAGCACTTGAAAGTCTTGCGCGCTCGTATATTACTGAGATGTACTCAGAGGATAAGCCAGTTGCAAAGACTCAGACTGACGTTCTCTTTGAACGCATTCAAGCACTTGAGTCTCTTATAAAGGGTCAAGACGCAAAGAAAGAAGAGGTCTTAGTTGCTAAGGAATCTACACCAGCCCCTGAAGAGGTTGTACTGACATTCCAAGATAAGCAGCAGGTGCTTCTAGAACTAGAGAAGCGTGGCATCCCGCATGACAAGCGGGCTAGCCAAGCTAAGCTTGAGGAACTTCTAACTTAAGCAAAGGCCCGCGACGTAAAGAGTTTACTGGAGGCAGAAACCAGCGCGGGCGAAAGAAGATTATCAGAAACCAACACACTATGGAAAACCACCCAAAAATCGTGAACGTAGATAGAGAACAGATGAAGACTCTGGAGGCTCTCGCAAAAGCCACCATGGATGCTTCAGAGGCTCAAAACAGACTCCAGGAGCTCAAGACTGAAGAAACTGAGTATGTTGCAGAGCGTGAAGGAAGGGCTGCAGCTGCGGTAGACCGTGTTGTGCAGGAATCTGAAGAGGTATTAAAGCAAGCCACTGAGAGTTATAGAGCAGCTACAGAGATTGCAGGGACTGTTGCTGGTTTATCAGCAAGAATAAACGATGTTGTTCTGCGCGTAAGGAAAGTTATGGAACTCTTCAACGAAAAAAGTCGTCTTTGGGAAGCACGGACCACAGCTACCGAAGCGCGATTACTTGAAGCAAGACGCGCAGGAGAAGCAAGAAAGTTAGTTCTTGATGGTCAACAGAAGAATCTAGCCCAAGAAGAAGCCCGGTTGGTCGACTGGGAAAAAGATTTGGCTAGTCGTGAAGACGCTCTTATGAAAGACATTGCTGAACTAAATAAAAACTAATATGGCTGACGCACTTAAAGACGGCAACTTTGTATCTACTATCATTGTGGAGTCTTCTACAAATGCGGGAGTCATTGTGCGTTTGAAGGGCGACCAAGCGACAGGCGCTTTGCTTGTAAAAGTGGTCGCATAACATTATGGCAACAGAAAACGCAATTAGAGACCAGAACCACGTACCAACTGCACTTGCGGTACTTAACACTGATACCGTACAAGGGACTAATCTTGTGCGTATTAAACTTGTAGAAGTAGACAGCGGTATGCTTGTTGATTCAGCAGCAGGTATTTCCTTTACAATGGTTCCTATTGATCCTAGAGATAAGAACTACGTTAATTGTATGACGTTTGAAGGCAGCAATGGCCTTGTATATCCGTGGGTGGCCACTTCTGCGGGTGCAGTATTAGTAGACATTACATAAAACAGCTATGGAAGCATCACCACGAGACCAAAACCACGTCCCAGCCCTCATACTGGAATCTTCCACAAACGCAGGGACCGTTATTTCAGCAAAAGGTTCCGAAGCAACCGGTCGATTGTTGACCTCATCAGCAGCTGGTGCGGGTACAGTAACGAGTGTTTCAGTAACTTCTGGTAATGGATTTGCTGGTTCTGTTGCGACAGCAACTACCACTCCAGCAATCACTATTTCGACGACCATTACGGGTATTCTCGAAGGTAACGGAACCGCAATAAGTGCAGCTTTAAGTACCGGTTCAGGAGCAGTTGTACTTCAAACTTCACCTACGCTTATTACTCCGCTTCTTGGTACACCAACCTCTGGTGTTCTAACAAACTGCACAGGTCTTCCTATTATTGCAGGAACTACTGGAACTCTCACTCCAGCACGGGGAGGCACAGGTCAAACTACTTTTACAAAAGGTGATATTCTTGTCGCTCAAGACGCAACCACACTTACGAAGCTGCCAATTGGTGCGAACGGTCAGGCCCTCTATGCAGACTCTATAGAAACTACAGGAGTTAAGTGGGGAACTCCACCGACGGCAGGCTCGGTTACTGTGGGCACCACAACCATTGGTTCTGGTGTTACTACGCGTGTCTTGTATGACAACGCAGGAGTGCTTGGTGAATACACTATATCAGGAACTGGCAACGTAGCAATGACTACAAGTCCAACGTTTGTAACCCCAGTTCTTGGGACTCCCGCTTCAGGAGTTCTTACAAGTTGTACTGGCTACGCAATGTCAGCTCTGACTGGACTTGGGACGGGGGTAGCAACAGCTTTGGCAGTAAACGTTGGGTCAGCTGGAGCGTTTGTGACGTTTAATGGAGCTCTTGGTACGCCAGCTTCGGGTGTAGTAACAAACCTCACAGGAACCGCGTCAATTAACATCAACGGCACAGTAGGAGCTACTACTCCAGGAACAGGAGCGTTCACTACACTCTCTGCATCCTCAGCAATTACCGCTTCGACAACAATTGAGCTCGGCCACGCAACTGACACCACACTCTCTCGTTCAGCAGCAGGGGTACTGGCAGTTGAGGGTGTAGCCGTACCGACCATTTCAAGCACCAGTACAATCACGAATAAGCGCAACCAGCCTCGTACCGCAAGCTCTACCTCAGCAGCGACACTTGCACCAGACCTTTCAACTGCAAATGTCTACTTCCGCACTACTCAGACAGAAGCAATTTCGGTGAGTGCGCCAATAGGAACTCCAATAATCGGAGAGACAATAGCTATGTATGTAGACTCGGTTGCTGCACAAACACTCACCATGAACGCAACCTATAAAGTGTTCGGTGCTGCGTTTCCTGCAACAACAACAGCAGGTAAGACTTTAATGCTCGTAGCCCAATTCAATGGAACGGATTGGAAAACAACACATGCCTCAGCAATATAAATATGGAAACAATTCTTAACTACACAATATAATGCCATACACTATTGACGCTTTAAATCTCACAGGCGGTTCACAGTCTGGGAATACGACTAGGACTGAGAGTGTTTCTGTTGCGAATAATGGGTCGCTTGTTGTGGTTGCAATTTCCTCCGCTACTCAGTCAGACAATCACGGAACTCCTACTTTGGGTGGAGTGGGTATGACACAGATTGAGTCTAAGATTTCAGGAAACAACCGTGCGTGTACACTTTGGTATACAGCAAACGTGGCTTCAGGTACTATTGAGCTTTCAATGTCCCCGATAACGATTTATAACCGGTACTCTTGGGGTTGGGTCGTGGTCGCTGGTGTAAAAACTACAAGCCCACTAGATGTTTCAACATCAGGTGGAAATGAAACTGGAACAACACGCACAGGAACACTTACCCTCGGGGTGGCAAATTGCTTAACACTTCTTTATAACTTTAACCTTTATGATGCGGGGACAAACTCGACAAAAACATTCGGAACAAATGACGATGCTAACTTATTTCACAACATTTCAGACAAATCATCTGGTTCGTTCTCAATGACTGCGACTTTTTCATCTTCTAAGGATAACGCTTTTATTATGGTTTCCTTTGCTCCAGCACCTGCAATAACCAACATCCCAGACGCTAGAGTATTCTTTATGTAATCACTAATATGTACACAATCCCACCAGAGCTAGAGTTACACATTCGCGAAAGCCTTGATAAGTGGCGTGAGGACAGTCACGCAAAGTTCTCGCTCAAGTGGGTAGAAAAGGCTTTCACGTGGACGCTGTACGCAGCTGGAGCCGTAGTGATCGCGGCCACAATCAAGTCCATCGCGCCTTTCCTATGACAAAAAAACGCTCACTGTTTGTACTGAACTTGGCAATCATATTTGCTGGTATCCCCTTTTTGTTCTGGTACTACCACATAGATGGTATTTATATGAACCCAACGATTGAGTACAAGAACGGAGTAGACCCCGCGAACTTGAAGCTGGAAAAGCGGGATTACAAACGGGGTGAGGTTGTGTCATTCCATACCGCGTTCTGCAAGACTCGCCCTGCGGAGGCTTCTATTCAATGGGTGCTCTCAGACGGGGTGCTCACGATATACCCTATAAGGAGAAACAACAGCGTTACGGAGGGTTGTTATCCCAAAGGAGAGGGGACAACACTTCTTCGTATTGAAGAAATACCTAATGACGCAGGGTTTGGGTGCGACCACTTCTTCTCTGCCACAGTCTCAAGAGATATTGGTGGAGAACGTATTATTACCAGCGGCCTACAAACAGAGAAGTTCTGTGTAATTCCATAGTTATGCAAATTAAAATAATCTAATATGGCTGATAACTCAAAAAATGAAGAAAGAGAAGTGCTTGAAAATGTTGTAAAACAACTTGCTGAACTTCAAAAAAAGACAGAAGAGTTTTCTGCATGGAAATCAGCAAAGGAAGGTCAGCAGCTTTCTTATCCACTTGATTATACTTCGCAAAGTATTATTCAAGGATTTGTGTCTGTAACTGGCCCATCTTTTTTTGGTCTTGGTGGAACAAAAGGCTTTGGTATTTACTACGGGACAGGTACACCTAACGGAGTAGTTACGGCCACTAAAGGTTCCCTCTTCTTAAACTATACAGGTTCTTCGACGTCGACCAGAGCCTATATCAACACTGACGGAGTAACAGCATGGACGGCTGTAACAACCGCGTCATAATTTACTTATCATGATAAAGCAACCAATTACACTTCCTCCAAACCGTCAGTGGTCTCAACAAAACAATGGGAATATTTTCGGTTCAGTTTACTCTTCAAGAAATGTTAATTTTGAAGTGCCAGGCATCGTGTCGCTTTCTCGTCGTATGCACCCAATACTTAGACAAGTAACAGCAGGCGCTGACCTTGATCATGTGCTCGCGATTGTATACGGAGAGTTTGGAGCGACTAGGGCTGGCGGTAGTTCAACAGAGCAATATATTGTGGTTACAGATGATGAGCTTTTCGTGCTCTCTGGTCTACTTACAGGCATTGGTGTTTTAACCAATGCAGGAGGACCAATTATGTCGGACTACTCAGATGGTATTTCGTGGAATGATGGTTTCTACTGCACAACTACTTCAAATCTTTCTAAACTTGTTAGTGGTACTTGGACAAACTCTTTGATGTCGTTAACTTCAGCAAAACCACATCCACTTGAAAAATCTGCCTCTGCTAATTATCTTTTAGTAGGAAACGATAATGTTTTGAAAAAGCGCACTACAGCAGGAGTAAACTCTGATGCTCTTACTCTTCCTGCCAACTATCAAATTGTATGGATACGTTCTGATTACTCTCGAACATTGATAGGTGCAAGAGCGATAGATGGAACTAACGCAGCAGTGTTTGAGTGGGATGAAGTTTCTCCAACATGGACAAACAAATACGACATTGATTGCACATGGCCATATTCAGGTTGCTTCCGCAATACTGACTTTTTTGTGGTTACAAATGATGGTAGACTGTTAAAGTTTAACGGGGGTGGCTTTTCAGAAGCAGCCCAGTGGCCAATACACAAAGCCCTTACTGGTTATTGGGATGGAAATGAAACTAATCTTGTTTCTAATCCTGTATATCAACGTTCGATGGGTGTAATAAACGGAAGACTTACTATTAATGTTAGTGGAGGTGTTGAGTATGGACAATATTCTGCTGAGTTATATGAAAACTTTCCTTCAGGGATATGGGATTTTTCTGAAGAGACCGGTCTTACGCACAGGTGGGGACAAACAGTAGAAACAGATAATTCTGATTATTGCCACTTACGCTTCTCGTCAGGTAGTGGAGCAATAGCGCAAGTCTTTGTAGAAGACGGTCCGCCAGACCCAACGGATGGTTCAGTGCTTTTGACCGGAGTTCGTCTTGATGGTGACGCTGATACTACTTACAACACTGTTTCAACGGTTATATCAGGAGGGAAAAATGTTGGTCAAATTACTTCAACACGAATTGAAACATCAGACATTGCTGATGATGCAAAGAAAATATGGTGTAAGTACCGCGGGGTCTTCTCTGCAGATGATAAAATAACATTCAAATATAAAGACGAATGGAAAAACGGATTACCATTTGACACGGGCAATGAGTACATCACGTGGACTTCAACAACTACATTCACTTCTGCTTTCACATACTTTCAGTATGCGTCTGTGGGGGACGAGGTGACTATTACGTCAGGGCCAGGCGCTGGTCTTACAATGCATATATCAGCCATCTCAGTGGCGTCTGGCACTTATACCGTAACACTAGATGAAGCTAATCCAACAGCAACAAATGCAGATACTGGTTATTGTATAGTTGATAATTTTATTAAACTTACAGAGACCATAACGTCTGCTGACACCCAAGGATACAAAGAGATAACCATTTCTCAAACGAATCCACGCACATGGACACAAATAAAAGCCGAACTTAAGGGGTCAGAGTACGTCACAATAGAAGAATTGCAACTTGTGCCGGCTTCCGACATAATCGCTCAGCCATAACACCATGATTACCTTCACACAACTTCTCGATCAGTATAAGGTTTTGACAAGAAATACTACCACAGCTAACGACACGCTTGGTAAAACACTCATTAACGATAGCATCCGTACTATCTGCAATTTACAAGGCGGTAAGTTACGTTTTTTGGAAGCAACTAAAGACTTAACTACTGTCGCTAACCAGGAAGCATATCAGATTCCAAACGGTTTCCGTAAGCTTATTGATGTTATGGCGTATTCGGACAGCGGAGCAAGCTCCAGTTCAACAATCTACTCTCCTGAGATGGTGTTTGACCCAACAAAGTGGAAGCTTATCCTTCAGTACCGCTATGGAACTCAAGACGTGCCGTACTTTGTGTATGTAGAGCGCACTCGACTCCTCATTCAGCCAATTCCTGCAACAACAGGAAATCTTATCCGCTTGCGTGGACGACTTGAAACTTCTAATCTTACACGTGCGGATTACACGACCGGTTCTATTGTCTCAATAACTAATGGAGCGACTGCTCTTGTGGGAACAGGGACATCATGGAATGAATCAATGATTGGTTCGTATATTCAAATTACACCGACGTCTTCCGCTAATGGTGGTGACGGGTACTGGTATGAAATAGCTGCCGTACCAACCACAACCACCATCACTCTCTCTAAACCGTACGAGGGAACCACTATAGCTGCCGCAACAAACGCATACACAATTGGTCAAGTGCCAGTCGTGCCGTCAGCCTATCAGCCCGGTATCTTGTGGCGGGCAGTAGCAATCTACTGGCAGCAACAGCAGGACCTTACTCGCGCAAAACAATACTGGCTTCAGTATGACGGAGGTATGGAGTACGGGGAAGCAAAAGAATACGGAGGTCTTATGGGGGAGATGCTCGCCAACGAAGGAGAAACCGAGGAAGGCGCGTATGTTCCACCATTTGGTTCTACGTCTAACCTGCCTCAGGCTCCGTATTATCAACCTTATCAAAACGCCTCAGGCTTCTCATAACATTATTATGGCAACAACAACCAATCCATTCCAGCAGTTCATATCAGGTCTTTTCGGTAATTTATCAGGAACGTCTGCAAACCCAGTTGCTGCCACCTCTTCGTACGCTGGTCCGTATGCACCTGGTAAAGCTCCGTCACCTAGTGCTGCGCCTAAAGCTGGTTTTAAGGGAGCGAACGCAACATACATTAATCAGTATGACGCAATAAACTCTAAAGCTGCAGCCTCTGGTGTTCCGTATATTCCTGCCACAGCAAAAGGTGGTGGTATGTCTGTCATGCCGACATCAACGTCTGCAGCAACAGGTAAGCCGGCAGCTTCCGGGTCTGGTGTCATAAACCCCAAAGCGAGTCCTGGCTACGTGAATCCATTAAATAATCCACAGTCAACCGGGTCTGCTCCGTCGTCAGGCTCTACAAGCACATCAAGGGTTTCAACTGGTAGTTATGCTCCAGCGGTAGCCTCCGCACCAGCTGCACCAGCTCAAGCGCCTATGGGTTCTCCTTCTGGCTTCTCGTATGGTTCTCCTTCAAACAGTGGTGGGGGCAGCGCGATGTCTTCAGGGGGAAGTGACTATCGTAAAGCATATACAGATATGCTTGCTGGGATGTATTCTAAAGACGACCTTGAAGACGCAAGCGGGTCTCTTGATAAGCTAAGAAAGCAGACAGCAGACGCGCAGCTATTCTCCCGCGAAGAAGAACGTAGAATCCGCGAAAACGAACAGGGTCAAGGTATGAAGACTTTCTCTGGTGACCTTCGGGAGAACACGCGTAAGTCTACTGCCGAACTTGCTGACCTTGCTATTGCTTCTGCGCCGTTCGATGACTACATCAAACAAGCGATGTCAGCTTCTAAAGAACTCTATGGTATCGGCCGTGATGAGGACACAACAACATACAATCGTGGTCGTGATGCAGCTGGAGACGCTCTTCAAGAGAGAAAATTTAACGAAGACGTCCGGCAGTTTGGCATGCGGCATGCACTTGACCAACAGCAAGAAAGTCGTATGGCTTCTACTGCTATCAGAGAATCTAAAGCAACAAAAGACGATTACATTGGTGAGTTTGCTTCTGCATTCTCTCCAGGGAAAACAATGGCGGATGGTACACCAACGGTGGACCAAAACGGTTACATTACTCCAAAAGCATTCAAGGCAGCAGCAAACGAAGCTTCTCAATACGGCATCTCCCGTAAAGAGTTTATTGAGACGTTTGGTTCTCAGGTATACACTGACAAAAAGGGTATGCCAGATAGCCAGTACGGACTAACAGCGGTCGAAAAGAAACTTATTGCAGGCACAACAGAATAACACTATGTCATTCCTTGATGGAGTTAACGGAGTTACGTCTAAAAAAACTACGACAAGTTCTGGGTCCTCGTCTGGTTTTCTAGGTGGTATTCGCCAACTAGACGAACGCGAACAGAAGTTATCTGAATTAAAGGCTGAAGCAGAGACTGCTGCGGCAGAGTCTCGGCGCTTGAACAGTCCCGCTTCTTTGGCAGTGGAAACTGTTAAAGGTATTCCAAAGACAGTATGGCAGGGAGCTAAAGCTCTCGTAGACGACCCGATGCGTGTTCTTGCTACGCCAGTTATACGTGCAGAACAAGCTATAGCGGCTTCAGCAGGTCGTGCAATTGGTGGTGACTTTGGCGGAAGACTAGAGCGTGCTGCTAATCAACCAATGACTCTACCTTCTGCGTTAGGTGGTCAGGGAGGGACTATCGAGCCACAGCGTGGGTTTGATAACGGTGGAGCTGCGCAGATAGCTGGCGACACTGCCCAGTATGCGGCAACCATATATACAGGAGGTCGCACAAAACCACTTGTTGATTTGGCCGGCAAGGGGTTTATAAAGCAAGCTGCTATTCAAGGTTCAAAAGAAGGCGCAATAGGAATGGGAGGATATATGGGTGGAGGAGAGGCTGCAAGAGAAGGCTCAACAGCTGGTTCTATTGCCATGGAATCAGGTAAGGGTCTCGCTCTAGGAGGATTCCTCGGAGGTGTGCTTGGAGGTGGTGGCGCGGCTCTTGCAAAACCAGGAGCGTTGCGTGCTGCTGCTGAAACGGAAGCAACTAGAATGCGTCCGTTACCCGTACGAGATGATGGTTCACCAGGAGGCTCGTCTTCTACAGTAAAAGATTTGACTGAGGATGAGATTGTGAAGGAGGTGAATGTCCAAGAAAGTAATGTGGATGGAAAGTTATCAGGTTATTCTAAAAAGATAATTTATAGAACTTCAAAAAATGGAACCATTGAAGTAGATGTTTATATTAAATCACCTGAATCTCCAAATGCAGGTAAGGCAGGGGCTCCCGAAGGACACGTTTGGTCTGAAACGATGTCTCTAACAAAAGCACAACAGAAGTTCCAAACTACTGACCGTCAAACATTAGCACAGAGAATTGTAAATCCACATGAAGGATATAACTACCAAACAGAAACATATCAAACAGCCAAAGGTCTCTCTAAACCCACTCCAGCCCAACAAGCCGTCAAGGATGGCCTGACTGAGGATGAGTTCAATAAAAAGTATTTTTCACAACATAAGGACATAAAAAACACCACACCAGAATCGCGCCAGGCCACAAAAGATTCGATTCTAAAAGACGGCTTTGATAAACAGGGTCTTAATGTAAACACGTTGCCAGTCAATCGTGGCTTTGATTATTCAAATAAAAATACTCCAGTTGATTTTACAGAGAGAAGTTATGGGAATAAAAAGGGCGACGTTGTTTACCTGTTGCCGGAGGAAGCAAACATAAAAACAGGAAATGGACATGTGAACGCAAAGGGGTGGAAGCCAAAATCGGAGGATGTTATTACGATAGAGTATGATGGGCAATCTTCATATGAAGCTTACACCAACCAACTCCGTGCAAGGTATCAGGCTGCTAAAAGTGTACCAGCAGAGGGAAATATAAACATCCGCCGCATCAAACAACTACCAGTCACGGGAGGTGGTCGCGCGCGTAACGTGCCAATCAATCGTGCACAGGAACCACACCTTACAGATGCGGAGATGCCAGTTATCAAGATGGGATCTGTTCCCAAAAGAACACCTGACAATCTTCCGGTAATAGAAGCGGGTGAATCAAAGAGCGCCAACCTGCCTAAACAATCATCAACCACCAAGACGGTAAAGAGTGATTCTACTCCAGACTTCACTTCTGAACCCATTAAAGAACCTTCAAAACCAGCCTCTGCGAAGCTTCCTACTAGGAAGCCGGGGAAAGCATCAGAAGGCCTTAAAACTCCCGTCAGAAGCCAAATTACAGCCCCTACAGGCAGGCCTGTAACGATGGATATTCCTAGGAAAACAGCCACTGTTCCTGTCCGCGAACCAAAAGCAGGAGAGGCGGTAACAAAACCTAAAGCGGCAACCGATATTAACAAGAGGCTTGCAGCAGCAGGATTCGACCAAGTGGATGAGGACCTCATGCCGGGAATTGCTTCTATTAACAAAGCAGACCAAATTGAAAAAGTTGCCCGCCTGCTTGAAGATGTTGAGGCTTCTAAGAAAATGGCCTATGGAGAAATCCCTGTACCAGACGGTGTAGCGCCACAAGTATTGTTTAACGCAGTCAAGAATCGAGCTATAGAAGAAGCTGATGGTGTAACGCTTCAGAGACTTGCTACTTCTAAGATTGCAACTGAACGCTCTCAAGCTGCTCAAACGCTTGGTTCGTCAGGCTTCAACAACGGACCTGCTGATGCAATAGACGCAATGCAGGACATTACAAAAACTCGCACAAAAGCAGCAGAACGTAGAAAGCAACCGTCCGACGCGAAGAAAGAAGTCAAGACAGAAAAGGCTTTCATTAAGAAAGCTCAAGCGAAGCGAACATGGGACGACGTTGTAGACAGTTTGACTTGTTAATATATCTATATGGCATCACTTACTTGTATTCCGAAGAATGTAGCAATGGCTCTCAAAACTAGACTTAAATCTGGGGAGATTACCCCTGCAAAACTGGCGGACATGACTCCAAAACAACGACACGACTACTTTGCTAAGTTTCTTGACGAAGACTATGCGACGTCTGTTAATGCGCTCTACGAAGCCAAGACACTATTAAAAGATCAGCAGCGTGGACTTATTACATGGCTCGAAACTATTACAGGCCTGAAACCTGAAATCAAACGAGCTCTTATAGATAGGGTTAATCGTATGGACCGGGCTCTACTTACTCCTGAAGCTGAAGAGCAATTCCTTGCTGACCTTGCTGCAAAAAGATTGGGTGTTGGAGTCACTGAGCAGGAAGCTAATGCAATTGCTAAATTATCTAAGCAGTACCATGACGCTGTTGCAAACGTACCAAAAGGCTCTCCTAAAGGAAGTGCTGAACGTATCGAAGCAGGGGCGGCTCAGGTACGTTTTGATAACTATGTAGCTGAATTAAAACGTGATGCAAATGTACGAAGTATTAAAGACTGGAAAAACCAACCCCTCCGTTCTATTGGTGGTAGTATTTCGGATATTGGAGGATTAGCAAAGTCTATCAAAGCGTCGCTCGATAACTCCTTTGTGTTCCGTCAAGGATTTAAGTCTATGTTTGCTCACCCTAAACTGTGGGCAAACAATGCAGCAAACTCTTGGAAAATCATTGCTCAGCAACTTGGCAAGAAAGGAACAAGCGACGATGTAGTTAACGGAATAAAAGCCGAGATATACGGTCGAGAAAATGCTTTGAACGGTAAGTACAAAAAAATGGGCCTTGACCTTGGAGGAGTAGAGGAAGCATTTCCAACCTCTCTACCTGAAAAGATTCCACTGCTGGGTCGCGTGTATAAAGCATCACAGTCAGCATTTGAAGGCACTGCCTACCGCCTTCGTGCTGACATTGCAGACGAACTTATTAAGCAGGCTGAACGCGCAGGGAGAGATACAACTGAAAAGAACTTACTGAAATCTATTGGAACCTACACTAACAGCCTTACAGGTCGCGGAGACCTTGGAAGGGCTGAAGGTTTTTCAAAAGCTTTCAACAATCTTTTCTTCTCTCCTCGTTTCTTCAAATCCAACATTGACTTTCTTACGGCCCATGCGTTTGACAGTAAAATGGACCCGATGCTTAAGAAGCGTGCTGCTATAAATCTTATGAGGGCTATCGCAGGTGTTGGTTCAGGTCTGGCTCTGGCCAAAGCTATCAATCCAGACAGTGTGAACTTTGATCCAACCTCTTCTGACTTCGGAAAGATAAAAGTAGGAAACACTCGCGTTGATGTAACTGCTGGTATGAGCTCGTTCATTACACTGCTTGCTCGGTCTGCTGACGTGGCGGCCCGCGGGGCAACGCAAGGGGAGATGCAGCTTGGCGGAAAGAAAAGCTACAATAGAACGAATCCTCTTGGTTCACTCTTTGGTACTTTCCTCAGTAACAAACTAGCACCTCTTCCTGCAACTGTGCGTGATATGGCAGCAGGCAAGACGTTTAGCGGTAGGCCGATGAATCTTAATTCAACCGAGGGACTTGCAAATACTGCAGTAAATCTCTTTGCTCCTATCCCTATTACAAACACACTAGAACTCGCAGAAGACCCAGATAGTATTGGACCGATACTCGGAACTATGCTTGACGGTTTAGGCTTTGGAACTAACACCTACAAATAACATGCAAAAGCTGCAACTTATATACCCTGCATCAAAAAGCTTAATCACTCAGGGTTTTAGTGAGAATGCCAACATCTCATACGCGAGAGACGGCCTGATAGGCCACACCACCATCGACTGGGGCATCGCCTGGGGGAAACCAATCATCAACTGTGCCAAGGATGCGTACTGTTATTCCGTGATGAACCGCGACCACCAAGACCCCATGAAGTATCGCGCGGTCTTCACCCTCGTGAACGCAGACAACGGTTATTCGGAGTGGGCAGAGGTCTCCTACGGCCACCTCAACGAGATAACCGCCGAAGTGGGAAAGACCTACCAACCTAAGGACACTCTCGGAACCTGTGGGAACACCGGGATGGTCTTTGCTGGGGGACGAGAGGTGCTCCGGGAGGAGAAGCTCAAAGGAAGCAAGGCAGGTAGCCACCTTCATGGCCCTCAAGTGCGTCCTGTACTCCGTGTGCAGAAGCGCACCCGCAAGAAGAAGTACCTCTACGACGGCTCAGGTGCTCTAAAGATTGACGGGTACTACTTTGAAATCATCAACTACGACAACGGCACCGTCGGCTGCATCGACCCCACTCCCCTCCTCGTTGATGAGGTGACGGCGGGTTCGCTCTTCAAACGTGACCTCTACATCGGGATACGGGGCGATGACGTTCGGGACTTGCAGAAGTACCTTAACCAGCAGGGCTTCCGTGTTGCGCTTTTCGGAGCCGGGAGTCCTGGGTACGAGACGGACACTTTTGGTCACCTTACCCAGCGTGCTCTTATTAAGTTTCAACGGGCCAAATGTATTTATCCACCGTTCGGGTATTTTGGCCCGATTACACGTGATATAATAAACAATGTATGAGTAAAACAATCTTGGGTAATATCGTACAGCTACTTGCTTCGATACTGACTATTTATGGTGTCGCCGACTTATCCTCACAGGACCAGGAGGCTATTATCGTAACTATAGGTATCGTTGGACAGCTTGCAGGATTCGCTCTTGTACAATACTCGCGTGTTTCAGTAGGGGATGTAACTCCCGTGCTTGGAATCCGCAAATAACTGAACGACACGCTTAGTACGGCTCGACACCCGAACGGCTGAGGATGGAAGTAAGACGTGCGCACTGACCGATAAAACAGACTCTCAAAGGATTTCTAATAGGGTTGATTCTCGCAGCGATTCTTTGGCCGATTATAGCCAAGGCTTTCGCGGAGAAAGAGAACCCACTTATCCACAGTTCAGACCCAACTGGCCTCGCGCTGGTGTCTACTCGTGGTATATTTAGTAAGTCAGCTACGGCTGATATCTCTGCGGGCCTGCATGTAACCCCTGATACGTCAGGGGTTCGTGCGTATAAGCCCCCAGAAGCCCCAAAACGGGCCGTGGTGCGTAGTGTAGACGCTACACTGGCTCGGATAGCTATCTGCGAATCCCAGGGCAACCTACACGCAAAGAACCCCCGGTCTACTGCCACGGGGAAGTATCAGTTTTTGAAAGGTTCTTGGAACTACTACGGCACTAAACTCTGGGGGTCGGTAGAAGGGAAAGATATCTTTTCGGAGGAAGACCAGGACGAGCTGGCCAAGTATGTCGTATCTATAAACGGCTACAGAGATTGGAACGCCAGCAAACATTGCTGGTCTAACTAGGATATTAACAGTGCCTAGAGCTATCTATGCGATATAATTCCTTTCAGAAAAAGGGAGACGTACAATGAATTACCGTGGCGACCACATTCGTCCACCCAGGCTTCGGCCTCCCGTTCATTACCGTTAATGTCATGGTGGTGTTTGTATGCACATTCTGTGAGAAGCGGAGAACGGTTAGAGACGTTAGCGAGATTGAGTGGGCTGCGGAAGAGGAACCTGTGTGCGACCTGTTCTGCTACCTCTACAGGCAGATAGACACACACAGGGTTGTCCTTTTCCCAGCACACCCTGGTTTACAGTAGAGAAAGGCAGGTGATTCAAATCAAACAGCGGCACTAGACCGCGACAACAAACTAAACCCCCACTGTTATGGTGGGGGTCGCTTATCTAAACAAACGATTAAACAGGAAGACCGCACCGAAGATAATCGCTGCCAGAAGGAGCAGGAAGACAACGATTATTAACAGCGCGACAAACGGCACAAGGAAAAGGCCAAGTATGAACAAGAGAATCGGTAAGAATGTTTCCATATAAGTATTGTTATTTATCTACTTCTCTGTCAGGCTTGCTGCGGCCTCCAGTGCCTCGTTATGTATTGCGGCAATATTACTTGCCTGACACATACATCTACAGCGTGGCTTCTTCAGCCCCCGTATCCTCTCTGCATTGGCAGTGTTCTCTTCTTGCACTACCTCATAAGCAACTCTAGCCATTGTTCTGCCGTTAGGACTGGTGGGGTCAAATGCGCGTGTGTCTTCTCGTGTTTTGTATCCGAACTGCGGCGCATACTCTTCGTAGAGTTCATGAAATCGTCGCGCTAGACGATACGCTTCTGGGTATGCTTTTTCTATATCCTCCAACGGCTCAGGCTTGTGTTCGTTCATTGGTAGAGCTTTAACCTCACTCTCAGGATACGTGGTTCCGTCCTTAAACCGCACCGCATACTGGTGTTTCCCATAGAAATCATCGAGGAATTCACAGTCTTCGAGATTTCCCGTGTTCGGATTATTTGCTTTGCCTAAATAGTTGCTCATACAGTAGGGGTGTTATGGTCTTGAAGTGTGGCGAGGAGGCCTTTTTCAATTCTGTCTTGTAGATAATCAAGGGCTTCGTTAGACTCTTCTCGCATTCCTCGTATCTCTTCAATTAACCCCATCACCCTCTCCCTCTCTTCTGCTATGGCTTGTGTGATTGATTCGGCAATAAACTTTAGTTCTTTTTTACACTGGCAGGTTCCTTTTTCTTTGCATAGCCCAAACTTTTTGCAATATTCTTCCTGTCGTTTTTCTGTGTAGTTCATAGAGTAGGGGTGTTAGGTAGCTCCTCTCGTAGGCGCTTTGCAAACCTTCCGCTCGGAAGTGAGAAATCAATCCGCATCATGTCTCGCCCATCTTTGAAGCCCTCGAAGTATATCTCGCTCTCCTGTCTCTCTGTGGCGTACCCTCGGTGCTGAAAACCATTAACGAGTTCAGACAAGCTCGATATTTCTTCGGCTACATTTAGTGCGACGATACGCACCTCCTCAATGGTTTCTCGGCGAACATCTAGTAATGCTTGTTCAAAATGCTCGGCAGGTTCAGACCACGGGAGCATTAGACCGTCGTTCTCTGCTCTAGGCACTAAGTGTATGTGCAGATGATTTACGCTCTGCGTGGCACTTTTCCCTTTAGAAGTAATTAGGTTGTAGTCTCCGCCTCTCTCACCCGCCACAAGACTAGCCACTCGCATCACTTCCCCAGAGATGTCTGCATTGTCAGTGAAAGAACGTGTGTGGACTTTTGGAATAACCAATAAATGCCCCTTCACCACAGGATTTAATGGCTCAAACACCAAGCAGTTACCGTAGTCAATCACTGTGCTTTTTATTTTCTCCGTATCACAGAAGACGCACTCACTCACCTTCGCAGTGTAAATCATACTGTTACCGAACAGCTTATTTATTTCCTGCTGGCTTGCTAGTTTAGGTTCGTTATTTAATTCCTCTAATGCTTCTAGCTTTTCTTCCATAGTGTTTTTGTTAATTGTGAGCTGCTAGCTACCAACTACCGTGTGTCATACGCAATAGTAGGTTAGGTTCGCAGTGATAGTGTCGGGGATTTTCATGGTGTTTTGTTGTAATCCTTCTGGTCGCGTGCAGGAGTAATCTCCCCTGACACGAACTGAATAGTGGCACCGCTCTTTATGTATCGAACCTGCCCCGTCTTTGGGTCGCAAACCTCTATAGCATGTGGGTGATACGTGCCCCCCTGCTTGTTCATTTCCCACATACAACCGTCTGTGATAATGAAAAGTTGTTCAAGTTCTTTTTTCATACGCAATAGTAGGTTAGCTCCTTAGAGTGGAGAGGTTGGTAAGGAACTCTTCGCGGCATTCGTTAAACTCTAGTCCTTTCGGCCAAGGAAGAGGACCGTGATACATCTCTATTCTCCTCTCAGTGGGCGCACACGCCTCTGCTCTATCGAGTACGGAGTCTATGAGGGTGTCTAACCACACCGCGTCCGACTCACTTACTTCGTGAAAACGCTCATTCATTTCTGCACGAGCCTCAGCACGAAGGTCTTGTAGGTTCTTAGTCATGGTTGAGTGTCTTATCGAGGAAGGTTAATGCTTCTTCGCTTTGCAGGTGGAGAGGGAGAGCGAGGTTCCACTCAATGAGATGTTCTTCCGGTAGCCAACGCTCCCAGCCTTCCATCTCCCAAATATTACCTGTCTCATCAACCGTATACCTTCCGTAACCATACTTATCCCCTATCGCCCTGAGAACGTCGGCGAGGGTGATGTCGCGGCCTATGATTTCTTTAATGTGTTTTTCATCAAAGTAAGTAAGCGAGCCACCAAGTGCGAGGAAGTCTGAATTAGGTTCTCCGTTCTCTGGAATCCAACACCTTCCTCTCCTGTCTTCTAGGAGATTCACGCTTGCCATGTAGTTTTGTATAAACAGCTCACACCCAAACTTCAACTCAACTATCTCAGGCACAGCCTTAATAACAGCAGCACGGACGCGTTTAAGGGTGGTGGTCATATCTAATTCTTTACAATCACGTCAGGTACTGGAGCTTCAGAAAGAAATCGTACGAGAGTATCCCCATAACGCTTAGCTGCTGCCGACCGTGCTGCCGACCATGCTGCCGACCGTGCTGCCGACTCTGCCGACTCTGCTGCCGACCATGCTGCCGACCATGCTACCGCGTCCGGTTTGTCACCAACCTGCACGCGCTTCCACAGGTCTATAACTCCCCTGATTGCTTTCCCTACAGCCTTGTCTTCTTGAACCTCTTTAATGTTCAAGGTGTCTTCAAGTATGTAGACAATAAGATTAGCCGGAACCAGTGAAAGGTCTGCGCCAACGGGGATAGCTTCCAAGAGTCTTAGAGGGAACTTCATAGCGTCCTCGTTTGGCATTATCTCAAAGAGATAATCCTCAACGTGTGCGATAGCCACAGGAATACCCAGCTCTGTCTCGTATCGAGAGTGCTCGTCGCCTTCAATGGTGCAACCAACCGCGCAACCCTTTCCGTTTCCCCAATACTGTCCCTTAACAATTTTGTCTGCTTCGGCGTGTGCCTTAACACGAGCAACGTACTTCTCCTTAATTGCGGCACTTCCGTGGAAGGCACGCATTGCTTTCATTTCTGGTGTAGGAATCATGGTGTTAGGTATTGTCTTTAAACGTCTCCCTTTGGTATGCAAAGGAAAGTTCTTTTTTAATCTTCACCCCAAATCGTGCTTCTGCTTCTGCAACGGTGATTTCCTCTACTGCTGGTACTTCGCCTTCGATGGTGTAGCCCCGCTTTTGTAGTTCTTTCTTTAGGTACCAGACCGAACCTACCTCAAAATCATTAACCTGAGAGATAAGAACTGCCTCATTTAGTACCGCAAGCACCATTCGCCTGTCTCCACCACTGTCCAAGATAATATCCTTCCACGCGAGAAAGTTCCATGTGGGGGTGGCTAGTTTTAGGTCTTCTACGGAAGGGTCCGTGAAGTCCCTACTTAGAATCCAAGAATACTCGTAGCCCAGTTTGTCGTCTGTTATGCCGCCATTCTTTTCATTCTGGCAGATGAAAGGCATTCCGTTCTCGTCAATACTGATACGAGCGTTTGTAATCGTTGTTCCGTGTATCGTGCAGGTAACGAGGTCATTGTGGTTGAAGTTCATAGTGTTATTTGTTATTCCGCTACAGTAAACTTCCCGTCTTCGTAAGCGACACGTTTGTACTCTTGGTGAATGTTTGACCACATTAGGCCATCCTCCCAAAGGCCACCCTCCCAAGTGCCATCCTTCCAAATGCCACGCTTCCAAATGCCATCCTCCCAAATGCCATCCTTCCAAATGCCACGCTCCCAAATGCCATCCTCCCAAGTGCCATCCTTCCAAGTGCCGCCCTCCCAAGTGCCGCCCTCCCAAACAAGATAGTAGTGAGTAATGTCAACAATCGCGTCTTCAAAGGAAGCGTCGTTTAACCAAGGGAACTTCGCTAGTGCTTCTGCTTCGGTGCCTCCTGTTATTGTTTTGAAGTTCATAGGTGTTATTTGTTATTAGGATTACTCTTTTAGTATAGGGTAGATTTCGCTCCCTTCCCTCAATCCACCACACCAGTCAACGTGGAGAGTAATCACACCAAGGTGGATTGAGGGAAGGAGGCATAAGCCTCCCTTGTTCTATGTCGTCCCGAAGACGTAGAGAACAACCGTTCCTAGCGCACCCATGAGTACAAACTTTTCATACCCACTTACATCCCTTATCTTTGTAACAACTATATGGGTAGCGTGGTACCAGAGGTAGAGTACTATAACGGCGAGAATGATTAAGAAGATTTCCATAGTTTAATTAAGTAATAGGTTGGGTCTTGGATCACCAAACTTTTGATTGAGATATTTTTGTTTCTGAATCCAATCAGACTTACGGTACTGTTTCAATTCTTCATCAGTGATTCGATTAAGCGCAAGCCACACATTCTTATACTCCTCTAGTAAGGTTTCTAGTTCGGCGCACTTCTCTGTTATCTCACCTGCAATTACTGCGCGGTCTTCCCCTTCAGGTTCGTCTCCGTTCCATTGCTCGGCGATTCCTTGAAAGTGCTTGCGAGTGTTCCCGGCGGCAAGTTCAAATGTGTTTTTCATGTTAGCGGGGAATGAAGCCACCAATAATAACCGCGAAGAAGGCGATGCCAAGAATGGCTACCACAGTGAACCATGCGCGTTCCGGCGAATCGTCTTCCGTAAACTCTGGTAGCGGGATATGCTCCATCTCACCAGAGGGCATCTTGCTGATACGCACGTTCGTCTGCGCTTCGTTGTTGTCTGCTACGTGTAGTTTTTTCATAAGTAGTTTTCCCGTGCCCCACGCACTCGATGAACGCGGGGAGCACGAGGTTCGAGCTAGGGGAGAACTAAGCGCCTCCTGTACATAGAATATACCACGACGCACAAGTGGGTACAAGCAGGGTGGGGATAACGAGCATCAGGTATATTATATGTAATGAGAGTATTTATAGACACCGAAACAAGCGGCTTACGAAACCCAAAGGCGGTGGAGATAGCGTGGTCGGTGAATGGCGGGCCGGTGCAGACGCTACGGTGCAATCCTGGCAAGCCAATAGAGCTCGACGCAACCGTGGTGAACGGCATAAGGAACCAAGACGTCGAGCACCTTCCGCTACTGCAAGACTGCCTGGAGTACCCGGCGCTAAAAAAACTTCTTGAGGAAAGCACCGTCGTGGCGCACAATGCCGCCTTCGATATAGAGGTGCTCGCAAATGACGGCATCATCGTGAAGTGTTCGGTATGCACAAAGGAGCTGGCCATGAAGCGCTGGCCGAACGCGCCAAAGCATCGCCTGCAACACCTGCGCTACTGGCTGAACCTGGATATTGAGGCTGTGGCGCACACGGCTGGCGGGGACGTCATGGTGCTAATGGCGCTCTGGGACGCGATACACAAGAACAAGGGCATAGACACGTACCGGGCCGATGAGATGATTAGTAGCGAACCACTACCGTCGCAATCGCCTCAGCGCGTTCGGAAGTCAGGCTCTTCCGGGGACTTCGGTCCCTCTCCATCAAGAACCCGTCGAGCGCAATTACGCAAAAGAATCGAGGGTAGGAAATCACTATCCAAGAAGCGTACCTAACAAGACCGATATAGTCGGACGCGCCGACGGTCCCAGCCGACACGCGAACGAGGATACCGTCACGGGATCCTGCCAGAAGGCCGAAGGCCACCTGATCACGCTCCACGCTCCTAAACGGCAGCGCGTCCTTGCCACGCGTATGCTTGAGCTCGAACGTGCCTGGCATATGCGATCGTCCCCACCAGCGCCGGAAGCGCACGCCGAAGTCGGCCTCAGAAGCCTTGTGTTGCAAGGGTAAGTCAGGGAGCTTGGAAGTCATGGCCAGCTTTTACAGTATCGTATATTTTCTTGTCCCACCGGCCACCAATCAGGTAGACGTTATCGACGGGCGCAAGGTGCTCTATGGAGCGTAGGCGCCCCCTCATCTGCGTGTGGTGGACACAGGGGTGCGCCATGGAGGCGAAGACGAGCGCCTCGAACATCCAGCCGTCCCAACCGTATCCCATAGAAGCCTGAACCAAAAGATACCCCTCCTCAGCCTCCTGTGCAGCCTTCAGGACGGCGTCCGGGTCCTTGGTGCGACCATCCATCACAAAGACGGGCCGGACGGCCCCCAGCGCCTCCTTGAGCTCGTCAATCTGGTAGGTATAGTGGGCGGCGACGATAGCCTTGCGGTACGGAAGGGCGAGCACCCGCTCGGCCTTCCCCACCTGCTCGTGCTTGTGCTCATGGGTCCAGGTAACAAGTTGGTCCTCGGGCTTTTTATATACAGGCTGTTTCACTTGCACGATGATATCGTCCTTGTCCTCCTTGCCTAGCACCTCCGTGTCGCTATGCTTCTCAAGGAACGGCTGCAAGAGCTCGCGCCAGTTCCCTCGGGGTACCCATGCCGTGGGAACCTGACCAACAGGCATCCAACGAGGTCGCGGTAGGTAGGGCATGGGACGCTGCTCGAAGAACATGGTACGCCACTCCTTCCAGTCGTAGTACAGACCCATGTAGCAAAATAGGGTGTGCAGGGACCATGCGTCGTTCTTGACCGGGGTAGCCGTCAGCAAAAGGATATGACACTCAGGGTATCGCTTCACCAGCGTATACAGCTTGGTGGCAAGCTGAGAGCGACCCTTGAGGAATAAAGGGGACGCAAAAAAGTGCGCCTCATCTATGACGAGCGCCGTAGGGTCAACGATATCCTCCTTCCGGAACTGCTCCTTCGTGATCACCTTCGCCTTCGTCTTATGTTTCTTCCAATCGGTCACGTTCGCCTTGCGGGTAATAATGTACGCGTTGCCATCGCGTGACGGGTGATCGGCCCAGACGGCAGCTGGGAGCGACTTGCCTGTATTATGATTTACTACTCCTGAGCAAAGATAATTATTATGTAAGGGCACGTGAAAATCGTAGTACCTTTGAGACTGGACTATCCTAGCTTCCCTAATAGTAGTATACTTTGCGTATGATTGAAAAGTGTTTAGAACTTTACAATAAAGGTTTGTCAAAAGATAAGATAAGAAAAATCTTTGGTGTACATGAGAGGATAATACTTGCTGTGCTAACAAAGAATGGAGTTCAAATTCGTTCAGGTCATTCTTATCAACACGGCAGCACTCATTCGTCTTGGAAAGGTGGGAGGAGGTATTCAAAGGGATATGTGGAAATATATACCCCAGAACATCCTTACAGAAAGAAAAACAGGACAGTGTCAGAGCACCGATTAGTGATGGAAGAAAGCCTTGGTAGATATTTACTACCCACTGAAGTAGTTGACCACAAAAACGGAATAAAGGATGACAATAGAGTAGAAAATTTACGATTGTTCCAGAACAATGGTGAACATTTGCGAATAACACTGAAGGGTCGTGTTCCGAAATGGACGGAAGAGGGGAGGGCGAGGATATTAGCTGGTACGCGTAGACCCAGGAAGCACCGAGAAAAAAGCGGTGCAGAGGTGTGACTACTATTCTTTCTTTGTTAAAGAAAGAAATCTCAATCATTGGTGCCATGCCGTACTGAATTGGTCTTTCAGCTTCGGCTATTACAATAAGGCCATCTTCATTTTTAGAGTAAACATGGAAATCATTCTTTATGTCTTTTACTTTATAACTTTCTTTTTTAACAGGATCATAAATTAAAGTGTCAGGATGAATACATCGCATCTCCCAATTCAGGAGTGCCTTACTGGGGTTCTCTTTAAGGATGCGTTCCTGTGCGGGTCGAAGGTTCATATGCTCGATACGGGACCCAAGTGACCTTAGGCCCCGTGCGAAGTTACGAACTACTCAACAGAGAGAGCGCCTTCAAGGTCGAAGTTTTTCTTCGCCTCGTCGACAACCTTCTGCACATCGGCCTTGAGAGGCTTCGGTACAGACGGCTTGATGGTGTACTTCGTCGACAATCCCTCGCCTGTGCGGTTGATTGTGATGTCGTACCCAGACGGGTTGCCCCAGTCCTCGTCACCAGCGTACTCGGCGATGGCCTTCTTGATGCCTACCTGATTGAACGATGCAATCATGACCTTCTCTTCGTCATGGCTGTACACGTAGCACGCCATGTAATTGTTGATCTTCGGCTTGCCAGACTTCGCATCGGTGTCCACCTCGGACGGGTCGATCTTAGCGTCCTGGCCTCCGCGACGGAAAGGCTTGTTATCCTTCCAGCCCTCCTTCCCAACAATAGCGTTGGAAACGATGCGGAATTTGTTATCGCCCTGCTTCAGCTTGAGGAAATCGGAACCTCCAGATTCGGGCTCATAGTCCTTGGGGAGAAATGAGTCCACGGTTGGCTTTGCCATAGTCGGATTGGTTATTGGTGTTTAAGCTCCAGTGGCGATAAAGCACACTGGCGGGCGGAGACAACCTTGGTTGTCATAAGTTCCGCCCGTCAATGCACTTCTACTAGAAGAATACTCTATGCTTGGCTTATGTCAAATTCTCGAAGGTGGGGACATCCGAGATAGGGCATATTCGTGCATTTCCTCGCGGCACTTTTTAATCTCTCCAGCGAGCCGGAGCACATCAGCCATACTGCGCGAGGTTGTGAACGTGTGAACTTGTGCAGGATCAGTGAAGCCATACGTGAAGTCCTCACGAAACGCTGTGGGAACCCATTGCAGAATCATCTCAAGGTCGTCAGGCTTCTTCTTGTCACGTAGCCACAAAAGAAGAGCGTAGAACGTGAACTGCCCGTGCTGGTCAACGCGTTTCTGGTCCCATTTTTTTACGCCAGTCTTATACTCGGCGAGCAAATTCTTTTTATCATAGGAGTCGAGGTAGCCAACCAAATCGAGGCCATCAAGTGTGGACTGGACGCAGTGCTCAGTGAACTCGTAGATGGTGAGAGGCGCCATCGGATGGCCCCACTCAACCGCGTCCGCAAACTTCTTGCCGAACTTAAGCTGTGGCGACTCCTCCGTGTCCTGTCCAAGAATGTACCGGAGGTACCACTGCGATTTGTCGTACTTGAACGAGGAATGCTGTGACCAGCTATACGGGCGAGCGAGCCACTGCGCTATCTGTGCTTCGGTAGGTTTAATCATCATCAAGTATATTACCAAGGAAGGTCATCCCAGACGCCGGCAGCAACGGGAACCGGAGCCTCCGTTGGGTCAACCCAGCGAGTAGTCTGGTGGCCATTGACCATTCGGCGTATCTTCTCCAGTTTAAGTACCGTGCTGAGAACGTTCGCAATCTGCATCTCCTCGTACTTCTTCATAGACTGGCTAGGCATATTGCCAAGTGCGCCGACGAAGACCTCCTGCACCGTTATACCTTCCTCACGGCAATGCGGACCGAAGTCCTTCCCGTGATACCACTCCACGATTCGCTCCTCGTTAGGGTCAGAAACGAGGCGTGCGCTCTGCTGGGCAAGCGTCTCCTCCTCAGGAAACTCATACGTAGTCTCCTTCTCGACGATCACACGCTGGTACGCCTCAGCCAAGAGCTGATCGCGGTTGATGGCAAGCCACTCGACGTTGGCCTGCGCGAGCATGACACGCACAGGGAGCCAGCGACGATTGCCCGTCTCATCCTTGAGGTACTCCTCCTGGTTTGTGGTCATGGCAAAGATACACCGGCGAGGGAAGTCCTCAGCCACACGACCGTAAGAGGGGCGGTAGCGATCAACGGCCGTGGTGATAACTGCCTTCATTTTTTTCACCTCAGTACGGCTCAACGTCTCACCCTCGGACATCTCGATCAGTGCCTTACCTTCGAACTGCATGAAAAAGTCCTTGTTGTCTGGGGTCATGGTGCTC
>Ga0163154_10002481_pt1 | contig 26947 bp, 22 predicted proteins | sample OliLakLV19MP9P1_FD_148649 | JGI IMG/M metagenome (GOLD analysis project Ga0163154, IMG submission 148649) | Freshwater microbial mat bacterial communities from Lake Vanda, McMurdo Dry Valleys, Antarctica - Oligotrophic Lake LV.19.MP9.P1 | ecosystem: Environmental > Aquatic > Freshwater > Lake >... | reverse complement strand
ATAAAATTTGAGGGTTAGAACTTGGTGCAGAAGATTACATCACAAAACCATTTAGCCCTCGTGAAGTCGTACTCCGGATAAAAACGGTGCTCCGGCGTAATAAAGCCCCAGTAGCCGTGGGCGATATTATATCTGGCTCTGGTATTACTTTGGATCGGAGTCGTCACGAAGTCACCATTGACGGAAAACGTGTGGACCTGACTGCGACAGAGTTCAAGCTCCTGACCATACTCCTCGAACGCCGGGGTCGAGTCCAAACCAGAGATCGTTTGCTTCAGGATGTTTGGGATTATTCAGCTTCGGTAGATACCCGTACTGTGGACACTCACGTTAGGCGGTTACGCTCAAAGATGGGCAATTCTGCCGCATACATTGAAACCATTAGAGGTGTTGGTTACCGTTTTTTAGATAAGACAGTATGACCGGCTTTCTGTTAATCAGCGTCACGGCGGCTTTAATTTATGTCCTCGTCCAAAGAAGACGTGATCGTAAAAATTGGCAACTCCTGAATGCCACCTTAATCCAGATTGCAAGAGGTGATTACCATTCCGAACTGACAAGGCCAGACCATTCCCGCGGTCATGATGGCGACTATCTTCTACTCAGGGAAATTAGAAGCCGTCTGTTGGCGTTAGAGAAAAAGGTGTCCGAGGAGGAATTTGATCTGCGCGGTGTTTTCCAAAGCATGATCGAAGGGGTTATGATCATTGATCACGATAACCGCATCAGACTTTGCAACGATGCCTTTCGAACGATCTTCTCTGTATCAGGGGAAACCACCGGAATGACAGTCATGGAAGTTTTGAGGAACTACGACCTGCAAATGATCTTGAACAAAGCCTTACAAGAAGGGCGCGTAACGAATCATGAAATAACCGCGGGACTAGAAAATGAAAAGGTCCTTAAGACAAACGCGCTGCGTCTGGTGTCCTCCGAAGGATCGACCCAAGGCGTAGTCGTTGTTTTCCATGATGTCACGACCATTAAACGACTGGAAGCCATGCGGAAAGAGTTCGTTGCCAATGTCTCACACGAATTGAGAACACCGCTGGCCATCATTCGAGGGTATTCCGAAACTCTTCTGGACGGACCTATTGACGATCCAACTCAGGTTCAAAAATTTCACTCTGCCATCCATAGGCACACCATCCGGATGACATTACTGATCGATGACTTGATGGAACTCACCAAACTTGAATCTGGCCGATTTCCATTAACAAAAGTTTCCACTCATCTCCCATCCCTCCTCGAGCGCACTCTGGGCGAATTTGAGGAAATGGCGGGGCGCAAAAATCTTTCTCTCTCCATCGAAGGCATCGGTGTCTCGGAATCCATTTACATTGATCCGAAGTTAATTGAACGCGTCATGTACAACCTCCTCGACAACGCAGTGAAATACACGCCCGAGGGGGGTAAAGTGGTCATCACGCTCAACGAAAAAAATTCCGAAACTCAAGTCACTGTTGCTGACACTGGCCCGGGCATTCCTCTAGCTGACCAGCCTCATATCTTTGAAAGATTTTATCGTGTCGAGAAAGGGAGAACCCGCGATGTGGGAGGCACCGGGCTCGGATTAAGCATCTGCAAACACATTGTGTTCAATCACGGCGGACGTATCTGGGTCGAGAGCGAACCAGGCAAAGGTTCGCGATTCCATTTTGTCCTACCGGACCAGGCCATCCCAACGCCTGAGATAGAAAACGATTGACCTTGCTCGTGATCCTTTCGTAAAAAGGCAACTCCATGATTACTTCTGAGCCTTTCGGATTTCTCCCTGATGGTAGGTTGATCGAACTTTACACTCTGTCCAATGGCAACGGCATGACGCTCAAAGCTATGACGTTTGGGGGTATCGTCACCGAACTTCGCGTGCCATGGGAAAAGAACAAACCTCCGGTCGATATCGTTTTAGGTTTTAATTCCTTGGCAAACTACCTCGCTGGACATCCGTTTTTTGGGGCCATCACGGGACGAGTCGCGGGGCGATTGACAGCGGGCACGTTTACATTGGATGGAAAAATTTACCAATTAGCTCTGAACGATCCTCCGAATCATTTGCACGGGGGGGTTGTTGGTTTTGACAAAAGAGTGTGGCACGCTGAAATCGTTGAAGACACCGCAGACTCATCGTCCGTACGCTTTACGTACACGAGTCTTGCGGGTGAAGAAGGATACCCAGGGCAGGTCGAAGTTGCGGTCACCTACACGCTCACCGGAGATAATCAGTTCGTAGTTAATCAGGAAGCCACAACGACTGAATCAACTCCCCTGAGTCTTACGCACCACTCCTATTTTAACCTAGCTGGCGAAGGTCAGGGTACAATCGAAGATCATGTGCTTCAGATTTTTTCGGATCAATTTGTACCCGCAGACGAAGCGATGACTTTATCGGGAAAACTGGCTTCCGTCACTGGGCAAGGAAACGATTTCACTTCACCAACAAAAGTGGGCGATGCCATTCCGCACCTTTGGAAAAAGCACGGGGACACATATAAAATCAAGCGTCAATCTCCCGATGCCCTTGAACCGGCGGCAAAGTTAAGTCTTCCAGCCATGGGTCGGGTCATGGAAGTTCTTACCACGGAAAGCTGGATCCAATTTTACACGGGGGTTTCGCTTGACGGTTCGCTGGTGGGCAAAACCGGCGTGCCGTACCGCGCGCACGCAGGTCTATGCCTTGAGTGTGAAGGATACCCGGACGGCGTAAACAGACCGGAGATTGACCCCTTCATTCTGCGCCCAGGGGAAAAGTATCGGCAAAAGACTGTTTATAAGTTCAGCTCCCTGCCCCAAGTCTGAATGAGTTTAAGGTTTAATTAAACTCGTCGTATGCAATTTGGGCAGCGCCAACTCTAAGATCAGCTAACATTTCTGTTCCGGCTTTAATCATGACAGGAGGGCCGCACAGATAGAATTCCACCTCAGCAAGGTTTGCATGCTGGCTTAAATACTTTTCGCGAAGCACCTCGTGGATAAAACCAGTGTGCGATGTCCAGCCGTCTTCCGGTTGTGGTTCAGAGAGCGCGAGATGAAAAGTAAAATTCGGGAACTGGGCGGCCAATGCTTCAAGATAGTCCTGATAAAACATTTCTTGAAGAGAACGTGCTCCGTACCAAAAACTCACTTTACGATTGGTTTTTAAAGTGTCGAAAAGATAAGAAACATGGGACCGCAGGGGTGCCATTCCAGCTCCTCCGCCTAAGTACACCATTTCTTTTTGAGTGTCCTTGATATGGAAATCCCCAAAAGGCCCCACCCCGGTCACCTGATCACCGGGCTTAAGATTAAAGACGTATGAAGAACCTAACCCAGCGTTACACGCCTGACCGCGGGGCGGGGTCGAAATGCGCACGTTAAACCGGAGTAGTTTGTCCACTTTGGGGTTAGTCGCAAACGAGTAGTTCCTGCGGAGAGGCACGTCGTTTACGGCGGCCAAGTCGTACACATGATGCGTCTTCCACACGCTGGAATACGGCTCCGCGACTTGCATGTTCTGAAATTTTATTTCTCCATAGGCCGGAATATCGAGCTGCAAATAATCCCCTGGTGTATAACGCATGGAGGCATCAAGTGGTTCAAGCACGAGTTCTTTAATGTACGTGGCCACGTTATTGTTGCTCACAACCTTAAACGCATACGTTGTTTCGGGCTCTTTCAACTCTGCTTTGGCGATGTTAAGATAAATTTGGCCCTGACTCACACGCGTGGGATATGTTTTTAATGCAACACACGCTGGGCTGCGTTTCGCTGTTCCATCGGTTATATCAAACCGCCCATTATGCTTGGGGCACTCGATAAGTTTTCCTTTTACAAATCCATCGACCAAATGCGTATTGCCATGCGTGCAAATACCGTCGGTCGCGTAAAGCTCATCTTGCGCAGTACGATAAAGCGCATACGTCCGCTTCTGATGATCAAACCGGATCACGTCTTCCGACTCCAATCTATCAAAGGCGCACACTTCGATCCACCCTTCTGCATCCGCTTGCTTGGAAGTGGTCACAGCTTTGGAAGAATGATGCGACGTCATTTCGGGCGCTGGTGCGGGGAGTTCGCGCCTCACATAATAACCCGGGTCTGTTCTCTGCCTTAAAATGGCGGGAATAATTTCTTGGTACGCATGCCAAATACTCCGGTAGGGAGTCGGCATATCTGGCTTCACAATTTCATGCAGTTTCGCGAGAGCATGATAAGGCACGAGTGGGAACATGTGATGTTCAACGTGATAATTCATGTTCCAGTAGAGGTACCGATTTATGAAGTTCATGTAGACCGTGCGAGAGTTCAACCGATGATCAAGCACGTCCTCGGCTAGCCCCGCATGCTGGGTCAACCCGTAAATCGGCATCAGCCAACATCCAAAAAAACTGGGGAGCCCCACAAATAAAAAGGGAAGAAAACTGCGCGAATAGATCGCCCAAGCGATGACACTCAGGTATATGACCAAATAGATCCATGCTTTATAGATGACTTTGTAATGCTCTTCCTCGGGAATAAAAGTCTTCTCGGCGGGGGTCAACTTACCCGTGCAATGAAGCAACACCGTGCGGATGTAAGCGGGCCATGCTCCGAAATTCAAAAAGGCAAAGATGATCGATTTCAAATTTGCGGGGCGCGGTACAGCGATCTCAGGATCGCGGCCAACGACAATAGTATCACTATGATGTCTTGTATGACTCCAACGCCAGACGGTCGATTCACGCACCACCATAAAAGAAGCAACTTCGTACAGCGCGTTATTCATCCAATCAGTCTTAAACGCTGTGCCGTGAAGTGATTCGTGCCAGCGCGAATCTGAGCTCGATGCGTAGATGACACTATAGATGAGAAAAGGAACCACCGCCCACCAGCTGGGCCATAACGTGTAAATACCGTACCCGGCACCTATCAATAAACCGAACCAGATGATCGTATCACGAATAGCTGGCCCGTTTTTGCGCGTCAGGAGTTCGCGCATTTTTTCTTTGGGCACGGGGGACGTGTACCAATCGGCTTCCGCCCACCCACTCTCAATGGCTATCTGAGTATTTTTTCCAACGAGACTATAATCCTTTAAAACTACTTCAGTCATAACGCCTCAAAAGTACAACTTTTACACTCGAACTCAATTGCTTAAATGGTTTTCAATCTGCCCACCTACAATCATGATCGACTTGGATTCACCTGCAGGAATGGTGACCTTAACCATGCGTGTGCTCCAGTTTTGACCCAACAATACGCGGCTTTCGCTCTTGGTCTCGGCCAAAATTTTGACCGTAGCTTCAAAGGATGTGGGATTCGTGATCGCCACAACCATTACGTCTTTGTCCTGCGATAAAATTTCAGCCTTCACATGATCATTCACGCTCAGGATGCCAGTATCCGTCTGAATATAAATTCCCGGAACTTCCATCCATGCAAAGATCAGACACACCTCGCTCCAGCACGAGCAAGCGCAAATTTCGCCACAAGGATCAATTCCATCGCCCATCTGTACACGTTCGCTCATGAAACCTTCGGGCATTCCGGCGATCACTTTGTCCTCGCGTGACAAGAACTGGGGCAGCGCGTGGGTCAATTCGCGAAGGAGTCGCAGCCAATGTTCCTCTCCCGTGGCTCGGAACAGCTTGAGCAGCGCGTCCCCCGAGAGCGTGCATAACCCGGGCACCGCACATTTGTTTTGCGTACTGGCATAGAGCGTACCCGTCGTTAACATATCAAGTTTGCCATAGGTCGACTGCGGCGGAAATGTGTAGTCGTACGACACAAACCAAGAATTTAATTGCGCCCCGGCAATCTGCGCTTGCTTCAACCACTCTTCCCGACCCGTCACCTCGTAAAGCACGACCAACGACTCAAGTAAATTCCCGACCGATTCGCTATCGGCAGCCTGTAAAATCTCACCTGGTCCTCCAGTGGTCACTCCACTCGCCAAATCTTCCTGGCAATACTTACGCGCAATGGCCTCTGCCACTTCCAAGTACCGCGCCTCTTTAAACCAAATCGACGCAAGTGCTAACCCTGCTGGGGCGGTTGATCCTGAGGTGGACCCTCCGACTAATATTTCGCCTGTGTCGTGGTTTACAAATTGCCCAAGCTGCCCATATCGATCCCACGTTTTAACAAATGCATCGGCCAATCGTCGGATTCCCTTCTCCCACTCCAGCGGACATTTCCAATCGGGATTCTGCTTCTTTAACACATCGAATTGGCGGAATCCAAAATACAACATATCCGCGCTTTTACGAAGCAAGTGCCAAGGCCAATCTTGATGCGCAAAATGGTCTCCAAAGAACCCTCGGTTCTTGGTATAGAATCCGTAAAAATACCCGCTCGGAGCAAGGGCCTCAATAAAACAAAAGTCCAAAGTGGTCTTCGCTCGCTCCTTGGATAAGGATGTCCCTTCACTCAGAAAGGTCTGGGTCACCATCCCATGCCCTGTCCATCCGGGCTGCCAAGCGGCCATATGGGGATCACCTGTCCCAGCGAAAATTTTGTCGAGTTGAAAGTTGTGAAGGTTGAATTTTCGTTCCTGAATTTCCCAGGCCTTCGAAAAAGGCAGTTCTTTCCTGAGCTTCGGTTCCGGGGTTGCGACGTTCCGCAAGTCTACCAAAGTGTCGAATAGATCTTGAACATGATCTGCCTTTCCACCAAACACCATAACCTTTATCGACAACGTCTGACCAGGCTCAACCTTCGCAGCGACGTCCCTTGATTCCCTCATCATCGACATGAGGCTAAAGCTTTGCCCGCGCCGCACTCCGGGAGTTTCAACCGCCAAAGTCGCCCGCTTCCGGTCATCACTTTCTTCAAGCCAAAGTCCATGATCTCCAAAACCACTTTCTTGATTGATCATGATCCACTGTTGCTTTTTCTGTTCAGGAGAAAAAAAGCCGAGCGCAGGAATCGATGCATCCCCCGATATAAGATGAAACCGTGAAAGTCCTGGATTAATATTAAGGCGCGGTATATCGCTTATGATACACGGCACATCCGGTCCAATCTCTGAAGGTTCAGTCAGCATTGGCGGGTACATAATACGGCGCGAAGTATATCTGTTCCCATTATAGACCGCGCCGGGAACAAGGACGAAATTCTCTGTGCTCCATGCATTTTCAGTAAACTCCACTGACAAATTCACAGCGTCGGCCGAACCTTTCTCCAAAGTAAGACTGACCTCGATCACCGATCCTTCGTGCCCATTACAGTGGGTAGGTTTGACCGAAAGAGTCCAGTTCCACGAATTGTTTTTATCGTCAACGAACTGTCCACGACCTCCGCCCGAAATATCAACAACGTGCCGGACATTAGGAGTTGTTCCGTTAAAATGATTAAGGACCACGGCAAACGGAGGTATTGGACTATTAAGTTTCATATCAGATTAGAATTTATCAGCGGTGCTCCATCTAAAGGGTCACAAACCGTGGCCTTTCGCAAACACCCACGAAATTTAGTGTCGCGCAGTCAGAAAGCAAAGAACAAAGGCTTCTTACGCCAGTTTACCCTTGGTTAACTTGATGAACACTGTCTCCATGTCCATGGCGTCGGGTTGGAACATGCGGACACGCCCGCCTAGTTGTTGAATGCGTTGGAGTAAATCTTCAATGGCGAGCTCTTCTTCCTTGATATGGACTCCGAGCCGATCAGCCATAACGTCGACCTGATACGCCCCACTGATCCCTTTAATTTTTGAAATGAGGTCATCGTTGACGTTGGATAACTGGACATGAACAATCCGGCGTACCGAAAGCTGCTTAAAGATGTCGTTGAGATTCCCCTCGGCGATCAACTCTCCGGCCTCAATAATTCCTATCTGGGTGGCGAGCTCAGCGAGCTCAGAAAGAATGTGACTCGAAATAATGATCGTTTTTCCAAGTTTTGTCAGTTCTTTCAGCAATTCCCGCATGTCGATGCGCGCTCTGGGGTCCAACCCACTGGCAGGCTCATCAAGCAGGAGCAGGTCGGGATCATGCAACAAAACGCGCGCGAGTCCTAATCGTTGTTTCATGCCCCGCGACAATCCATCAACCCCGGCATCTTTCTTTACCGTTAAATCGGTGAGAGCCAGCACGTCGTCAATGATGGAATCCCGATCTGTACGCGGTATCCGATAAGCAGCCGCGAAAAAGTGGAGGTACTCGTTAACAGTCAGGTCTTCGTATACGCCGAAGAAATCGGGTACATATCCGATCCGCCGCCGAATGTCCTGTGTGTGTTTTGTTACGTCCATCCCGTCAATCGTGGCCGTACCACTGGAAGGTTTTATCAGAGTTGCCAAAACTTTGATGGTCGTAGATTTACCCGCGCCGTTAGGTCCGATAAATCCAAACACACTCCCCTTCTCGATATTAAAAGAGAGATCTTTAACCGCGACAAACTTCCCGTACTTCACACCCAGATTTTTTATTTCAACAAACGCCATATCACCTCTTTGGTTTTAAAATTCGTACAGACACCTATGCATCACGACATCCACTCCGCTTTTCTCCGCAATAATGATCACCCATTGATTAGGGTCCGTTTGATCAAGTATTTGAACATCCTCCAACTGCGCTGAACCATTGGGAGATATGGATGACATAATAGAAAAATATCCACTTTGTAGGTGGGTAGTCAGACTTTCAACGATCGTCTGGTCTATGGGCTGGTCGTTCTGGTAAACAACTAGGGAGTTACCACTGTGCATAACAGTAACAGTTCCTAAAAAACCAGAGGGAAGCCCTAGCTTTTTAATAAGTTGCTCAGAGGTGTGATCCTCAAGGGCAGCCAAATCCAAAGACTGCCATTTGAACGGCGATTGAACGGGGTCCTTTATAATCTTAATTGTACGCAGTGCCTGTGGAGACCATTGTTTCAATCCCAATTCGTATTGGTAACGTGAAGGAAACCTGCCTAAATAAGTCCCTGGTGAACTCAACAAACCCGGCTGATTGTTTCCACGCATATTATAATTATAATCAATCCGAAGCGCATTCGGGGAGATCTCTGCCACGATCACACCTTCCTCCTTGCGCTGCAGCATCATACTCGTACCGGCGAAGTAATTATCAATAGTCACCTCCCGGACCACCACCCCAGAGGGGGAACTGTCGCGTACAATAATTCGGCGATGGGAGTTGTCCCGGCCTAAATAGTGGTTGGATATTAAAATAGTCCCTATTGCAAAAATAAGCGAAACGACCGGGAAAAAAACCCACGTATATCGCCTCATCTTAAAGTATCCGAGAATGTAATAATCAATGGGCCCTATCACCATCACAAAGCTCGTCAAAAGTGTAACAATGATCCAGAAAGGTACGACCTGCACTTTGGCAGGCATTAAAGTATTAACGATTGTACTTCCATTTAATATGGGCCCTGGAAGAAACGAAGTCACCTTCCCTAGGATGCCATTTGGGTTATTCTGTTGGTATACAAATTGATTCTTGTGCTTGTCCGGGATGACTTGGAGATCTAGATTCCATAAGCCTGATGCCTTAGTGGATTCCCATTGTGATTTCCGTATGTTCCAGAACTTCAGCAAGCTCTCGCCCATCTCCGAAGTCATCTCCGGTTCTGTTTGAGGCAAGGACGTGACCCATAAAAGTCGGCCTAAACCTGTCCGGTACACAGAAAAAGGCAGGATATTTTCAACGCCTGCCATGGAGAGTACACCCGTTGAATCCACTGTGACAACGGGGGCATTGGGCACTCCTTTAAGTAGGTCATTTAAAAAATCAGCCTGCGCTTGTTTCCCCGGCCCTTTTGGGTAGACCACCAATTTTCCGCCCGCAAGCACCCATTGCCTGATCGCCATCATTTGAGCGGGTTTTAAATCGGTGAAACCTTCCCCCGACAGTACCAGCCCGTCAAACGCGCAAAAACTCATTGGGCTCACCGGAATTTCCTCCGGCCTTATCAACGCTGGCACTGTCGACAACGCCCTCGTTAACTGCGGTTCATCAGGCATCATTCGTTCTTGGCGAAGCAACGCTTGAATCATTTTTTCTTCTTCGCTCAAACGACTGGAACGACTGCTCATAGCCACGACCACAACACGCATGCCGGGCTGATCCTTCGTTATCGATGTGGACCCAAGGGAATATGAGCCTTTTTTGCCAACAATAACGGCTCCCACATCCAACTGGTCGGAGTACCCTTGATTCAGTGGAGGCATTAAAAATTGATAACTCTGTTGGCCTGTTGTGACAGCTATTCCGGGAATGCTATACGTGTACAAAACATCGTTCCCGTTTTTTACCGTTAAAATGAGATCGCCTTGAATCAACGCGTCACCACTATAGTCGATTTGAAAATTCATTAGAAAAGGTGCAGATGAACGAATCTTAGGTGGGAATGCACTCAGGCGCACTTTGAGTGGTTGCTCCTGCGCCCCGGCCTTATCGAGCCAAACACAGCAAACGAGGATCATGATGAATGTGACTTTATGAAATAGGTTCATTTCGTTTTCTTTCGAGGACTTCTCTATTCGACTCCCTCTGGGCGCCGCTGATAGTACCACCACTCAATGAGCACCATCAAAAACGCTAAGCCAGCCATAATCGTCCATAATGGGACATCCGCCTTTTCAGACTTCCCGGATGCTGCCACGGATAATGTTTCCTTAAACTGAATCTTTTCCACAGCATCCAATCGTGTCTCTGAAGAACTCAGTAAACTTGCGGTAACAACTTTCGTCTCAGTTGCTCCCTTGATTTTATACACACCAACCTTGCTGGCTGTAAGTCCCGAAATCATTCCGGCTTCATCGGCGGTCACGTCCGTTGATCGCACTCCGGGCCCTTCAAAGGTGTACTTTCCTCCGACTGTCCCTAACTGTGGCTCTACCACACCCGTGCGACCAGGTAACGTTTCGGACAAACCGGCATCATGCCTCGCTTCCTCAATGAGGTTGGCTATCAAGATGGGAAAAGCAATTCTGTACGGCAAGGTAGAGCGATCACTATGAAACAACATATAATACACGTGATTTCCAGGAACATTTTTCTCCAGTAACAATGGCCCCTGGGCTCCGCTCACGAGTACGCGGTATCCTTCATTTTCCCACACTTCATCTCTCACATCCGGGGCTTGAGGGTTGTCCAATACGATCACGTCATCAAGCGCCACATGCTGAAGGAGCTTGGCCTCACGCATCCAGTCAACCACGGCTGCGTTCTCCTGTTTTACGGTGACCTGCTTTTTTAATGCCTCAGGTATTGTCCCCACCCAAAGGGCGGTACGTGTCAGTATCCCTTTATCGTTCGGGTCATCCGTGATCACTAAGTCTGCGGCTGAGAACTTCACTTTATCTGTCACGACTGCTATTCCAGGTATGCCTTTGAGTGCCATTTTATAGGCGCTCATAGCCTCATTCACATAAACAAGCAGGGGCCGGTTTAACGGAAGCTGAAGCCAAGCCTGGTTATCCGTCGCAAGGACATCTTCACCTTCGGGAACAAGCTTCACTTCTATCGTGGACGCTTTTGACCCCGGTATTGTAAGGGCAATTCGTTCAGCTCGTTCTTTCCCAACGAGCAACGAATCCTCAACTTTCTTCACTCCATCTTGGATAATCTCAATCTTAGCAGATTTTAATTCCTTTGATGAACCTTCAACCTGGACAAAAACGCTCCATTCTCCCTTGGAATTGCTCACGGCGTTACAAGCAGTAATGCCCATATTATCGCCGCCAAAAGGGATTCTCTGGTAATCAAGGGTAAAGGACAAATCAACATCAACCGAGTGCGCAAAATTTCCATCTGAAAAGAGGAGTACTGTATTAAACGTGAATCTTTTCGCTAGTGCCTGACACAACCGGAGCGCGTCTTCTACATTTGCGGGGACGTCTTCAACTTCTATTTCTTTAAGTGCCTTGTGCAATGTTGTTTTGTTCCCGGTAAATTCCGTCCGCTTGCGTGCGTATTGTGTGAAAGTAATCAAACTCAGTTCCTGACCTGGCCCAAGACCATTTATGATCGCGGCCACTTTTTCTTTCACATGTTCAAGTCGCGTTTTGCCAGATTCGTGATCCTTAGCGGCCATCGACGCGGAGCAATCTATAATAATAGGGCGTCGGGAGGTTCCTGATCCTTGGTTCCCACGCCAAAAAGGTTGGAGCGCTGCAAGCACCAATAAAAGGAGTAGTAAAAGTTGAAGGATGAGAAGTATGTTACGCTTAAATTTTTGAAACGGAGCATTCACTCGTCTGTCCTGTAACACCTGCCTCCACAACGCCAATGACGGGATCACCTGCCGGGGACGCTTTAACTTCAGGAAATAAAATAGAACGAGTGGGATAAACAGAAGGAAAAGCCAAGCGAACGCTGGAGTATGAAAACCGCCCCAGTTCATTTAACCCATCCCTTGCGCTTCATGGTATCAAATAAAACTCCTTCGACGGTCTCTGTAGAATCAACCGAAATAAACCGACCCGAACGCTGCTGGCACAACACGGTCAGATCGTTTTCCAATCCACTTCGGTACTCATGATATATCTCAAGCAAACCCCCGACGGCGGTGACGTCGAGGAGTTGTTCTGTTTCGCTATCCACAAACCGCAGGTCTCCGGTGAGTTCGGGATTTCGTTCCACGGGCGCCAGTATCTGAATTCCATAAATTTCCAACCCGGTGCTAAACAACCTATTAAACGCGGATTTTAGATCGGCGTTCATCGTTAGGAAATCTGAGAGGATCACAACCATGCCACGTCCTTTATGGTACCTCTGCAATTGTTCAATCCCCTTCTCGACGGGAACCTGCCCTCCGACTCCTAACCGCTCTACAAAACTAAATATCTTTTGAAGACTTGCCCGGCCGGTACACGGGTCCAATCGCTGGAGTTGTTGTCCTGCAAACGCCTGAATGCTGATCCGCTCTGTGGCTTGTATCCCCATCATCGCAATCGCGGCGGCCAATTGTTGTGCTTTTAGAAACTTTCCATCGAAATCCATGCTCTTCGAGGCGTCAACGAGCAACACAACGTGCATGTCCTCTTCCTGACGATACAGTTTAACGTAAGGTCGGTTAAGTCGCGCAAATATGTTCCAATCCACATTGCGCATGTCATCGCCGGCCACGTAATCACGAAAGTCCGCAAACTCATTACTCGACCCTCCCCGCCCATGCTCGTGCTGCCCCCGGCTCTTATTGGTAAACCGTCGGAACGGCCGCAGACGCATGTGCTGCAACCGGTTAAGCGTTGCATTACTCAGGAGCGATGTAAGTTGTTGAGATTGACTCATGGTTCAACTGTTAAGCGGTTTCGGGGAGATGGCCCACCAGTTCTTGGACGAGGTCGGTTACTTTCACATTTTCGGCTTGTCCATCGTAGTTCAGCAACACCCGATGGTTGAGCACTTCTTGGGCAAAAAAGCGAATGTCCTCGTAGGCCACATGCACACGCCCTTGCGACAACGCACGCACGCGTCCCGCCCGAATCAAAGCTTGTGCAGCACGAGGACTGGCGCCCCAATTGATGTACCGTTTAAAAGAGGGTACGGCGAATTCAGTTTCTGGATGCGTGCCTAACACCAAGCGCACGGCGTAATCGCGTATGGGATCCGCCACGACAACTTTGTCCAAAACGACTCGTTGTTGAAGTAATCCTTCGGAATCCAAAACCTTATTCACGTCCTGCGATTGTTTCAAAGTGGTCCGGCGCAAGATTTCATTGAGCTCTTGGCGGCTTACAAAGGGAACAAGCATTTTGAACATAAACCGGTCCAACTGCGCTTCGGGAAGTGGGTACGTTCCTTCTTGTTCAAGCGGATTTTGAGTCGCCAACACAAAGAACGGTTGTTTCAAAGGATAAGTAATTCCCCCGGTAGTCACAGAGGCTTCCTGCATCGTTTCAAGGAGTGCCGATTGTGTTTTCGGTGTGGCACGGTTGATTTCGTCGGCCAATAGTAGCTGAGTAAATATGGGCCCTTTTTTAAACTCAAATCGGTACCGGCCACTGTCATCGGACGACATGATATTCGTCCCTACGATATCCGCTGGCATCAGGTCAGGGGTAAATTGGATCCGCTTAAAATCAAGGTCCAAGACGCGCGCAATGGTTTTGACTAATTCAGTTTTACCAAGGCCAGGCACACCTTCGAGCAACACGTTGCCACCTGAGATCAACGCGGTAAGGGTTGATTCAATGACGCGGTTCTGCCCGACGATGACTTTTGATATTTCATCGCACAATTTCCTGTAGGTAATGGAAAATTGTTCTGCTTCAGCTTTCAGTTCTTCGAGGTTACTCATAGTCGGTGGACTCCATTTTCGTGGGTTAAACTATTTTTCCGGGTTTTCATCATCACGTTTACGTTTACGTTTTAAAAGGTGGGAAGTGGTGTTGACGGGACCTTCATCACCGGGTGCCGGTTCTGTCGGTTTTTCTGTTAGTTTGTTCGTTACTATCGATTTTTCAGGTGGCCCAGATTTCGACTCTCCGCTCTTCTTCCGCATGAGCAACGGGGAAATGGGCTTAGTCGTTTCATCGCGCTCAGTCTTCACTCGTTCCTTTGTCTTGAGGAGCGCGCCCATCGTGGCGGTCGATTCGTTATCACCTTTCTTCTTCCTCCGAAATATGTCCATCACCCGGTTAAAGTCGAGCTGGATGCGCCTTATCCCCACGTCGATCGGCACGAGTATGGCCAGCAGAACCAACATCCAATCGAACACAGGTTTTAGGCTGAGGGTCATCTTGCGATCGCCCCCGAAAATTTCTTTCCCTGTCTCTTTCCCAGTCAAAATTCGACCACCCGTTTCCATCGCAATGCGCTTTAGGGCAATGGGATTACTTTTAAAACGTAGATATTCAGGCGAGTACGGGAGTACGAATCCTGACAACCCATTCTCAATCCGGTTATCGCCTAACCCTGCTACGATCACCTGATACCGCCCTTGACCCCAAAGTGGGAACGTCCCTTGGTACCGTCGAGGTCCGACTTGCTTGAGAATGACTTTCTCAGATCGCTCGGAAGGCCCAGCGGCTGTGGCTTGGACTTCCAAAAAAGCTCCGTCAGTATTGTGATCCTCCACATTTATGAAACCCTGGCTCCCGACGGCATAAGCCTGTATATCCAACGCACTGGCTTTATTCACTCGCGAGATATCAATCATCATCTGCTTAACGAACGCCTCGTTCTGGTCCCAGTCCATCCATGACGCGGCCCAGTTCGGCGACAAATCACTGGTGAACGCGGCGGATGTCCCTAATCCAAATTTCCAAGTGGCTAATATCGGATCGATTTGATCCTCCTCAGGCGCTTTTAATACGACCATCGACCGAGGTTTAGGCGTGGTCAGGACGTATCCCTTGAGTTGGGGTAAAGTTCCTATTCCTTTTAGGATGGCGGATGGATCACTCTGTTGAGGCACAAACGTTTTATTTTGGATGAGGTTTCGTTTGAGCGTTTTCGCTTCTTTAATAAAAATGCCTGGGAGTTGCTGAGGGTCCTGCGGAAAGTAATACCGTCCGCCAGTGGCCGAGGATATGGATTGCATGATCGAGATGTCTGCACCTCCGTGCGGAAAGACAGCCACCATCGAAATGCTAATCTTTGCGTCCACAAATTTTTGAATGAGCTGTGGCGTGGGCGGTTGGGGGTCACCGTCAGATATGACGATCATGTGCTTAACGGCTGCGTCATTCGCCGACAGTGATTGATACCCCATCTCCATGGTGGACGCAAAGCTTGGCATGTCCCCAATCTGCGCGCCATTTATTAAAGGCACCAACTTTTCATAATCCCCTGCTGGGGTCAGATTAAATAACCACTTTTCGGCTCCTTGATAATCATAAACCAATATCCCCACTTCGTCCCGTGCACTCAGAACCCGAATAGCTTCCTTCGCAATTTCCTTTCCATACGTGTTGCCCTCTGCGAATTCGCATGTGTGGAGAATGATGGCCAGCGCCCCTTTGGGCATAACCTTCTTTTGCGTGATGTCCATGGTCACAGGCAGCGCCTCTTCGACGGGCGTCTTGTTGTATCCACCTGCTCCAAAGCTGTTCTGCCCCCCGACCATCAGAAACCCCGTGCCCAAATTGTAAACCGAATCGCGCACGGCGGTCATCTGTGCTACGTCAAACACTTCAGAGGGAACGTTAACAAAAACAATGGCGTCGTACGGAATCAACGACATTGAATCACGGGGAAACTCGTATCCATTCACAGTGTCAACCGACCGCCCCGCTTTCATCAATATCTCTTGAAGCTTTTGGTAATCACGTCCATCCCCGCCGGGATTTGTCACGAGGAGCGTTTTGCTTTCACCTTGGAGGTAAACAAAGTTAATGGCTTTGTTATTATTTTCCCATGTGTCCTTCCCTTCTTTCGGCAGAATTTGCGCGGTGTATTCGTAATAACCCGCTTGCCGTAGGTAGATAGGCATGGAAAACTTGTTTTTCCCGGTTTGATAATTAACAGGTTGTCGATGAATTTCATTCCCGTTTTCAAGCAAGACCATTTCACCTTCACCGGCTGACAACGCGTTCAAAACAACATGCGCCTCATACGTTTCCCCTTTTTTGACTGACTTAGGGAGCTCAAGTTTTTCTAACCACACTTCGTTGTTGTATTCATATTCTACTGGCAACACGTCCACCGTGATCCCACGCGCCTTAAGTTCTTTTAATGCCGAAGCGTAATCACCGTCTGTTTCGGTCCCGTCGCTGATCAGCACGATCCGCCCCTTTTTGTCTTCAGGCAAAATAGCGGCGGAAAGCGCCAAGGCTTTCTGAATATTTGACCCGTCCTTGGCCAACCGAGTGTTGATGGCTTCAAACAAAAAGGCGGTCCGCGGCGGGAGCTCAACGGCTGCTTCCCGCCCAAAAACAACCAGCCCGGCTTCATCGAGATCCGGTTTTAGGGTCACTGTTTTAGTGATGTAACTCACCGCTTGATCCGAGGCTTGTTGGCCAATCGAATCTGACACGTCTAGCGCGTACACAACGGCAAGGTCGTTGCTTTTTTTAACGGACATCGGATCTGCAAGCATCATGACAAACAGCCCGATGAGCGTCAGGCGGGTCCACAAGGCGGCCAAGGCACGGCCTTTTGACAACCCGCTAAACCCGGCGAGGTGCATCCACCAGACCCACACACTCACAATCATCAGTGCAAAGTAAGCGGGCCGGGTAAAATAAACGAAATCGGTAAGCACTAAGGTCGTCACGCAGATGGCGTACACGACTAAAAAGCCAACGAGTGGAGTGACTTGTCTCCACGTCCATCCCTGCCGGGGTGGCGGCACGAATGAGCGTAAAAATCTTTTGTAATTGAAATTAAACTTCACTTGGTAAACACAAGTTTAATGACTTGCCGGTTCCCGGTATCTGCAACAAATACTTCACCCTTGGGATTCACTCCAATCCCCCAAGGCGTGCGAAAATGTCCGGGCCCAGTCCCGGGTGTCCCATAACGCCCTTGAAGAGTGCCGTCAAACGAAACTCTCGTCACGCGCCCGGCTCCATACTCGATGATGTAGAGACTATTCGTCGATCCGGAAGCCAAGTCATAGGGGAGTTTCAATCCCAATTCGGGTGTGGATAACACTTTTAAAAACTTTCCATCATCCGAAAATACTTTCACGGCATTGTTCACCGCGTCGCTCACAAAAATTTTATGATCGTGCCACACTACGCCGGAGGCTCGTTGAAGTCCTTCGTTTTCAGTGCCATTCTTCCCCATCGCCACCAAAAACTTTAGGTCCGCGGAAAATTTTTGCACCCGATCATTGCCTCCATATTCAGCCACGTACAAATTACCGGCTGGGTCGGTGGTTACTTTAATCGGATATATAAATTGTCCGGGTTCTTTTCCCAAACTCCCAAGGAACGCGACGGCTTGGCCGGTCCGATCGAAAAAAACCAACCTATGATAATGCGTATCGGCCACGACATACCGACCGTCATTTAACTCGCACACACCCTCGGGTTTCCCCACTTTGGAGTCAGGCATCCGCCATTCGTGTCGCAACTCGCCTCCTGGTTCGTACACGAGGAAACGCCCTGCTGTATCCAGAACAAGGATGGCGCCATCCCGCCCTATGGCCACTGTGCGAGGAGCAGGTAAAGAAGGTCCATCGGAAGGCACAACAATGTTGCGCCGTTCCTTAACCACGAGTTCGGCCTTGTTCTTTTGTGTGCACCCTTGCAGCAAAAGAATGGGGCAGAGGATCCAAGGTAGGGGGGAGTACCTCAATTTCAAGGGGCGTTCTGCCCTCCTCCTTCAACCTGCATCAACACGTCGTCCATCGCCCCAGAACCTTGCACCGTTCCTTCATCCAGAAACAATCCGTGATCAGCGAAACTGGCGGCAATGATGGGGTCATGGGTAGAAAATATCAGGGACGCCTTCCGCTCTTTTAAATAGTGAGTGATCACGGTCCAATAATGCGGCATGCGCTTTGGGCCCACGTGTACGAGGGGTTCGTCAAATATCAGGAGGGGCGCTTCACTCGCCAACGCCCGGGCTACGGCAAGGCGACTGGCTTGTCCTTGGGACAGCGTTGATGCTTTCTGCGCGGCTTGTTCTTCTAGGTCAAACTCCTTTAACCACTCGCCAGCTTTCTGCTCATTAACGCCCAAAACGGTAAGGTGCTCGATCACTTTATGTTGCTTCCATAAACCGAGGTCAAAGGGCACCCAAAAGTAGGGGAGTTTATGAGTGGCACTTACATTTTGTCGTACTTCTCCTGAGGTCGGTTTTTCGTACCCTACTAATAAATTAAGGAGCGTTGTTTTCCCGGCTCCCGAGGGTCCAAGGACGGCGGTCACTCCGGGGTGTATCTTGGTCGTTATGTTCCGAAGTCGCACGACGCCTCCGGTGAGTTGGGTCACGTTCAATAGCTCAAACAGAACGTCGCTCATCGCCATGCTCTCCGGATGACGCCTTTTTCTAATCCCAGCACGATCATGGTGAATAATACAGGCACGAGGATGGAGAGTATTGTCATTGCTGAAAATCCGGATGTTTTTCCGTAATGCATAAGTTTATACAGGCGCACGGTTACGGGCATTGATCCAGAGGGCGCAAGTAGTGCCGAGGCGGTCAGTTCAAGATAAGCAAAATAAAAAACAATTAACATCACCAAAAGTTTCGGGGAATGCGTTATTTTCCAATGCAACGCCCGAGCTTTATTTCCATGGGTCTGTTCTGCCAAATAATGCGCGAGATATGCGGAAGTTGATTTCCCAAACCGGTCCGCAATAAACCAACAGACGATCGTCATTGGAAGAAAAATGAGGGTCAGGGCGATTGTCAGCGGCACGGGCGTGTCGTACATCCGGTTCAAAATGTCATTTTGGAACAAAGCCACCAAAACGAGTGCAATAAAAAGTGACCCAGTTAACCCTGGGATTGCCAACGCACATAAATAGTTTCGACGTCGTACTTGGCTTAATAAACAAAGGGTCAGTAGGCTCACCATAACCGATACGCCCACGCTAAAGAGTATATCGGATCCAAGCGCAAAATTGCGGAGAACTTCCCGAAACCCACCCACGGCACTCAGGGTGGTCATCCCTAACGGTATAAAAGTAACCCCGAAAAACGCAACGATTGTGGGGATCCATTGCCACGGCTGCAAGGGTTTCAGACTTTCTTCTGCGACCACGGCTTGTCCGGCTGCCCATTTCCACGCAATGCCTAGGAGTACGCACAGCGGTAGGAGTTGAATCAGAAATGGTTTTAAGAGGCCTCGGAACGAATCCAACAATGGATACCCCCCCGCTTGCATTTCGAATATAGTAACGGTCCATGTGGGTACGGTCATGAGGCTTGCGAGTTCGAACTCGTTAAACGCGAGGAGAAATATCACGGCTGCGGACGCCAGAAAGGAGGCGCGCCAGTTCTTAAACAAATAGGTCAGCGTCGTTTTCCATCCAGGTTTTATGGAGTGGAATATAAAATCGGACGCACGGGTGTTTGAGTATTGGTTTAAACACAAAATAAAAGTGCCCACAGGCAGATATTTCAGGACCAATATTCCCATGTACACTGAAACGAGCCAGAAGGTTCGCGCAGTGAGCGCAGGGAGGTGTGTATAATAGGCGTACCCAGTCAAAAGGAGCGGGGTCAGGAGTATTCCGGCGAGTACCGCCACAAAAATGAATCGGAGCTTGCGCGAAACCACTGTCCGTAAAAAGCACGCACCGGGATACCCGGCTGCGGTCGCAAGGAACGCCACAGCGAGGGCCCGCATTAAATCGCTCTCAATGACGAATCTCATTTTTTCGGTTTTTGAGAGGCGCCGGATTTAAGCCATTGGATGGCTTCTGCTCGGGGTTTGAGTAAGCGTTGGTCAAGTGAATAGGCATTGGATACAAGCGCCTGTAACGCGGCCACTTCAGGCCGAAGTTTTTTGGTATCCACGGGCCCTAACGGAATCTGACGCGATGCAGACTGGGCTAGTTCCATTTCAACTTCTTCAGATAATAAGTAATCCATGAGCTGCCGGGCCTGTTCCTCGCGCTTCGTGCCTTTGATGATCGCCACCGTGTTTGGGATCACGATCACTCTGCCCCCAGGTACTCGCGCGGGTGCGTAGGACACCTGCTTTTTCTCGTCAACGGCTACAAAATAATCATCGCTGTCGGTGAACCCCCAGTCGCTGGCCCCACTGGCTACCGCATTTTTAACCATCGCGTTCCCCTGCTGGACTTGGGCGCCTTTCTCCTGCAAATCATGATACCATTCCTTGGTTTTGTCCGCACCCCACAGTTGCCACAGAATACTAAAATGTGTGAGGGTCGTTCCGTATAAAGGATTTGCGATGGAAAAACGGTCTATCTCTCCGGCTTTTTCCTTGTTCGGCGTATAAAAAATAATGACGCGCAATCGGGCCGCAAATCCTGTCCAGTGCCCAGCTTCATCTTTAAAGGAATTTGGAATCCGTTGATACCCCGCTCCTTTGTAGGGTTGAAGCAGATTCTTCTCCTGAAGGTTCATCGTCCCTAACACTTCATTATTCCAAAAAACGTCGCACCGAGGATGCCGCGCTTCGCGTTCAATCAACTCCACCAACCCTAGAGACTTGGTCGATTCAGCATCGAACTTGACCCGTGTTTTTATCCCGGTTTTTTCCGTAAATTTTTTCAATATCACTTCGGCGTAAACGGCATCGTGCGCGCAATACACAACCAATCCGGACCGGGGCCATGCCATCCACCATCCTACGAGAACTACACATGCCAAGCTGACGAACAACCCTATCAATTGGCTTCGGGTTAACATAAAGGTGTAGAGGAAAAATATGGGCTTTGAATGATCATGTGCAAAGCTCCCTCCCCGAAAGAGGCAGGCCTCCCTTATCGTCCGGTTTCTCCCGATTATTTCAAGGCTCAAATATGGGACTTTTTTCACCTGATGTGTTTTGGATCTTCACTATGGGGAGGCATCATTTTTATGGGATTTTTCTCCTTCTTTGGGGCTGTCGTCCAAGGGAGTCGAAAAGAATAGTCCTTTATTTAACTTTTACTGTCCTCTGCAATTTGTTATGACCCACTGAGACCCGCGGCAATTCGACTAAAGTTTTACTATGAGCTCGATTAAAAATTACGTCCTCGATACTTCTGTTCTTGTTCACGACCCCCGCAGTATTTTCAATTTTGAAGATAATAATGTGTGGGTCCCTGTAGACACGCTTGAAGATCTGGACGGGTTTAAAAGTGAACAAACTGACCGCGGTGCTCATGCCCGTGAATTTATCCGCACGTTAAGCGGGCTTTTTATCAACTCTTCAGACATGGCGAATGGCGTTAAAACAGCTGGTGGCGGTCGTATCTTCGTCGCACGCGCTTTCCAAAACCCCAATTTAAACGGTGAATTGGACCAGTTCAAAAGGCAGTTCCCCGATATAGACAAAATTGATAACAGAATCATTTTTGAAGCGCTCCACGTTCAAAAATCAAACCAACCTCGTACAATTCTTGTCACGAAAGATATTAATATGGCTCTCAAAGCCCGCTCGGCCGGGTTAGAGACCAACGATTACCTTAACGATAAGGTGGTAGATCCCGATATCCAAGATGGTGCTCCAGACGAAATCGATGTGTCAATCCATGAGATGCAACGCTTTGCAAGTTCGGGGATCCTCGAAGTCGATGCTTCCAGAATGCACGGGGTCGGTGCAAATGAATACGTGCTTTTCCGCTCTGCCAACGATAAAACAATTCCCGCTCGCTGCTCGGGTGGTTCACGTTTCCAAAAATTAAATTTCCCGCCAGTCGTCCATATTCAAAATGGAATTTCCCTCAAACCCCTGAACCTCGGTCAACAATGCTTCTTTGATGCTTTGTTTGATCCAGATATCACCTTTGTTACGGGCTACGGCCACGCGGGCACGGGTAAAACCCTTCTTGCGGTAGCAGCCGGCTTGGCTCAGGTCATTAATGGGAACTATCACAAATTGATCGTAACCCGATCGATTGTTCCTATGGGCGAAAGCTTGGGGTTCTTGCCGGGTGACCTGAACGAAAAAATGCACCCTTGGTTACAGCCCATATATGATGCTCTGGAGTTTTTATTGACTCCCGCGCCTTCTTTCGATTCAAAGAAGAAAGGCAAAAAAAAGCGTGAATTTGCTCCTCCTTCTCCAAGTCACCAAGGTGGTAAAGGATTTCTGAAACCTTATGAACGCTTAATGGAACAGGGTATCCTTGATATTGAGGCGCTTTCCCATATCCGTGGGCGTTCTATCCCCAATAGCTTTTTCATTGTTGATGAGGCTCAGCAACTGACGCCTTTGGCCGCAAAGACAATTGTGACTCGTATGAGTAAGGGATCGAAACTTGTCATGCTTGGTGACCCTGCCCAAATCGATAATCATTATGTGGATGCTCACTCAAATGGTTTGGTCTACGCACGGAACAAACTAAAAGGTCATGGCGTAACGGCTCATGTCAGTCTCACTAAGGGTGAAAGAAGCCCGCTCGCAAATCTTGCCGCGGAATTAATGTAAAGACGACTTTTCTGGAAACCCTTTCCGCTTTCTATGCAAGCGGAACAGGTTTTACTTCAGGAGTTCAAAAAACTTTTCTGGGTGCCGGAAATCGGCAAACACGGCTGTGGGCTGACACGCCTCCAATGTTTCAATGGGGTACGCCCCGGTAGCGACTGCTATCGTTTTGGCCCCAATGGCTTTGCCGCACTGTACGTCATGGGGTGTGTCTCCTATAACAAATACGTTTTCAGGTGGAAAATCGATAGTGTGTTTTTCCTTGGCTCGGGCTAATGCAAACGGTCCGAGGTCATCCCTCAATATGGCATCGTCGGCGTAGGCACCAAACTCAAAAAAATGAAAGATTTCGTAATGTGTCAGTTTAATCTTTGCACCTTTATGCAAATTTCCAGTGAGTAAGGCCTGCACTAAATCTTCGCGTTGATGCGCTATTTCAAGGATTTCCCTGATTCCTGTGTGCACGCCGCCTTCTCGTACCTGTAACTCCTGGGGTAACTGGGTAAGGTACGATTCAAGAAACCGATGCACGTTCTCGTCCGTGGGTTCTATTCCGTATCGCTTAAGCAACGCTCCACCTATGTAACGATCGGTCCTGCCCGCAACATCTTTATCGCCGTCCACGGCTTTGTATTCGACCCCAAACTCTTTTTTCATGGCGTAGGAGAGAGCTTCAAGCCCAGCGCCGCCGGTCGTCACAAGTGTGCCGTCAATGTCCCAGAGCAAAAGTTTTTTCGATGTGATCATTGCTTAACACTTTACCAATGTCGTTTATCGCGAAGAGGATATTTATCGGACCTACATGCCAATGATTTCGTATCCGCAATCAGCGTAAATCACTTGCCCAGTAATACCGCCGGACCCTTTGCTCGCAAGGAACACGCCTGTGGCCCCGATCTCACTCAATTCGACGTTCCGACGCAGAGGGGCGTGCGTGTCATAATGCTTAAGCATGGCTGAGAATCCCGATATACCCCGAGCCGCAAGCGTGTTGACGGGACCGGCACTTATGGCATTGCAGCGAAACCCTCTTGGCCCAAGGTCTGCAGCTAAATACCGTACTGTCGCTTCGAGTGATGCTTTCGCTACACCCATGACGTTATAATGGGGTATCACTTTAACTGATCCATAATAGGTCATTGTGACTATGCTCGCACCTGGATTTAACAAGGGCAAGGCACCACGGGTCACGCCTATCAAGGAGTAAGCACTGATATTATGAGCGGTCAGGAAAGCTTCACGGGTTGTATTTACAAACTCCCCTTCAAGAGCTTCCTTCGGGGCAAAGGCTACTGAATGCAATACAAGATCAAGTTTGCCGAAATCTTTTTCTACATTTGCAAAAACCGACGCAATTTCCTCGTCCTTGGTCACGTCGCAAGGATAAAGCGGAGTATCCGATCCAAAGGTTCCAATCAATTCTTCCACGTTTTCTTTCAGCCGCTCGCCTTGATACGTAAACGCGAGTTTTGCGCCTTCGCTGGCCCACGCTTGGGCAATAGCCCAAGCTATACTACGCTTGTTGGCCACTCCAAAAACTATCCCTCGTTTTCCTGCTAACATTCCATCGCTCATATATTTCCTTTGCTCGAATAAAGTCCAACTTGTGTATGAAAGAATGCGACAAATAACAAGCAGGATTATTGCAGTCCTCCAAACATCCAACCCTCATTCCCGAAAACGTGCACGATCCCCAGCCAACACTCCCTGCGCTTTCCCAAAAATCTGCGTGAGTCTGTGGTTCCTTTGTCCTCTCGTGTGTCTTTTGCGCCTTTTCGCGGCTATTTTCCCCATCCTTCTTCCGTGCTCTCCCCAAATCTGCGTGAATCTGTCCCAATCTGCGGCTCCCTCTTCCTCAACTTCGAGCCTTCGCGTGCCCTTATCTTTCAGTTTCGATTCGCCGAATGAGTCGAAGGCAATAGATCAGCGGAATTACGCCAAAGACCCCAAATGAACAATCAATAAGGCGCCAATAAAAAGGAATGCCTCGTATCGAACCGCATATCAAGGCAAGAGGAATAACACTAACGCACGCAACGATCCCTGTGTAGATCGTGGCTCTGCCGGAAAGCGGATTGATGAGCGGTCCAATGAAAAACAGTGCAATAACGATGTGAGCGAATGCCAACCAATCAGTGCCATAAGCCATCCACGGATACTGAGCGTATGTGTGTTCAAGCCCCATCCTCACAGTAATGATCCAGTATTTGAGTCCCGTATATCCCTCCGGGGTTTGAGCGCCCTCTACCCCGAGCCATTGCGTCAAAATTCTAAGTTCATGCAAAAGCGGGAACGCTGTCACGCCGCTCATCACAAGGCCAAAGATGAAAAAAAACATGACCGCTCGGAATTGGAATTTGGGAGATACGGTTTTCATGATACGTAATTAGCCTAACGCCCGAAGCTCATTGACCGATCCCTCCACGGGACCACGTCGGTTCCACCACACCCCACAGGTCAAGCTTGATGCAACGCAGGGTTAGGCATTCGGTTACTCAACTTACAGATGGTGAAATAATCAACTCTAAAAAGGCTGTACCCAGTGGACAATAATTCCCCCGATTCTTGCGTCGCTTGAGGTTTGAAGGGACGGACAAATTATTGGTCATTAAAAGCGATTTTTACGCTTCTCGTATTCGAATGATCATATGGTCGCTATAATTGGAGGAGAATAGTTTGTCTGTCCCTTAGAACTTTTGTTATTTTGATTATAACGTAAGTAACCACCTCGACGCCACAGAACGTTGAAACCTGGACCAATAGCTCCACCAGCCGGTCCTTCTCCTGTCGCTTTAGCGCAAATTTCCGGTCAATAACCCTTGAAATACAGTGATAATAACTGTCACCACCACCCTTAATACGCGCACCTCTCATATATGCGTATGATAAAAGCATCAAGACTTTGATTTGTCAATAATAGTTTGTCTGTCCCTTAGGACTTTTTCTCTGTTATTTGAATTTGATCGATCATATCGACCCTATGACCGGATTTCGATCAATAAGATGGGAGGTGTTTTGCAGTATTGAAATGAAGCATTAAAGTGAGTTACTCCCGCTTCTCCTCAGATTTCTTGGCACATAAAACCGCATGGTTAGCAATCCAATACATCTTCCAAAACAGAGGGAAATATTTTGGCCCCCAACGCATCGTAAATGATTTCATCAATCTTTGAATCCAACTCCATTGATGCTTGTTAAATTCAAATTTTAACGACTCCCTTTTAGAATAAGGCGCATATAACCGATTTTTAATAATTTTTAATCGGGAGGTTAGAATTTCTTCAAAAGACTTTTTATCAAAAAAATAAACATGCCCCGCCGCATTAATTGTCTGGTCTCTAAAAAGATTTTTAACCTTTGAGATAAGTAGTTTTTCAAGAGGACATTCCACTATCATGTATTTAAAATTTAAATTTTCACAAATTAAATCTAAACATAAGGCAGGATCTTCTAAATGCTCAAGCACATGACTGATCACGACCAGATCATAATCACCAAGAGGAGAGTCTTTGGTTAAATCTATTTGGAAAACTTCCACTCCCTCAACATTCTCCCTAAGATAGCGACACGCGACCTCGGAATAGTCTGCGGCATAATATCGGTTGCCAATACCACGCCTTTTTATCTCTGCGATTAAGGCCCCGCTTCCAGCACCTAACTCTAAAACAGACCCTATGCTATCTGAATCTAGATCTTTTATGAGGGCTTCTATACTGTCACATTTATCATTTGCACCATACTTGAGCCATTGAGCCGCACTAGCCATGTCATCATCGTAAATTTTTGAGAATTTTTCTTTTCCTGTTGGCATTTATTTTGCGTCCCCCTTCTTGGCTCTTTCCCTCATTCTCCCGTAATCTATCAAGGGAAAGATCATCACTAAAGTATAAAATCAACAGCTGAATTGAGTCTGAGGGGACAGACAAATTATTATTCATTTTAAAAGCCATTTTCTCTGTTCTTTGAATTCCCACGATCTTATGGAGTTATGATCGAAATTCGATCTTTAAATTGCGAGGAATTTTACTTTAAA
>Ga0163154_10002478_pt1 | contig 26957 bp, 26 predicted proteins | sample OliLakLV19MP9P1_FD_148649 | JGI IMG/M metagenome (GOLD analysis project Ga0163154, IMG submission 148649) | Freshwater microbial mat bacterial communities from Lake Vanda, McMurdo Dry Valleys, Antarctica - Oligotrophic Lake LV.19.MP9.P1 | ecosystem: Environmental > Aquatic > Freshwater > Lake >... | reverse complement strand
ATCGTCTGTCGCACAATTGCGGCGCCCTTGCCTGCGATTTGCACTGAGCGCTGCGCCACATCGGCGCTCTCTGCGGAGTTGCGGGACACTTCGTCGATTGAGACTGCGATTTCGTTGATCGCTGCAGATGCCGATGTGATCTGTTGCGCCTGATGCTCCGCGGCCTCGGCGAGATGCATTGCGGTCGCCTGGGTTTCCTGAGCGGCGGCGGCCACTTGCACTGCGGTCTCGTTGATGGTGGTCACCAAGCTGCGTAGCGCTTCCACCGCGAAGTTGATGGAGTCCGCGATCGCACCGGTAATGTCTTCGGTAACGGTCGCCTTAACCGTCAAGTCACCTTCTGCCAAGGACCCCATCTCGTCAAGGAGGCGCAAAATAGCTTCTTGATTTCGCTGATTCAGGTCGGCGGTGATCTTGTAGCGGCGCGCCTGACCGCGATACATCAAAAGAGCCAATATCACCAACGCTAGGGCTGCGATCAAACCCGAGGCCACGGCGGCGGTGAGTGAAGGGAAAGCGCGCCGACCAGCCTGTTCAGCATATTCGACTGACAGTTGTTCAGCGTCTTGCAAGAGCTGTTCGCTGTCGAGTGACACGGTATTGGCCGCTTCGCGTACGTCGATCAAATCGACGGCGCCCGTGGTGATGCTCTCGACGTATTGACCTAGCTCCTGAAAAATCGTGTAGATCTCGCTCAGCACCGTGCGTGCTTCGGGCACTACGATCGGTCGAATGCCCGCCGCCGCATCGCCGTTTTGCAAACCGTCTAGAACCTGTCCGAACACTGCGGCGTCACGGTTGAATCCGTCTGCCGCGGTGGATGCAGTTTGGCCACCCTGCAGAACTTCGTTCAAGCGTCGCAACATACGATCGGCCAAGGTGACCTGTCGGCCTGCGAAATAAACCTGATCTTGCGGCGCCCCTTTGTTGGCGAGCAGTTGGGTAATTTGGTCAGAACGCGATTGCAGCAAAGGAATCTTGATTTGGAAATCTGCCGCAGTGGCGTTCAAGTCTTCGACCACTTCACGCCGCGCCAAAATGATGTCGGCGGCCTGTTGAATGGGCGCCCACGTATCTTTGACCGCGATAAGCGCAACCTCGACTTGCGGGTTTCGTTCAATGGACGGGACGCCTTCTACGACATCGCCAAGCTCCAATTTTTTCAAATGGGACTGGATTAACTCCTTCGTTTGGGCCAACTCGTCGAATGCTTCGGCCTGACCTCCGGCCGCTTGCGCCGCGAACTTCGCCAACTGCTGCGAATACACGCGTATATCCGTTGAGAGACCGATTGCTGCGCGATCCTCGTTGTTGTTGACGTTCGCGAAGAAGAAGTTCGCGACTAGGCCTAGGAGACCGGCCAGCAACAGCACCACGAGGATGATGAGCATGGTCGAGCTTTCGCGTTGTTGGTTACCACCGGCTGCCGCACTCATTGCGCTATGACCCCCACTGTCGTCTCGTCCAAACCCCAATTGTCGGCCCGATCAGGCCGCTGCCTGCATGAAATCCGGCGCTCGCATGAGCGTGTTCATGCTGAAAACTCCCCAACTCGACTGACCTTGCTTGTACTCGCTTTCCAGAAAGCGACTCACCGGCGAATCTGCATACACTTCGATATCGCGCATGTTTTCTTCGACGAAACTACGCTGCCCAAGCACCTCGTCGACCACCAACCCCACGCTGCCACTGGCCAACCGCACCACCAGCACGCGCGTTCGTTCGTTGACTCGAAAAGGCTCGCCTTCCAAAAACCCGCGTAGATGAACCACGGTGACCAAGTTGCCGCGTACGTTCGCAATGCCCAGCATCCACGCCTTGGTTCCCGGCACCATCGTGATATGCGGGAACATCAGAATCTCATTGATTTCAGAAATATCGCTGACCAGAAAAACGTCGCCGAGGCGATAGGCGATGGCTCGCCACAATCCGGGCGCATCCAACTGCTCAGGCAGACCCGCCACATGGGCCAGACTGCGCTTCTCGAAATCCAGCAGGATTGCGAAGGGATTTAGTGCAGAACTTTCTGGCAGGTCGAGCATCTATCGTCCCTCAGGATGCCTTCAACAAGGTCTGTATCCGTGCAACAAGATCACGCTCATTGGGTGGCTTTGGAACGAAGTCCTTGGCACCTTGGCGCATCCCCCAGATGCGATCTGTTTCCATGCTTTTAGTTGTCACAATGATCACCGGAATAGATGAAGTTTCTGGATCGCGACTCAGAGCGCGCGTTGCCTGAAAGCCATTGACTCCGGGCATGATGATGTCCATCAATATCAAATCCGGTCGCTCCTGACGCGCTTTGACCATCCCTTCCTCGGCGCTACTTGCAGACAAGGTTTGGAAGCCAGCGCGCTCCAACATGCCACTTAACACCCGAACATCCGTCGGCGAGTCATCAACAATCAGAATCCGCGCCATACAGACCTCCCCGTCCGCTGGTACTCAGTTGGCGTGCTGCGGCGCCGCCGTTTTTGGATCAACGTAACGGCGTATCGCACCGAGCAACTCTTCCCGAGTAAAGGGCTTGGTGAGGTACTGCTCCGACCCAACGATGCGGCCCCGGGCTTTGTCAAACAAGCCATCTTTACTGGACAGCATAATCACCGGCACACCCTTAAAAACCTGATTATTCTTGATGAGTGCACAGGTTTGATAGCCATCCAGTCGCGGCATCATGATGTCGACGAAAATGATGTGCGGCTGGTGGTCGGAAATTTTCGCCAAAGCCTCAAATCCATCCGTTGCTGTCACCACATCACAACCTTCCTTTTTGAGCAGCGTCTCGGCGGTTCTGCGGATCGTCTTACTATCGTCGATCACCATGACACGCAGCCCGGCGAGGCTCCCTTTGTTCTGTGATTCGTCCACTCCCACCTCCGCCAATTTGTCTTGAGCGCTACATGCGGTCACATGACGCTACTGTACCCGACGCAATCTCGATCTTCGTTGACACATGAGTTCAACTCGAATCGAAAAGACTTCCCCTAAAGCTCTTTAACGAAGCTTCGACCGAATGTCAAGATTACGTTGCAAGTGTTTGTGATTGCTCGATTCCGAGCCCTTGCAAACGCGATTTGATTCCGGCCAAGGCTGCGCACGATACAGGGGATTTTGCACCTGTGCAGGCATAATAGGCGAGCCCCCCGTAAGAAGTTCTGCGCTTGGGTACAAATTTCATACTTATTAAGGATTTGGCGTATGGTTCGCCGCCTCGCGGTGCTGATGGACCCGATCCAGAAGCTTAAAATTCACAAGGACTCTAGTTTTGCCATGTTGCTGGAAGCGCAACGACGCGGACATGAGGTGCATGTTTTTGAACAGCGCGACCTAGGACTTCGTAATGGGAAGGCCTGGATCCGCTCGCGGCGAACCCGCGTATTCGACAATCCGACCCGTTGGTACGAACAAGAGGAGCCGCGCATCGAAGACGCCAGCAGCTTCGATTGGGTCTTGCTGCGCAAAGATCCGCCATTTGACGCCGAGTACTTGTACGACACGCAGATTCTGGAGCGTGCGGAAGCATTGGGCACGCTGGTCGTGAACCGACCAGCGGCGCTGCGTGATGCCAACGAAAAGTTGTTTACCGCGCTATTTCCGCAGTGTTGTCCGCCGACTTTGGTCGCCAGGCAACAAAGTGATTTGCGCGAATTTGTGCTTGAACACGGATTGTGTGTGGTCAAGGTGCTCGATTCGATGGGTGGCACATCGATTTTCCGGGTCCAAGCTGATGATCCGAACCTCAACGTCATACTAGAGACGGTCACCCTGGAGGGCACACGCGCCGCGCTGGTGCAGCGCTACATCCCAGAGATCGTCAACGGCGATAAACGCATCCTGTTGATCGATGGCGAGCCCGTGCCATTTGCGCTGGCACGCATCCCAAAAGCCGGCGAGTTCCGCGGCAATCTGGCGCGCGGCGGCAGTGGACGCGGCCAGCCTTTGAGCGAGCGAGATCGTTGGATCTGCGCGCAAGTCGGCCCTGAATTAAAACGTCGCGGGTTGATATTTGTGGGATTGGATGTGATTGGCGACTATTTGACCGAAGTTAATGTAACGTCGCCGACCTGCATCCGAGAACTGGATGCGCAGTTCGGGTTGAACATCGCGGGACTTCTATTTGACCGGCTTGAGGCGATGCGCTCGTGACTGCAGTGCCCGGCGAGTCTGCTGACCGTCTGTCGTTGACCGTATTGTTTGCGACGGTCGTGCATGCGGTTCTGATTTTTGGAATCGGCTTCGCCGATGAAAATCCACCCGGCTCCGTGCTGCCTGCGTTGGACGTTATCTTGGTTCAAGCGGCCACTCAGGAAGTGCCGAAGAAGGCGGATTTTTTGGCCAACGCGGCGCAAACAGGTGGCGGAACCAGTGATGACGCCAAGCGCCCTACGCAAGTCTTCTCTTCCCCTATCCCAAAGCCTGACGATGGCATCGCGCCGCTCCCGATTCAGGCCAGCGCCCCGCAGCCGCGAGATGCAGAGCTAGCCCCAACACCGGTGCTCACCCAGGATCAGTCCAGCCTGCAAGTCAGTCCGGTTACGCCAAAGGATCAGAGCACGCCACGACCATTACCACCTGACGAAATCCTCATCGAACGCAGCATGCAGATGGCGCGGCTGGCTTCAGAACTCGATCGTCAAGCCCAAGCCTACGCAAAACGACCGAAGCGCAAATTCATATCGGCTAATACGCGCGAATACGCCTACGCCAATTACATGGCTTCCTGGGTCGCGCGCGTGGAGCGGGTCGGTAACTTGAATTATCCAGACGAGGCACGACGCCGCAACTTAAATGGCAGCCTGGTGCTGACGGTTGCGATCCGTAAGAACGGCAGCTTAGAACGCATCGACATCATTCGTTCGTCCGGCCAGCCAGTTTTGGATGAGGCCGCGACTCGCATCGTAGAGCTGTCGGCGCCGTTCTCCACTGTGCCGAAAGGCGATGATGAAATTGACGTTTTGCACATCACCCGGACTTGGCAATTTGTCGCAGGCGACATCAAAATGCGCTGAAGCAATGACCCGTCAGGACCGTATTGAAAATGACGGGCCAAATTGGCCCGTTGCGGGCCAAAGGCTATACGAACCCCAGATTCGGCGATGCAAAGTTAGGTAGATTAGGGAATACCGTGCTGACTTGCGTATTGTCCAGACCCATCCAGTTGGCCAAAGTAGCGCCCATCTGGTCAAAGGCCGTGGTGGGAATCATTTGACCGCGGCTGAAACAATCCGGGCCATTGAGGGTGAGATCAGGGAAGGTGCCGTAGAGGCGAGCGCTGGTGGCGCTACCGCCGTTGACCGCACCGCCCATGATCAATTGCGTTCCACCCCACCCATGGTCACTACCGTCACCGTTTGAACTGAGTGTGCGTGCGAATTCACTCATCGTGAAAGTCGTCACGCTGTTTTCGACACCCATTTCTACCAGCGACTGATAAAAAGACCCGAGCGCGCGTGAAATGCGCCGCAACAGGCGCGGCTGACCGCCATCCGGCATTTGCGTCGCATGGGTATCAAATCCGCCCAATGAGACAAAGAAAATATTGCGCTTTTGCCCCAGTTGCGCGCGCATCTTGATTAGGCGTGCCACCATCGCCAATTGTTCAGCCAGCGAGTTACCACCGTCGAGGGCCAAATTGTATCCTGCGACCGGCACGTTATCAGCGAGCGCGCGAAACGGCGTGGTTAATAGTGAATTATTCGGTGTGCCGCTAAGTTGCGTGCCCAACTGCCCTGCCAAGTTCATCGCTCGTCGCATGGTATCGGCATGTTCAGTCTGAAACGGACTGACCATCGATGAGCCTAACAAGGAACACAACGCAGTTTCCTGTGCGTTCAAACCGCTGGTTGCACAGGCGCGGAAATTAGCTATAGAACTGGTACCCGAACAGTTGGCGAAATTGGCACCCACGATAGTGCCAGCCAGCGGGTTGCCACCATTGGGATCGCCACAGCTCGACATTTGGTATGGGACTACTTGGATGCCGACTTGAAAACGATTGCTGCCGGCAAAAGAAACATTCATCGGGACGGTTAACGCCGGGTTGCTACCGACGATGGGCGTATTTTGCGTGTACAACAAATCAGCAATTTGCCCGCCCCACCCGTAGCGAAAGTTGGCGGTTGCCCGGCCTTGAAACCACTGGTTCGTTTGGTCGCTGTGCGAGTACAACTGCGGCGGCTTAGGCAGCCCTGGGTTACTAAAGTTCGCCTTGGTGAGTGGCACAACTAGAGTGCCGACATTGCTTATCCATGCGAGTTTGCCTTGGTTGTTTAAGGACTGCAGGCCGGGCATTTGCGTTTGCGCGCCGTAATCGTCAATCGAGGTCCAATCGGCGCAGGCCGGATGCAAACCATAACTATGGCCCGCGGGTAGGGCGACGCCGCCCGGACCGGCCAAATTGACTGGCAATAAACTGGCCTGAGCGATACCCAGCGGTCCATTCGTGCCGGCATATATGCCACCACGCGAGGTTGAATAGATGCCATGGCGACTTGCGTCCGACGGAATCAGCCAATTAAATGAATCACTACCTCCGTTCAAGAATACACATACCAGCGCCCGATATTCCGCATCTCCGCTGGTGGCTGCCAGCGCCGACTCCATCAGCCTCAGTTGCGGAATCATCGCAAGCGCGGAGCCACCAGCTAGGGTTGCGCAAAAGTGTTTCAGGAAATCGCGACGTTGTTCTAGACGTAATTTGGACATGACGATCTCCTCAGCGCTGTACGGCAAATTCGGGGGACATAATAATCACGCGCAGTATCTCTCGGACGCGATCTACGCGAGCGCTGTCGGTTACCGGAACTGGCGTACGACTCACCATCGTCAACAACGTCGTCTGCATATTGGCGGACATCGCCCCATACATGAGCCGCAGGTTCAACTCATCTATCAACAACGCGTAGGTAATGGGATTAGCTGTTTGGATAATTTGCACATAAGGATCTAACTGCACGCATGGCCTCGTCACAGTCGTACACGACGCTAACCCTGTCACAAAGTACCAGCCACCGTCGGCGGCTCTATTTTGAATCGTGTTATTCATCCGCGTCACACTAGACTCATTCAGGATCTGAAACTCAGGCGAGTACAGATCGGCGTTCTGCAGTGCGCCTGGGTTTTGATAATCCGGCTCGTAGAAGTTGAATACGGTGGGCGAGTTATAAGCTCGCTGGCCGAAGCTGCCGTCGAATCCTAAAGACATGCTGACATTGCCAATGTTGGTGCCGATGTCAGGTTGGCCCGCAATGACATCCAAAGCACGCCAGACTGCAGACATTCTTAACACGGGCTCTCGCACCTTCCCGGCACTAACTGCTGGCGCTGCGCGCGCTTCACTGTCCAACAAGATGGCACGTAACACCGCGGCTAAGTCGCCTCGCACGCCTTGTCCATTGTCATTAAATACTGTCGCGACGCGTTGAATATAGGCTGGCGATGGGTTGCTGCTAACGAAGCGTTGAATAAGTTGTCGACTGATAACAGGGGCAACTGTGGCGTGATTAGCGATGTGATTCAATGCTAAATCGATGTCTTGCTGGCAGCCCGCCTGGGTATTACTTACCGCCGGCATCACCAAATTGTCGAATACCGTCTTGGTGGCATTATCGTGATAGGTGACACCGCTGGCGCTGTAGTTTGAATTGCTAGCGCTGATCATCGGAAAACAGACCATCGGCGCCATCAGATTAGCATTGGTGCTATTCCCAAAACTGGTGCTGGTATAATTTGTGCGGCCGTACGATAAACCAGTGAATACGCGCGCCAAGGAACCAATAATGGTGTTGTCGTAGGTCGGAATCGGGTTACCAGCGGCCAGTTGCTGACTGAAGTCCAAGTTGCGTTTGACTAATCCGAAGGAAAACAGCTGCATCACTTCGCGAGCATAGTTTTCGTCGGGCAAAATCGTCGTTGGCGGTGTGCCGGTAATGAAGGCCGCGCGATTGCGCACGTAAGTCAACCATTGCCCCATGGTTGGGCTCATGCTGACCTGACCCAATAAGGATCGGTAGCCACCGAAGGCGCCGCGCGTGAGGATGTCGGCGTATTCGGCGATCATTCGCGTATCGATACCGCCCGAATCAGCGGTCACTAGAATCTGGCTTAACGCGAACGCCATGCGCTGACGCAGTTGATCTGGTGCGAAAACAGCTTGCGTCCACCACCGATCCACGCGATGCCCGGAGTTCAGCGAGAAACTGGGGTTGGCAACCAAGTTGTCGAGCCAAGCACGCGTAAGCGTGGCGGGCAATGAAAACTGGTGGTCCAACCATTGACCATAGCCGATGGCGCGTAGCCGCGCGATTTCCGCACGCGTGGGCCCAAAGGTGGCTTGGGTGAGAAAACGCGCGGCCTCAGCATCGCTAGCCGGCGCATCGGTCACCGTCTCAAAATTGGCCCGATAGAGCAAATCAGGCGTCTGGGCGACTGCAGGCAGTGAGCCGAGCGCCAATACCGAGCTGATCGCGATGCGCGGCCAAGCTTTCAAACGTCGAAACGTGATCATAGTTCCCCCGGCAATCGGTCCGTCTGTGCAGTATCGGACGGTGCGTTATTGTGAACTGTGATCGGCGGCACGATGGGGCCGATTCATCCGCCATTGTGTCCGCTGGTCGGAAAGTTTCTGGCGAGTTTGCCGAGGACAACTAGGCAGTCCCTTGGCTCGCCTTCACAAAAGGCGCGATAGTATCGCCCCATGCTTATTCCTAGTTATCTCGCCAACCATTTGCTGATTGCGATGCCGGGCCTCGAAGACCCTAATTTCGCACGCGGTGTAACTTTGTTATGCCAACACAATGCTGAAGGCGCACTCGGCATCGTGGTGAACCGCTTGAGCAATTTGAAGCTGGGCGACATTTTTGAGCAAATGGACATTTCAACCTCCGTTGCTGGATTGGTCGAACAACCGGTTTACGCCGGGGGACCGGTGCAAGTCGATCGCGGTTTTGTGGTGCATGAAGCCGGTGAGTCTTTTGATTCGACCTTTCGCCTGTCAGATCAGCTCTGGGTGACGACCTCGCGCGATGCGCTGGAGGCGATCGCGCAAGGGCGCGGCCCCAAACGCGCGTTGCTGGCGCTTGGTTACGCCGGCTGGGGCGCCGGACAATTGGAACAAGAGATCAAAGACAATTCCTGGCTCAGCGTACCGAGTAGTGCGTCGATCGTGTTTGACACGCCACTGCAAGCGCGTTGGCAAGCCGCCGCCATGCTGACCGGCGTGGACATGCGCCTCATGCCCGATTACGTCGGACATGCCTGACGCTCCCGTGAGTTCTAGCGTTGGCGTCTGGCTGGGCCTGGATGTTGGCACGCGAGACCTGGGGGTCGCGTTAGGCAATGAGCTGACCGGCCGCGCTCGACCATTGAAAACGCTCGCGATGCAACCTGAGGCATTGATGTGGGCGGCGCTCGATACACTCGTTCAGGAATGGGCGCCTAGCGGGATTGTGGTTGGCCTGCCTTTGACTCGCGAGGGCGGCGAGCAAGCCATGAGCAAGCGCGCGCGGCGTTTCGCGGCCAGCGTCGAGAGTCGCTATCAGCGCAAGGTTGTGCAACACGATGAACGCGGCTCCACCCAAGTCGCCAAGCGTAGGTTTGCAGTAGAGCGCGCTGTCGGCAATGCCCGTCGTAAACATGCGGTGGATATTGACGCACACGCCGCAGCCGTCATTTTGGAGGATTACCTTGCAACTGCCGGATATTGAATCGCTGCTGGATCGATTGACGAAAGAGACACGGGCGCGCCTGGCTGAGCGCAACGTGGCTGATCCGCGCCTCATCGGAATTCACTCGGGTGGCGTTTGGCTGGCCAAACATTTGCGTGCGGCGCTAGGCTTGAGTGAGGATATTGGGGAACTCGATATCAGCTTTTATCGCGACGATTTCACCCGGGTTGGCATGCACCCCACCGTGAGGCCATCGCGGATTCCCTGGGACATTGAGGGGCGCCATTTGGTTTTGGTGGATGACGTTTTGTACAGCGGTCGGACGATCCGCGCGGCGCTCAATGAGATTTTTGACTACGGACGACCGGCGAGTGTGACGCTGGCGGTATTGATCAGCCGCAATGGCCGCGAGTTGCCGATCGAAGCCGCTGCCTGCGGTGCGCAGCTCACTTTGCCGGCCAACCAGCAGATCAAATTGCGCGGCCCAACGCCCTTGCACCTAGAAGTGCTCGAACGCCATAGCCGAGGATCTTAGTCTCCCATGAGTCTGCAACTGACCGCCGAAGGGCGTCTACGGCATCTCTTGACCATCGATGGGCTGCCGCGCCGGCTGATCGAAGATTTGCTCGACGCTAGCGATGCGCTGCGCCAAGTGGCGCTGCGGGGCAACAAGAAACTGCCGTTGTTACGCGGCCGTACCATCGTCAATTTGTTCTTCGAGGCGTCCACGCGCACGCGCATGACCTTTGAGTTGGCGGCCGAACGCTTGTCCGCTGATGTGGTGAATTTGGATGTCGCCGCGTCGTCGACCAGCAAAGGCGAAAGCCTGCTGGATACGCTCGCCACATTGGAAGCGATGCATTGCGATATGTTTGTGGTGCGCCACCCGGATTCCGGCGCGGCGCATTTCATCGCCGAACACGCGGCCCCGGGCGTTGCGGTATTAAACGCCGGCGACGGCCGGCATGCGCATCCCACGCAAGCGCTACTCGACGCTTACACCATTCGTCGGCACAAATCGCGATTTGAAGATCTGACGATCGCCGTGGTGGGCGATGTGCTGCACTCGCGGGTGGCGCGTTCTGAGCTGCGCGCTTTTGGCATTTTGGGGGCCGGCGAATTGCGGGTGATCGCGCCACGCACGCTCCTTCCGCCGGCCATCGAAGAACTCGGCGTGCGCGTTTACACCGATATGGATGCGGGCATTGCCGACGCGGATGTCATTGTCATGCTGCGCCTGCAGCGCGAACGCATGCGCGGCGTGTACTTGCCGTCTGAAGGCGAATATTTCCAGCGCTATGGCTTGACCGCCGAGCGCCTTGCGCGGGCCAAACCCGATTGCATCGTCATGCACCCTGGGCCGATGAACCGCGGCATTGAAATCGCCAGCGAGGTCGCCGATGGGCCGCAATCGGTGATCCTGGAGCAAGTGTCCAACGGCTTAGCGGTACGCATGGCGGTGATGTCACACATTCTCGGCGCGCAGGTGCCGCACCTGGAAATCAGCGCATGAACCCCATCCTAATCCGCGGCGCGCAGGTGCGCTTCCCGCATTTGAATATCGATCGAGTCGCGGATGTGCTGTTTGAGCCGGGCCGCGTGTTAGGGCTAGACCCCAGCGCGGAGCAAGCGGTCGGCGCGGAGGAAGTGGATGGCCGAGGTCGCTGGCTGATTCCCGGGCTGGTCGATATGGCCGCGCGTTTGCGCGAACCCGGCGCCACCCATAAGGCCGACATCCGCTCAGAAGCAGTCGCAGCGCTGGTCAATGGCATCACCCACCTAGTGGTGCCACCCGACACCCGGCCAGTGATCGATTCAACCGCCGTTGTCGAGCTTATTTTGCGCCGCGCGCGCGAAGGCCGCGGCGCTACCGTGCACGTGATTGGCGCACTGACGCACGATATGGGTGAAGTCAGCTTGGCCGAACTCGGCGCGCTGCGCGCGGCCGGCTGTATCGCGGTTGGCAATATCGGCCGGGCGATTGGCAATACCGACCTCTTGCGCCGGGCGCTGCAGTACGCGGCATCACTGGATCTCAGCGTGCACCTGCAAGCCGTCGATCCGTGGATCGGCGTCGGTGGCGTCGCACACGAAGGCCGCGTGGCCGTGCTGCAAGGCTTGACCGGCATACCCGAAACCACCGAGACCTTGGCACTATCGCGCGATTTGATGCTGGTTGAAGAGGCCGGCGTGCGGGCCCATTTCGGGCGGCTGTCGTGTGCGCGCAGCGTGTCCATCCTGGCCGACGCCAAAGCGCGTGGCCTGCCGGTGACGGCGGATGTCGCGATGCCGCAAATCTATCTCAACGAACATGACGTGCTGCCATTTCGCGCCGATGCGCATCTATTGCCGCCGTTGCGCAGCGTGGCTGATCGCGACGCGCTGCGCGCTGCGCTGGCTAACGGCGTGATCGATGCTGTCTGCAGCGACCACCAACCGCACGATCCGGACGCCAAGCTCAAACCCTACCCGGCCACCGAAGCTGGCGCTTCCGGGGTCGACAGCTTTTTGGGTCTGGGCTTGAAACTGGTCCACGAGGGCCTGCTCTCGCTGGAAACTTGGCTAGATCGGTGTGCGCTGGCGCCGCGGCGCATCCTGGGATTAGCGCTGCCGAGCTTGGACCATGGCGCCGTTCCCGATTTTGTCTTGCTGGATGCGCAAGCAGAACGCAGTTTGACCTCCGCCACGATGGTAAGTCGTGGCAAAAACACGCCATTTCGTGGCTGGCGTTTGCCTGGGCGGGTGGATTTGGTCGCCATTGTGGATCGTTTGTGGATACGAGAACCATGAAGACGCAGCCTGGCAATTCCGCAGACCCTAGCTTGCTTCGCTGCTTTGACGTGCGGGTTGGACGACCGAACCGCGCTGGCCCGTCTCTGCAAAAGCCGAAAAATCTGCTACCGCTGATCCTGTTGCTGGCCGCGTGCGCCAGCCCAGTGCCCAAGCCACCACCGGGCCCGCCACCACCACCGCCGCGCGACCGCGTGGCAGAACTGCGAGTAGTTGCCAGCGGCACGCGATCGACAGTTGAAGTGGCGCCCTTGCAAACTCCAGCGGTGGATATCCTGCAGAGCGACGCCGCGCATTTGGACACCCGCGGCAAACACCAGGCGGCCGCCGTCAAGATTGATCAAGCACTGCAAATTGAGCCTGACAATCCGCACTTGTGGCAGCTAAAAGCAGAAGCTCTGCTGCGTAAGGAAAAATTTCTGGATGCCGAAAAGTTGGCGATGAAGAGTTTTGATCTGGGCTCCCGAATCGGCGAGTGGTGCATGCGCAACTGGCTGACCATTGCCGAAAGCCGCGATGCGCTGGGTGATCTAACCACCTCGCAGGCAGCCCGCGCACGCGCGCAAAACTGTCCGGTACAGCCGCTGCCACGCTTTTGAGGCGTTTTTTTCTATCCACATTTAGCCCCCACGGGGCAACCTGCGCTAGAAAGCCACTGAGAACGGAGCAATCCTTTGGTCAGTCTGACTCACACGCGCTTACGGTGCAGCGAGCTTGACGGTTAAGCGCTTTCGATCCCGCGAACATCAAGCGCGGCTATCCAGTTTTGACCCAACGCGCTACCCGGCGTCAACTGGGCGCTGCGGCCATCAGCCTGGTAGTCGATGCGGATGCTCAAGTCCTCGTGTTTGAGTAAGTCGCCGCCGCGCTCGGGCCATTCGATCAGCAATAACTCGTTGTTGCGATCATGTTCGCGCAGACCCAAGGCTTCCAACTCGTCGGGTGAACTCAGTCGGTACAAATCCCAATGGCTGACCTGCAAATCTGCGCATAGATAGGGTTCGATCAAGGTGTAGGTCGGGCTCTTGACGCGGCCCTGAAAGCCCAATCCACGCAATACACCGCGCACCAAGCAGGTTTTCCCAGCGCCGAGTTGGCCTTCTAAGCGGATCAGTCCAGGGCCAACCACGCGCGCCAAAGCTGCGCCCAAGGCCAAGGTTGCCGCTTCATTGCTCAGCGTGATGCTGCGCGACTCGCTCATCCAGGATTGACCATGCGCCGCAAGTACGGCATCAAATCGCCGGCCAACAGACCGCGCTCGCCTTCTTTGGCCGCCGCGACACCCGCCAGCGCATGCAGCAACACGGCGGCGCGGGCGGCGTCTGCTGCGCTCAGGCCTTGCGCCAGCAAACCGCCGATGCAGCCCGCCAGCACATCACCGGTGCCGCCGGTGGCCAAGCCGGGCGTGGCAATCGGACAAATGCTCAAACTCTGCGGGCCATCACAGACCAGCGTGCCGGCGCCTTTCAAAACGACCGTCGCCTGAAAATATTCGGCTAACTGGTGCGCCGCAACAAAACGATCGGCCTGCACCGCAGCGGTAGACATATCCAACAAGCGCGCCGCTTCGCCAGGATGCGGGGTAATCACCACGTGCTCAGGCAATACGCACGCGGACTGCGCCAATAGATTTAGCGCATCGGCGTCCATGACGATCGGCAAGCCACGCTCGGTCACCGCCGCCAGCAGCGTTTGCGACCACGCGCTCTGTCCCAAACCGGGGCCGACGACCACCACCGTCGCTTTGTCCAACAACGCGTCCAAGTCGCCGGGTCCAGACACGCCACGCACCATCAATTCCGGACGCGCGGTCAAAATCGGCGCTACATGCGCCGGTCGCGTGGCCACACTAACCAAACCTGCGCCGACACGGGCTGCAGCCTCAGCCGCTAATCGCACGGCGCCGCCGTAGCCCTCATCACCACCGACTACCAACACGTGGCCAAAACTGCCCTTGTTTGCATCGCGCGCGCGGCGCGGCAGCCAGTGCGCCAGTTGCTCGGCCTTAAGTACTTTGGCAGCGGCCGGCACGCAGGCAAACAACACCGCCGGCAGACCCAAATCGTCAACCCGCAGGTGACCGACCAAACCGGGGCCACGACCGGTCAGCAATCCTTTCTTGAGTCCGATGAAACTCAAGGTGTAATCGGCCTGCACCGCAACCCCTGGTGTGGCGCCGCTGTCCGCATTCAAGCCCGACGGCAGGTCCAAGGCCAATACCGGCGCGGATTGCGCGTTGATCGCGTTGATCAGAGCGGCGTATTGATCCTGCGGCGCGCGCGTCAAACCGATGCCAAACAGCGCGTCGACGACCAAATCCACTTCAGCCAAGTGACCATCAAAAACCGACATTTGGCCATCCACCGCCTGCCACTCGGCCCACGCTTGCACCGCCTCGCCGCTGGTCGGCAAGGCTTGATCAGGCGCATACAAAAACACCTCGCGCCGTGCTTCGGCCAGTAAACGCGCCACCACGTAGCCGTCTCCACCGTTATTGCCCGTCCCGCAGACCACCGCGATACGCTGCGCCAATGGGAACAGCGTGCGGATCAGCGCGACCGCCGCGGCGCCCGCGCGCTCCATCAGCAGCGCGCCGGGCAGCTCAAACGAAGCCCCAGCCAAACGGTCTAACTCACGTGCTTGCGCAACGCTGTAGGCCAGATCAGGGAATGAAGCGTTCTGAACATAATGCATGACAGGGAACCTCGGCTATTTTGACGGAGCAACGCCCAGACAATGACGCTGAGTATACTGGTGGCGCTTTGCTGACCCGCGCGTTTGGGGCGCGCCGAAAGACGCACAAATCCTGTTTGGGTGGGACACTGCCGGGAGCAAAAGCGCGAACTTGAACCACTTTCACGGCAACCATAGCGATCAATGACCGAACTATCACCCGCACAAGCAATGGAGTTGAAACAAGAGTTGCAGACTTTAGGCCTGCAATTGGGTTTCCAGGCGATTGGCGTGGCATCGATTGATCTAAACGCGGCGGGTGCACAGCTGCGCGATTGGCTGGCGCGTGGTTGGCATGGCGAGATGGACTATATGGCGCGGCATGGCAGCAAACGCTGGACGCCAAACGAGTTAGTCCCAGGCACCGCAGCGGTCATTTCGGCGCGTATGGATTATTGGCCGGGTGATACTTTGGATCCGCTGCTGGCATTGGCCGATCCGAACCTAGCCTATATCTCGCGCTACGCACTGGGCCGCGATTACCACAAGCTATTGCGAGCACGCTTGCAAAAGCTGGCCGATGCCATCGTCGCGCGCGTGGGCCCGTTTGGTTATCGCGCTTTTGTCGACAGCGCGCCGGTTTTAGAGAAACCCTTAGCGCGCAACGCGGGTTTGGGTTGGATTGGCAAACATACCAATCTGATCGCACGCGACGCCGGCAGCTATTTTTTCTTAGGGGAGATCTACACCGATCTACCCTTACCCAGTGATGAGCCGGTTGACGATCACTGCGGTAGCTGCCGTCGTTGTTTGGACGCCTGCCCTACCGGCGCGCTGCCGGCGCCGTATCAAATCGACGCGCGGCGCTGCATTTCGTACTTGACGATTGAACTGCACGGGCCGATTCCACTGGAATTGCGGCCCATGCTCGGCAATCGTATTTACGGTTGCGATGATTGCCAATTGGTCTGCCCATGGAATAAATACGCCAAACTCGCCGGCGAGGCAGATTTTCGCGCCCGCCACGGATTGGATTCGCGCAGTCTGATCGATTTATTCAGCTGGGACGAAAATACCTTTCTGGCGCGTACCGAAGGCTCCGCCATTCGCCGAATTGGCCATCCACGCTGGCTGCGCAATATCGCCATTGCGCTCGGTAATGCACCGAGCAGCGCCGACATCATCGCGGCGCTGCTGGCACGCATTGAGCATCCCGACGACACCGTGCGCGAGGCGGTACTGTGGGCAATGGCGCAACAGCACATCAACAGACCGCGTGAGCCATTTCCATCGGCGCTAGATCGCCGGGAACAAGCGCGTGTGCCCAGTTGATTCATCAGTGCGAGCGCTCTTTCCCAGCCCAAAAATGCGCGCGGATGAACCGTAGGTTGGGCTTAGGCGCAGCCCTGCCCAACTGCTGGCAACAGTGTTCGGCGCGCTGCGCTTAGCCCAACCTACATGCGCCGCTCCCACGGGCACGGCGGGACTTGCAGCAACGCTGATCCTGCGGAACCTACTGGTCAATCCTCTGGGCTCGATATCGCGCGACCAGCGCCTGCGTAGACGGATCCATGCCGGCCGCTGGCGCGCCGCCTGCGACCCAGGGCAGTAACTCGCTGCACATCTCTTTGCCCAGTTCCACGCCCCATTGGTCGAAGGAGTTGATTCCGAGCATGCGTCCGGCCAGATACACCTTATGTTCCATCAGCGCTAGCAAGGCGCCGAGAGTGCAAGCATTGATGCGATCAAGCAATAGCGTGCTGCTGGGGCGATTCCCCACAAAGACACGTTGCCTGGCGCGCGCCTGTGCGCTGGGGCTGGTCGGGTCGGATTCTTGTGCCAAGGCCTCATCTAAACTGCGTCCGCGCAACAGGGCCGCACTTTGCGCGGCCATATTGGCGATTAACGCATCGTGATGCTCGGGCCACGGGTGTTCAACATTGGCAGCGGCGATAAAACTGACTGGCACTACATCCGTGCCCTGATGCAAGGCTTGGAAAAAAGCGTGTTGCACGCTGGTGCCCACGCCGCCCCACACCACCGGCGCGGTTGGGATGGTCAAAGTGGCGCCGCTGACATCCACTGATTTGCCATTCGATTCCATTTCCAGTTGCTGCAGATACTCCGGCAAACGCGCCAGGCGTTCGTCGTACGCGACCACCGCATGGGTTGGGTGTTGGTAACCGCAGCGCTGCATCACTTCGATCAGCGCGAACAGAAAACCGGCGTTGTTATTCCACGGCGTCTGCAGCACATGTTGATCGATGGCATGCGCGCCGGCCAGGAACTCGCGGAAACGCTCAATGCCAAAGGCATACACCAACGGGAACCCAATCGCGCTCCACACCGAATAGCGTCCGCCGACGGCTTCATCAAAGGCCAGAATGTGTGCGTCGGGCACCCCAAACGCGCGCGCCGCGGCTGGTTTGGCGGTTACTGCGATCAAGCGCTGGCTGATTTCCTGCTCATCCAAACCATGGGCGCGCATCCAGGCCATCGCGCTCGCCGCATTCATCAGCGTTTCCTGCGTGCTAAAGCTCTTTGACGCCAGCACCAGCGCACAGCGCCGCGGATCTAGATCGCGCAGCACCGCCGCCAAGGCATTGCCATCAATATTGGCGACAAAGCGCAAACGCCGCTGCGGCAAGGCCGTCGCCGATAGCGCGTCATACACCAGCCGCGGGCCCAGATCAGAGCCGCCGATGCCAAGATTAATCAAGGTCTCAATGCCACTGCCAGCCAATAGCTCAGCAAGCGCATCCATACGCTCTAGCGTCGATTGAATTTGCGCATGGCGCTCCTGCAAGCCGGCAGCCACCGGCGCGCCAGCTGGCGTGCGCAACAAGGTATGCAAGGCCGCGCGGTTTTCCGTCGCGTTGACCAGCGCACCGTCAAACAAAGCATGCAAAGCGCCGCGCAGATCCATTTGCTCGGCAGCACCGGCTGCCGCCAACAACAAGTCATCCGTCAGTGGCTGCTTAGACAGATCAATCCAACAACCAGGCAGTTGCAATACAAAGCGCTGCGCGCGATCTGGGTCATTGGCGAACAAAGCCCGAAGATCAGCGCCGGCACCCGCGGCATGGGCGCGCAGCAAACTCACTAAAGCCAGACGCAGCTCAGCAAAATCCGACATAGTGACTCCGCTCGCAAGATTAGAGCCCTGAGTCTGGCGCCAGCGGCGGGAAAAGAAAACGGCTGCGGCGCAAGCAAGAAGTAACCGTCAATGGCGCAACGTGCATCCATTGGCCAAATTGCGGACAAAAAAAACCCTCACCAAATCGGCGAGGGTTTAATCGGAGTGACGATTACTTCAACGCGCCCTGCGTTCTCTAGCTGGTTGTTGCTAACCCGTCAGAGTGGTTGCGAAATTACCACAGCTTGTGGCAAGAATCCATACGTTGTTGGAAATTTATTGAATTGTTGTTTTTCGTTCAGTGATCGACAACGTATGACTAGACCGCGTGAAACGCACATTATCGATGAGCCTTGCGCGCCCCAACCACGCGGCGGCCAGCACCACTAGGTCGACCTCGTTGGGGCTGGGCGCCTGCAAAGTCTGGGCGCTGCGCACTTCTACATAATCAGGTCTAAATCCCTTTTCCTGCAGTGACTTAGAGGCGATTTCAGCCTGTCCACAGAGGCCAGAGCCAGCCTTCACCGCGGCCGCAACGGCGCTGATCGCGCGGTAAATCGCACTTGCCTGCGCGCGCTGCTCAACGCTCAAATATTGATTGCGCGAGCTCAAAGCCAAGCCGTCGGGCTCACGGGCGGTCGGCGCGCCGATGATGTCGATGGGGAAACCCAGGTCGATGGTCATGCGGCGAATTAACAACAGTTGCTGGAAATCCTTCTCACCAAACACCGCGACATCCGGCGCGACATGGTTGAACAAGCGCGCCACGACGGTCGCGACGCCGCGGAAATGCCCAGGTCGCACCGCGCCGCACAAAATCCCAGACAAACTGGGCACATCCACCCAAGCTTCGGTTTCGCCAAATGGATAAATCGACGCAATGGTCGGCGTGAACAACACATCGGTTCCCGCCGCGCGCAAAAAATCGGCATCACGCTCCAGCGTGCGCGGGTAGGCGGCGTAATCCTCCGATGGTCCAAACTGCGTGGGATTGACAAAAACACTCGCAACCACCCGATCAGCGAGCCCACGCGCACGCTCGATCAACGAGATGTGTCCCTCGTGCAGATTGCCCATGGTCGGCACAAATGCCACACGCAGGCGCGCAATTCGCCACTCACGCAGCAACTCGCGCATGGCAACTGGTTCGCTGAATCGATGCATCAGAATTCCTTAGGGGCTAATTCATGAAACATGCGGGCTAAAAACTATGCTCAATAGCCGGAAAAATCCGCGCCCGCACATCGTGCGCGTAGCGTGTCACCGCGGCGGCCACGCTACCGGTTTCAATCAGAAAATCCTTGGTGAAGCGAATGCGTTTGCCGGGCGTGATACCCAGCAAATCGTAGCTGACCAATATTTGGCCATCGCAATCCACCCCAGCACCAATGCCGATGGTCGGAATCGGTAGCGCCGCGGTGATGGTTTTAGCCAAAGCCGCGGGCACACATTCAAGCACCAGCGCTTCGGCGCCGGCCGCCACAGCCGCATGCGCTTGTTCCAACATGCGCTGCTGGGCTAACTCCTCGCGCCCTTGCACCTTAAAGCCACCCATGCGCAGGACCGATTGCGGCGTCAGCCCGAGGTGCGCGCAGACCGGTACTTCGCGCTCGGTCAAAAAACGGATGACGTCCAGCACACAATCCTGGCCACCCTCCAACTTGACCATGCTGGCACCGGCATCCACCAGCAGGCGCTTGGCTGTTTCCAATGCAATGGCGGGCGTCGCGTAACTCAAAAATGGCATATCGGCCATCAACAAAGCGCGGCTTGTGCCGCGCCGCACCGCGCGGCAGTGATAGACAATGTCGTCGACACTGGTCGGTAAGGTGCTCGCGTGGCCCTGAATGACCATGCCCAAGGAATCTCCCACCAACAGGACATCCACGCCCGCACTATCAAGCACATGCGCGAAGCTGGCGTCATAAGCGGTTAACGCGACGATGGGCATCGCCTCGTTTTTCATGCGCTTCAAACCGGGCACGGTGACCGATTTGGCGGGCGGAGCAGTGGCGGTGGCGTACATGCTTTTCCCTCTGGTTTACTAGTGTAGTGCGGCGAAAGTAACTGCAATTTCTTCCACCTACTCTCGCCGCACTACACTAGCCGCTGGCAAACGCCAACATAGGCTAGCGAACTCTGGCTGTATCAACGAGCTTACGGAACCGTGCGGAGGAATCACCGCACCGGGCGCCAAATCAGCCAAGGGCAGCAGTACGAAGGCACGTTCATGCATGCGTGGGTGCGGCACTTGCAACTGCGGCTGCTGGTGAATTTGCGTGCCATACAACAACAGATCCAAATCGAGCGTACGCGGACCATGGCGCCGCGCGCTGTTGCGATCGCGCCCTTGCTGACGCTCGATATCAAGCAAAAACGTCAACAAAGACAGCGCTTCCAACTCGGTATCGACCATCGCCACGGCATTGACGAAATCGTCCTGGCAAGGATCGCCCCACGGCAGCGATTGATACAGTGGCGAAACCGCCAGCAATGTGGTTTGCGGCAAGGCGCCAAGCGCACGCAGTGCAGACTCGATCTGCTGCTGCGGATGATCGAGATTGCTGCCCAACCCGATGAAAGCGCGCTGCTGAGTCACTCTGCCGTTGTCGCGCCTGGACGCCGACGCCGACGGCGGCGCTTTTTGGCGGGCGGCGCTTCCACGGTCATCGCAGCCACCATCGGCGGACCAGCCGGCGCGGCGCGGAACAGCGCGTCAAACTCGCCTTCAGCGCAGGTCTGAGCACGCTCCCAACGTTGCGCTTGGTCGAGCAATACGGGATCGACCTGTGCACGCAAGACCAAAAAGTCAAAAGCCGCGCGAAAACGCGGATGCCGCATCAGCCGCCTCGCGCGACTGGGCGAATTGGTCGCTAGGCGCGGCTGCATTTCCCAAATTTCGCGGGTGACGATGGAAAAACGCCGCGGCAAAGCAATGCGTTGCACCGCATCCTGAAAGACAATATCGGCGGCATCACCCAGCGCGCCTTCGGCATGAATGTCGATGTCCGCGCATTCCATCTGGAACGGCTCCCAGAGAAACGCCGCGAACAAAAACGCTGGCGTGACGGCTTTGCCTTCCTTAACGCGTGCGTCAGTGCTGCGCAAAGCCGCCCGAATAAGCGCGCCAGCATAGGGCTGGCCGCTGTCACTATTGATACTCACCGTGGGGAACAGATGCTCAAACAAGCGCAGGCGCAATAGTTGGTCGTAGCTCTTTTCCGCATATCCAAACAGGAAAAGTTTAAGCAGATCGTCAAACAATCGGGCCGGCGGTATGCCGTCCAACAGGTTTGCCAAACGACTAATGGGCGCTTCGGTGTCGGCAGCCAAGGTGAAGTCGAGCTTGGCTGCAAGACGGGCAGCACGCAGCATGCGGACCGGATCTTCCCGATAGCGCTGCTCTGGGTCACCAATCAATCGTAATTGACGCTTCGCCAAATCCGCCAAGCCGCCGACATAATCGCGAACCGCAAAATCGTCGATGCTGTAATACAAGGCGTTAACGGTAAAGTCGCGCCGCCGCGCGTCTTCTTCGATGGAGCCAAAAACGTTGTCGCGCAAGATCAAACCTTCCGCCTCCACTTCGCGATCCAGATCATCGTCGCCACCACTGCCACTGCCGCGGAAGGTCGTCACTTCAATGATTTCCTGACCAAAGCGCACGTGGGCGATGACAAAGCGCCGTCCAATTAATCTACAAGTGCGAAATACCCGGCGAATCTCCTCCGGGTGCGCGTCAGTCGCCACGTCATAGTCTTTGGGATCGCAGCCCAACAGCAGGTCACGCACCGCGCCCCCCACTAAATGGGCCTGAAAGCCCGCCTCACGCAGGCCATACAGCACGCGTACTGCAGCCGAGCTAATGTGTTTGCGCGAAATCGAGTGTTGCGGGCGCTCTACGACGATCGGTCGGTGCGCGGCACTATCTGTTTGGGTGTTCAACAATTTGGTATCCGTATCCATCTACTGTCCGGGTTGTGGCGGGCGCTGCGCGCCGCTATCATCGGTGGGCTCAACAACGCTCCCTTCGTCTAGCGGTTAGGACGTGGCCCTCTCAAGGCTAAAACACGAGTTCGATTCTCGTAGGGAGCGCCATTTTTTCGGTCTTGCGCGCCAATGCCATTTGTTGTCATCGAAAACTGCATCAAGTGCAAATACACCGACTGTGTAGAAGTCTGTCCGGTGGATTGCTTCCACGAAGGCCCAAATTTTTTGGCCATCGACCCGGATGAGTGCATTGATTGCACGCTCTGCGAGCCCGAGTGTCCGGCCAACGCGATTTTCCCCGAAGACGACGTACCGAAAGGGCAAGAGCACTTCATCGCGCTCAATCGCGAGTTAGCGCGTGGTTGGCCGACGATTACCACGCGCAAGGACCCGCCAATCGACGCAAAGGCGTGGGACGGTCGCAGCGACAAGTTACCGTTTCTGGAGCGTTGAGCTCAGGAGCCACGGCAGAGGACTTGGCGCTGGATCGGGCCAATTTCAACGCACGCGCGCTTCAACTGCACCGAGCACCGTCATCGCCGCGTCGTCGCGGCGCACATCGCCGGCCTCGCCGATGATTTTCACCGTGGAGCCTTTATCTGCCGCCGCCACCTGCACCGTCATTGCGCTGGGCGAATCGGAAGTGAATAGGCGCTTGAAAAAGCCCGGACGTGGCGCTGCTGACGCTAGTTCAACCTGATAGCTCAACGCTGCTTCGTTCTTGCTCAACACGCGACAGCATCCGCTGCGCTCAAGCGCGATTCCGACCCGTTTCCAGGCACTTGCGGCTTCATCGTCATTCAAACCCAAAACGTCATTGGCAGCGCGCGGAAATCCTCCGCGTGCGGCGGCTAGCGTATTTCCTAAGGTCGGCGGGGTAACCGCCACATTGGCCGCCGAACCAGCCACCGCCGGAACTTGCAATGCCGGATTCACCGCTGGCGTGAGCAAATCAGGCGGCACAGCCAACGGTGGCGTTTCCCTGGCGTCCTCGTAGACGATGGATCGATTGATAAAATTACAGCCAAACTGCAGCACGAGCGAAAGCCCGAGCAACACCTTCCAATGATTTGCGATGCGCACAGCCATTCGTTGTTCCGTTCCTTCAGTCTTCGAGGTTGTCATCCGACCCACAATTCGTGCGTTCACGAGCTCCGCGTTTCGTACTCGCCCAACAACGCGGCCGCTAATTCCGGCCGATATTCTGGCGACAGGGGCAGCAGCGGCAAGCGAAGTATGTTCTGCAAGCGACCTAGCATCGCCAAGCCGGCTTTGACCGGGATGGGATTGGGTTCGCTCGCCAGTGCCGCGTACAAGGGCCTAAGCATAGCGTCGATTTCCTGCGCTGCTTGCATTTGTCCGTGCCGCACAGCGCGACACAGTTCAGCCACATGTTTGGGCTGCACATTGGCGACAACGGAAATCAACCCGTCCGCGCCCGCAGCAAGGGCATCAAGCGCAGTAGGGTCATCGCCGCTCAACACTACAAACGTGGCGCTTTTCAGCTGCAGCAGCTCCAGCATGCGCTGCGGGTCAACAACCGCCTCTTTTATGGCAAGGATTTGCGGGTGCTTGGCCAACTGCGCAACCGTTTCGGGAAACAAATCTACTCCGGTTCGCCCCGGCACGTTGTACAGGATAACCGGCAGCCCGCCATCATCTGCTAGTGCATGAAAGTGCGCCAACATGCCCTCCTGAGTGGGGCGCGAATAGAACGGTGTCACCGCCAGCGCAGCGTCAGCGCCGACCGACTTTGCCAATCTAAGCAGCCGCAGCGCTTTTCCGGTCGCCGCCGCACCCGTGCCGGCAATCACTGGAATTCGGCCAGCGGCACACCTGACGCCGACCTCCAATAGGGCCGTGAGCTCAAACTCTTCGAGTGCGCCCGATTCTCCCGTCGAACCGCCGATCACCAATCCGCTGCTGCCCTGTTCCAAATGCCAGTCAATCAGATCCTCGAAGGCGGCGATGTCAAGCGCGCCACCGCGCTGAAACGGCGTTACTAACGCCGGGATACTGCCTTCGATACGCACAGAGCTACGATCCTTGAGTTAAAGTCAGAGCCGATCTTACTTGCGGCATTTCCGAACTGACAAGTATCCTGTGGGGCTCTATCGAGCCGCCTTTCGGGCGGCTCGAAACCTCATCGCATAGTTGGCCACCGTGACTGACCCCAATAACCGCCCGCCAGTCCCTGAAAATCATCTGCTGGTCTCCGCAATAGCGCCCAACTCGGTGCCCTTGCTCACCGTGATCGGCAAGCGTGTCGTTGATTCTGGCTGCAATTTGCTGGAAGCGCGGGTCGCGTTGCTCGGCCAGGAGGTATCGGTCCTGCTGCTCGCGTCCGGCTCCTGGGATGCTATCGCCAAGTGTGAAAACGCGCTGACTAAGATCCAACGTGACGATCAGATGGTGCTAACCCTGCGCCGCACCAACTCGCGCGAGTTGACCGGCAGCAGTTTGCCCTACACGGTGGAAGTCATTGCCGCCGATCGCCCTGGCATCCTTTACCAACTTGCCGAATTTTTCTCTAGACGCGGCATTTCCGTTGAGGCATTGAGCTCGTCGCGTTACCGCGCGGCGCAAACCGGCGCTGAAATGTTCTCCGCACAGATTTCCATCGGCATTCCGGCCTCAGCGCATATTTCTAGCCTACGCGAGGACTTTTTGGAATTCTGCGACACGCTGAACCTCGACGCGATTTTGGAACCGCTGAAAGGTTGAACTATCCAGGAAGCTCAGGCTTCAACAACGACCTTTGAAGCGATTGCGCCGCGCACGTTTGCCATAATTCTCGGGCATGCTCGGCGCGCGTAATCTGCATCCGTCATCGGAGAGTCCATGAGTCAAAAGAAGCGCATTTACGTACTCGATACCAATGTGCTGATGCACGACCCGGCTGCGCTGTTTCGTTTTGAAGAGCACGATGTTTACTTGCCGATGATGGTGCTGGAAGAACTGGATGCGGCCAAAAAGGGCACTTCCGAAGTTTCGCGCAATGTCCGTCAGGTCAGTCGTTTTTTAAATGAGTTGGTGGAAAGTCACACTGGCCAGTTGGACCGTGGCATCGCACTGAAACGACCCGATGGCTTGGACCTCGGCCGTCATCGTCCGCGCGGCCATCTACGTTTTCAGCTCAGTTCGACCACCACTGGCACGCGCAATTTCGGCTCGGTTATCCCCGATAATCAGATACTTGCCGCGGTGTTACAACTGCGCGAAGAAAAATCGCGCATGCCCGTCGTGCTGGTCAGCAAAGACATTAACCTTCGTATCAAAGCCAAAATTCACGGCATTCCCGCCGAAGACTACGAAAATGACCGTGCGCTGGATGACCTTGCGCTGCTCTACAACGGCGTTGGTGTGCTCAACGCCGAGTTCTGGAGCAAACATCCTGAGCTGGAATCCTGGTCCGAGCGCGGCCGTACGTTCTACCGCGTCAAACTAAAGCGCGATGAGCCTTGGCACCCGAATCAATTTTTGCACTTCGGTGACGATAACCAAGTGGCGCTGCGTGTCAGCAAAATCGACGCCGGACGCGCGGTGCTGCAGATCGTCGACGACTATCAGAGCGCAGCGCATCGCGTGTGGGGCATCAACGCCCGTAACCGTGAGCAGAACTTCGCGCTTAACGTGCTGATGGATCCTGACGTCGATTTTGTCACCCTGCTGGGCACCGCCGGCACCGGCAAAACCTTGCTGGCGCTGGCCGCGGGCCTTGCGCAAACCATGGATCAACAGCGCTACAAAGAGATCATCGTGACGCGCGCGACCGTGCCGGTCGGCGAAGATATCGGCTTCTTACCGGGTACTGAAGAAGACAAGATGACACCATGGATGGGCGCGCTGACGGACAATCTCGAAGTGCTTGCCAGTCCGCAGGATTCCAGCAATTGGGCCCGCCAAGCCACCAATGATTTATTGGCTTCCCGGATCAAAGTGCGTTCCATGAGTTTCATGCGTGGCCGCACCTTTCTGTCGCGCTACGTGATCATCGACGAAGCACAAAACCTCACGCCTAAACAAATGAAAACCCTGCTGACGCGCGCCGGCCCAGGGACGAAAATGGTGTGTTTGGGAAATGTCGAACAGATCGACACGCCATACCTGACCGAAACCACGTCCGGACTCACCTTTGCCGTCGATCGCTTTCAACAGTGGCCGCACAGCGCACACATCACGCTGCGTCGCGGTGAACGATCACGGCTGGCGGACTTCGCTTCTGAGGTGTTGTAAGAGGGGTTTTGCTGGGGTAGTCCGGCAATGAGGCGGAATGGTTGTTCCATTCCAACGAGTTGCAACGCTGCCATGCGCAGCCAGAACCGTGCAATCTGCCCGCTAGCGGACTCACCCAATAGGTGAACTGATCAAGGTGCTGAAAAGCGAAAAGAATCATTGCGTTATGAGTGACGGGAAGCGGTCAACTGAGGTTTCTAGGGTTATGGGTGATAGGAAGCGGCCAACTGGTTTCTGGGTTGAACGCGGGTCTCGCCCAATATGACGTTGATCGTAGCGCTCCGCTCGCTGCATCCTTTTCGAATTGCGCCCGCCATTGCCCCGGCAGCGAGCACTAAGGCGCAAGCGGGCGCCTAAGGTACAGCTGCAAATTGGAATCGGCCTTGCTGTGGCGGTAGCCGATCCAGAACGGCAGAGGTGCCGGCGCGGCGGCGGCGAAGGCACGGCGCAGATCGGGTTGAGTG
>Ga0163154_10002476_pt1 | contig 26984 bp, 20 predicted proteins | sample OliLakLV19MP9P1_FD_148649 | JGI IMG/M metagenome (GOLD analysis project Ga0163154, IMG submission 148649) | Freshwater microbial mat bacterial communities from Lake Vanda, McMurdo Dry Valleys, Antarctica - Oligotrophic Lake LV.19.MP9.P1 | ecosystem: Environmental > Aquatic > Freshwater > Lake >... | reverse complement strand
ACAGATACAGCCGATTATGGCGTTTCTGGTTCCGTTCTTTTTTGTCGTTACCGGCGCACAAATCAACCTCAAAGAGTTGGGGAGTTGGGAAGTCTTGGGAACGTTGCTGCTGGTGACGGTGCTTGCCGTCATCAGCAAGCTGGTTGGCTGCGGGTTGGGCGCGTTATCGCTTGGCAAAAAGTCTGCGCTCATTGTCGGGGTCGGCATGATTCCACGCGGCGAAGTCGGCATTATCGTGGCAAGTTTGGGGCAAAGCGCGGGGGTTTTCACGGATCGCACCTATGCCATTATTATCGCCATGTCGCTGCTGACCTCGGTAATCGCCCCGCCCTTGCTCAAAAAACTGCTTGCCGCCGCGCCGCCCGATGAGGGAACCACCGCCGACGAATCCGATAGGTCGTACCTTCATTCCGTGCAGGAAACGGGACATCACTGACCACAGACTGTTCTCTGCTCTACCGAAGGAATCATTATGGGAAACTCCGCCGCGCAAGCGGTTGCACACAATTCGCTCGACTTTATCCAGTTTTTCTGGCTGCTCATTATTGCCTCGGTGGTGGCAATGGCAGGGCGTTACATCAAAATCCCTTATGCGCTGGCTCTGGTTGTCACGGGACTGCTCATCGGTGCGCCGCATCTGATGCCGCAAGTGCATCTCGACCCGCATATCCTGCTGACGGTGTTTCTGCCGCCTCTCTTGTTCGAGACGGCGATCAATATCCGCATTCAGTCATTGCGTCGGGAATGGAAACCGATTGCTGTCTACGCGCTCGGCGGCACGTTCCTTTCGACGTTTCTCACCGGATGGCTCACGGCGACACTGCTTCATCTGCCGCTGTCGGTTGCCCTTGTGTTCGGTGCGCTGATCTCTACCACTGACCCTGTTTCCGTCATTGCCGTTTTCAAGCGGCTCGGCGTCGGAAAGCGGCTTTCGCTGATTATGGAAGCCGAAAGTCTGTTCAATGACGGGGCATCTGTCGTGCTGTTTGGGGTGCTGACCGGCGCGGCAATGGGCGGTACCGTGACAGTGACGGGCAGCGTGCTGACGTTTCTGACAACGGTTGTTGGGGGAGCGGGCGTCGGCATTGTGTTGGGCGGGTTGGCGTCGCGCTTGACACGGCAGTTCGAGGATCACCTGCTGGAAATTACGCTCACTACAATTGTCGCGTTCGGCTCGTATCTGGCGGCGGAAACCCTGCACACTTCGGGGGTGATCGCCGTCGTGTCGGCGGGGTTGGTCGTCGGCAACTATGGAATGCAGACGGGCATGAGTCCGACGACGCGCCTTGCCGTTCTCTCCTTTTGGGAATATGCGGGCTTCGTCGTCAATTCGATTGTGTTTCTGCTGCTCGGTATCGAGGTCACTTTTGTCAATCTCTGGAAGGATGTAGGGTTAGTCTGCGGCGCGATTGGGATTGTGCTGGTAGGACGGGCAGTGGCAGTCTATGCGCTGTCACCTATTGCCAACGCTCTGCGCGGCAACATTCCCTTTGCGTGGCAGCACATTCTGTTTTGGGGCGGGCTGCGCGGTGCGCTCTCAATGGCTTTGGTGCTGGGACTGCCGCCCGATTTCCCCCAACGAGAAACACTGGTCGCCCTTGCCTTCGGCGTGGTGCTATTTTCATTGTTGGCGCAAGGTCTAACAGTCGGGACACTCCTCAAACGGCTCGGACTGAGCGGAGGAAGACCGGCAGGGGCGGACTATGCACGGCTCTCCGGGGAACGGCTTGCGTGTCAGGCAGCACTGCGGGAACTGGATCGGCTGCGCGGCTTAGGGTTTGTCTCGCGGGCGGTGGCGGACGGACTGGAACAGGAATATCAAGGCAATCTCGAACGCTTGGAAACAGAGGTGGACGCCCTGCATTTAAGCGATGAAGCCTTAGCAGTCAACCAACGCGCCGAAGCGCGGCGGCTGATGTTGCTGGCGGAAAAAAGTGCGCTCCTCGAAGCCAATCGAAGCGGAATGCTCGATGAAGAGGATTGGCGGGCATTGTCGGAACGCATTGATACGCAACTGGAAGAACGATAGCCATAGAGAGAAACAATGGGTCATTTGAGAACACAACTGCTGCGAAGTCATCTGGCATTGGCACTGCTTATGGTGCTGGTGATGGCGGGGGCTGTCATCAATTTTGCCCAACTCGGCGGCTCCATTGACCGCATTCTCAAAGACAATTACGTCAGTGTGATCGCCGCACAGGATATGACGGGGCATCTGTCGTGCTGTCTACGGTGGTGACGGCTCCGGCGGGGTTCTATGCCCCGGCGTACCGATTTATGAAGGTGACGACGGGCGAGGAAGTGGGCATCGTGACGCTTCCAACTATGCAGGTGACCTGATGCCGTAAAGATGCGACTGCTCTTTGCATTGAGTTGTCAAAACCGCTCGCCTATTTCTCGTAAAGGGGAACAGGCGAGCGGTTTTGTATTTATGAAATCAAACAATCAGATTGGTTATGCGCTATCAAGGTCGTTTCTGTGATGGTTCGTTTCGAATCACAATCGTGCCGTCAGAGAGAATCTTCCGTCGTGTCGCGGGAACGTCAGGGAGAGTGCCTTTGTAGGCTTTGGTATATGCAGTCGCGCCGTAGGGGTATTTGCCTGTCGGAGGAAATTCCACCATCAGCAAATCTTCGTCCACGACAATGTTACCACCTGATGGTATCTCAATCGGCGTATCCGTGCTGGGAGAATATGGCTGCGCTCCGTTGAGAAATGAAGCAAGACCGGAACTTAACACTGGCAAAGAGGCGTTGAGTTTGGGCATTGGCACGGTGAACTTCGACTGCGCCGACAGCACATAACGGCGCGGCTTGGCTTTCGGATTTTCGGCAACGGAAAACGTAAACCGTGACGCTCTTAGAAGTTGGGCAGAGAGGGTTTCGTTGTCCTTGATTTTCGAGAGGGAGATGCCATTGACTTGATGCAGCAAACCCACTTGAGGCATTTTCGCCCGTGCCGCCGCTGTGCTATTAAATGTGGTGATGATATTGTCAACATAAAAATCTATTCCCAGTTGTTGCCAAAGACTCTCCAATTTGACCCAGTTGGGCTTGCGGGGGGTTAGATAGAGTTTGCGGCTCGGAAAATCTAAGATGAAGCGTGTCCGGGCGAGGATGTCCATGCCTAATAAGTTTACGTAGGTTTTGCCTCTTTCCTTTTCTTGAAAGAAGAGTACAACCGGATAGTTGATCGTCATTTGCCCTAAGTGAATGGCACGCACGAGATTGCGCGAAACTTCCGTTGTACCTGACAAAGTATTGATTGGGTGAGTAATTCCTTTACGGAGAGGACGGAACGCCTCTGCGGTTTTCTTATCGAAAGTTGTGTGGAATGCGCCTGTATCGAGTTCCATAACGACACTGCGATCATCCGCTTGAATAACCGTTTCGAGCTGGTTCTGATCGTCTATGGTCAGTTTCTGCGTATAAATGGTTGATGCTTTTTTGCCATCTGTCAAGTAGGAAGTAATTTGTGCTTGCGTGAGTTTTCCCTTGTGCCAAAATGTCAGACGCTTCTTTGCTAAATCGCACCTGACCGCGTATTCTTGCAGCAAGTCGACACCCAATAAACCGTCAAGCTCGCCCATATGCTCTTTAGGCAGCGAATCGTAGGGAACATCACGCCATGTAACGCCTCCAATTTGCAGTGAAGCGATGTTGTCATAAAGAGGCATTCCCGAAGGTGAATCCGGAAGGCGCAAACCTATCCTATCAGGCACATCGGAGCGTAGATACAGATAGGGAGAACCAGTGTCTAAGGTGAGCCGCACCGACTTGCTGTTGATTGTGGCACTTATGACAATTTCATTGTTCTTCATTACAAATGGAACAACGACGGGCTTTTGGTTCCCACTCGATGATGCAAGCAATCCCGATAAAATCCAAGGCAAGACAAAATGAAATTCCATATTTCTATTCCTTTTCTATCTCTAAGGGACTTTCAAAGATTAAACCGTTCCGTTCTTGCATTATGCGTCCGGCAGGACGCCCGTCCGAAGGACACAGAGGCGGGTACTTTCAGTACCCGATAATGCGATGGAACGGTTTAATCCTTGAGAGTCCCTAAGAGGATATTCGGCATCACTCATATCGGCATCACGCCCTTCAAACGAGGCGATATACTTCTAAATGAGGGGATTTGCGTCCGCAGGACGCCTGTTTTTTAGGCGGGTACGTTCTTGTACCCGAATTGATGGGTATATTCTCCATTCCATCCGTCCCACAAAACTTCTCAATAGACACATTCTCGTCACAGTTTGCCGCAGTATGGACAAATTTCATCATATTATAGAAAGACTTTGCCGTGATATAGTCAAAGATCACGTCATTTTAGACAAATTTTGCCTCACTATAGAAACCGTATGCGTCGCTATAAACAAATTTTCTGACGCTATAGTATCCGATGACGCGACTGTAGATAAATTTTCTGGTATATTTCTCTCTATAGCAGGGCAAAACACGTCAATAATATGTAAATCAGTGTCTATAGCAGAGTGTATTCTTACTATTTTGCTATCATAAGCCCCATTTCTTAATACGAATCAACTCTTTATACGCCGTCATATCAAGTTGCAAGGGCGATATGCTGATATAGCCCTCCAAAATGGCGTGAACGTCGGTATCCTGCTCCGTTGTATCCTTGATCTGCCCCGCTTGCCAGTAATATGGGCGACCTGCCGGGTCTTCGCGCACGATAATTCGGTCAATATATTCGCGCTTTCCTGTCAGCGTCACGCGCACTCCCTTGATCTCTGATTTGGGGATATTCGGCACGTTGATATTGAGCAGATCATGCACGGGAAGCGGGTCGGACAGGAGTTTTTGAGCCACAATCGCGACAAATTCTGCCGCCGCCGCATAGTCTATAGTTCGATTTTCATGCACGGAAGCGACGGAAATCGCGATAGCGGGCATACCGAGAACCGCGCCTTCCATCGCCGCCGAAACAGTCCCGCTATAGGTAATATCCCAGCCCAAATTCGCTCCCGCATTGATACCGGAAACGACGAGATCGCACTGACTTTGCATCACAATATCATAGCCGAGCGTCACGCAGTCCGTCGGGGTTCCACTGCACGCCCACCCCTTGATATTATCGGAAAAACTCATCTCCGAGAGGCGTAACGGCTTATGCAGGGTGATCGCATGACCCGCCGCGCTTCTCGGACGTTCGGGCGCGACCATATAAACCTCGCCGATTTGGGAGAGAGTACGATACGCGGCATGGATACCGGGCGCGTGAATGCCGTCGTCGTTGGTGAGCAAAATTCGCATAGAGTATTTCGGGCTTTCTATTGGAAATCAGGCAGGAGAGTACGGCACATTTCGGGAACCATACCACAGTTTCGCCGGAGATATTGTGACACAATCCGGCGCGGAGAAGAGAATGAACACTAAACCTGTCCGAATCGGCATCATGTCGTTCGCCCATATGCACGCCACCGCCTACGCGCACGGCATCCAAATCAACCCGAACGCCCAACTCATCGGCATCGCGGATCACGACAAAAACCGCGCCCGACTTATGGCTCTGCACTACGATACCAAGCCCTTCGAGAGTTACGCGGCGTTGCTTTCGAGCGACGTGGACGCGGTTGTGATTTGCAGTGAGAACGTGCGGCATCGCAAATTGGTCGAGATGGCGGCGAGCGCGGGAAAGCATATCCTGTGCGAGAAGCCGCTTGCCACGTCCGTTGAAGATGGACAGGCGATGATTGACGTTTGCCGTGCCAACAACGTCCAACTCATGACCGCGTTCCCGTGCCGCTACTCGCCCGTGTTTCAGCGCATGAAATCGGTGATTGACAGTGGAGACGCGGGGGAGGTTTTGGCGATACGCGGCACCAATCGGGGGCGCAATCCGGGCGGCTGGTTCATCAACAAAGCGGAATCGGGCGGCGGCGCGACGATGGATCATACGGTTCACGTCACGGATTTATGCCGCTGGCTCCTCAAAGACGAAGTCAAGACGGTTTATGCCGAAATCAGCAATAACATCTCTCACGCCCCGTTCGACGATGTGGGATTCTTAACGCTCACGTTCGAGCGCGGAACCTTCGCCACTCTCGACGCCTCATGGTCTCGCCCGAAATCATACTCGACGTGGGGCGATGTGACGATGGAAGTGATCACCGACAAAGGCACGCTTGGAATGGATATGTTCTCGCAGAACCTGACACTCTATAACGACAAGTCGGGCGGAGTAGAGTGGCAGCATTGGGGCGACAGCATTGATGACGGCTTAATCGAAGGATTCGTCAACGCAATTGCCACCGGGGAACCCGTTCCCATCACCGGAGAGGACGGTTTGCGGGCGGCAGAAGTGGCACTTGCCGCGTATCGGTCTGCGGAATTGCACGCGCCGGTTGCGGTTCGAGCATAAAAATTCCCTCTTCCACAATGGGAAAGAGGGAAGAGACACAAGCAAAGTGGAACAGGAGTCATGCCGAATTTTGAGAAAGATTCGGCATGACTCTTCTTTGCATTTGCTTTAGTTTGAACTCGAAGCAACAACTACGGAGTGGTCACGCGGTCAGCGGTGTTTCCCATTCCCGTTCCCACTTTATCCGCTTGATTGTGGACTGCCGTTGTCGTGTTATCGTAGGTGTTCACTACGGCAGTGCGGGCGTTGTCGAGAAGCGAATCGTCGTCTGAATCGCGCTGTGCGTTATTCTCTCGCGTTTGCGCTGTGCGCTGGTCGGAGCGGGCTTCTGCCGCCGCCGAATTCACGGTGCGCTGTGCCTCGTCTGTTGTCGTCGCGGCGGTATTGTACGCCACATTATTTGTGCTGTCGTAGTTCTGTGTCGCGGTCGGGTTGTTCATGGTTGTTGTGTCATAGAGTCGCGCCGGACGCTGAATGTCGTCGTAACGTGTGGCGTAGGTGTTGGAGACATAGCCCTCTGTCATGCCATTGTTGTAGCCGGTATAGGCAATGGATTCGCCGCGCAGAATCTGCTGTACGGGGGTCTCATCGCCGGGATGCGTGGCAACTGCCACTACAATACCGCCTTCGTTGATGCTGCGCTCATAGTAGGGCGCGACATCATCGGGAATACCCGCAGTGGTCAGCCAACCGAGGAGGCTTCCTGCCAAACCACCGGCTCCGGCTCCGGCAAACATGGCTGCGAGCGATCCCGCCGCCACAAAGGCAAAGCCCGGAATCGTTATGCTCCCGACCGCTAACAGCCCGCCAAGAACTGCACCCAGCGTACCGCCAATAGCGGCTCCTGTACCAACACCCTCCAGCGTGCGGGAGGCTCCCACTTCATCCGCGAAATCTGCGGAGGCAGTGCGATCCTTCATGATGATCGAGAGTTCGTTTTGTGTATAGCCAATCTGCTTCAATTCAGAAACCGCTTTTTCTGCGGCGGTCTCACTATCAAACAGTCCTGTAATCAAATTCGACATTTTCGTTTCTCCTTATTGTTCCTTTTGGAATGTTTTTGCGCGAACAGAGGAGGCTGAAAGTCGCGTCAGGACGACTCCCAAACCTGTGCATCGCGTTGCTGTTGCTTCGCTGCATCTATCGGACGGGGAGAAGGAAACGAGTGTTCCCAAGAAATTTTACGGGAGGAGCTGCCATAGCATGAAGCAGACGAGGCAGGAGCGCAAAGTCCATAGGATCGTGCGGAACCAATTCGAGATAACGAGAGTGCGGTGGGCATCTGCATCATAGCCATTACCGAGAATGCCATGACGCGGAACCTGCACGAATGCCGTTGAAACCCAGAGCAGAATCACCAGTACCAAACCAATAACGGCTTGAATCGAGGAGATTCCTATCGGGGGATTGGCGGCGAGAAGCCCTGCCGTTCCCAGTTCAAGCAGCATCGGCACAGCGACAACCCAACCCGTCAGGCGGGCATGATGGGTGTGGTAATCACGATAACACGCCTCGCCAACTTTGCCGAAAAGCGGATAGTGGACAATCTGAACGAACCAGATAATGCCCGTCATATAGAATGTCACCAGCATATTGAGAATAAGAACCAGTTTCATAGAGAAAAAATTCATTCGCGAGAAGAAAAACAAAACCCGTCCCGAATACGATCCGGGACGGGCGAAAATTGCAGAACCAAGAATGATCAGCGATACGGCGAATTGATCAGCAGTTCGCTGAGATTTGCCAAACCCAATGGAACTGTCGAAACTTTGCGCTTGATACGGGCAAGGGCATTGTCCACCGATTTTGTCTTGCAATGAAGTTCGACGGCGATTTCCCGATACGATTTCCCGATTTGATAGCCCGCCAAAACGTGCCACTCAAAATCTGAAAGCACTTGTTGCAGCATCTCGTGCAGAACTTTGGTCTCTTCGTTTTCGATGACAAGTGTTTCGGGGTTCTGCACTTCAGAGGACGGAATAATATCGGAAAGATTCCAGTCGGGGCTGTTGGCTTCGGCGGGGCTTTCAAGAGAGAGGGACGTATTGAGCGGCGTCTGTTTTTGGCGCGTCGCGGTCTTGATAGCGGTGATGATATGCCGCTGAATACAGACTTTGGCAAATGCCGGAAACGAGATCGCCTTATCACACCGAAAGTCGATAATTGCCTGCCATAGTCCGATCATTCCGACTTGAAGCAAGTCTTCCTTTTCGGCTCCGACAAGAAAATACGACTTGACCTTGGTACGAACAAGGTTACGGTATTTATAGAGCAGGTATTCGGAGGCGGAGTCATCGCCTCGTTGTGCGCGGTGAACAATCTCCCTGTCAGAGAGGTCGGCATATTTCGCGTGGACTGTTGGAAGTTGAAACTGCAATTCCAGAATCACCCTGAGAACCTCGATCTTATGGAGTTTGGCATGGTGTCCCCGGCGCAAGGAACATTCAAGGGGAAAGACGTGCTACCGGAGGAGTTATTGCAGCAATCACTCGGTTATGCGTGCCTCTTCGGGAGCAACGGATGACCAAGGAGTGTCTTGTAGATATTATACAAGAGAATGCAAGCGAATGCAAGCCTTCCCCCCGTTTTCGCAGTTTTTATGCAAATTTTACGAGAATTCACCAAATTTTTTGTTTTTATACCCCAAAAATCGCCGCAATGTTGCATCGGTCACATTTTTACTGCGGCATTTTTCGCTGACATCATGATAGTTTTTCGAGGATAATCTCTGTGTTGGGGCGAACGATAATTTTTTGTCTGCACCGACATCAACAAAACTGCACCGAGTATGTTGTCTTTGTAGGAAGCGACAGACGACGGTCTTTTCCGTTAGCCAACTTTCCAAGCCGATGCACTTCCAAGGCTGAAGTGCTGAAACTCAAGCGACCAAGAGAACCAGCGTGCGGTTCTTGCTTGGAAGGAGTGCATTGCCCGACATCTCCCCGGAAAGAGATGTCGGGCTTTTTTTGCGGCGGCTACCATGCAATCTGCCCGCTTCGACACGATACGCAGACAGGATGCGAATCAATTTTAGCACCACATCAGGGCGCATAACCTCCTCAATTTTCGTTCTCATGCGGACGAACTAGTGGGTCACTTGCTTTATAGACCGACATAAAATTTGCGTCTTTTGAGATGAAATTCACCTGAATTTAATCTCAAAGTTATGTCGGTGAGCATGACAAATGACCCACTAGCGCAATGCCTCTAAAAACTTTCTCATTCTGAGTGAACATTCCGCGAAATCTTTCCGGTCACAGTCAATGCTCTGATAGAGAAAAAGCGGGCAACAGCATCCGACTGTTACCCGCTCAATGAGTCAAAAACGCCCAAATACTCCCCGCGTTGTTCAAGGTTCCACATTGGCGGACGTAATAGAAGTACCGATTGCCTTCCCGCGACGCAAAACCTATACGTAAGATGCAGATTGAACAGGCGAGACTAAACACTTCCGTGTCGAGAAATAGTACCTCTACAGGAAGAAAAGAGCGGCATGGGCTTGCTTCCGCGCCAGGGCAAACGCATTTAATTTTTTTGACCTTTGCATCTCATTGAATGATGATTGACCGGAATATTCCCCTTCGGTCAGGCTCATTCCGTCCTTCTTTCAACGGGCTTTTTTGAGATAGAAAAGCCCGTTAATGAAATCATTGAGAATTGTTGTCACTCGTTGAATTGAATTTTAATGCGTTTGCCCTGTGGTGTCTCTTATGTCAATTGACACATAGGGTATTACAGAGAAATCGTTTAGTCTCCACTCAACTTGCCACCCCGCTACATCTCATTAGTGCCACAGAGAAGGCTCAAAATCGGTGGGTTCCGCTTTTAAGACACCTAAAACCGCAGGACAATCTGCGGGCTGACGCAGGATTTAACAGATATTGAGAGATAATGATAAACCTTGCGTGGCAAGTTGAGTTAGTCTCCGTACAATCACATACCGGGTACGTTTCTGTCCCCGGCAGGAAAACAGACGTCCTATGGACGCGCCATTTGTACGGTGTTTATCTGATTTGTCTATTATTATTTATGTGTAGACATTTCTTTTTCAGTGACGCAACCGAAATCAGGCATCATGAATTCACTCCTCTCATCTGACAGGCACTTTACAGAAAAAAGGATTCACTGCGATAAATGCAGAAATTAGAGTAACAAAACGCAAACTATAAAATTATTGCGTGCTACTCCTTTTACGGTTGTTATCGCAGGGAAAACACCAATGGTTGACGAACAAACGACAAAAGAGAACGTCCTTGTAAGCGATCTGCTTCTCGGCGAGCCAGTAGCATCACGTCATCTCGTAGAACGATATTATATCCCTCTCTCCATTTTGCTTCGGAAGCATTTTCCTTTTGTGCCGAACGAAGCAGTCGAAGATGCCGCATACGATGCTCTGCTCGCGGTCATTCAATCGCCTCAAAACTATGATGCAGCACGAAGCAGCCTGCTCACCTATCTCTATCGAATAGCCAAGAACAAAGTCGTCGATCTCTTCAAAGTACAAAAACGCACGGAATTCGAGATTTTTGTTGGTGGCACTGTCGCATTAGCGCAAAAAGAAGAGAATAACTATCGTGCAGAACATTATTCCGACAATATGCTGGTATGGACTGAAGGCGAAACTCTACCACCCGACATAACACAACTCATTGATGAGATTTTGCCCCATCCATTAGACCGCCAAATTTGGGATATGATTTGTGAAGGCAGAAAAGATACCAACGATTATGCCCAACTGCTCAAGATCACCCACCTGCCTTTGAGCGAGCAACAAGCGGAAGTCAAGCGGCAACGCGAGCGCGTCAACAAGCGGATACGCCGCCGTCAGGGCGAGTTCCGCAAACGGCTTTTTGGGGAAGAACTATGACTGACAATTCATTCAAACCATTTCGCGAAAGTCGTCTCACTCAGACACAGAAATCGCGCTTTGTCCTACGTGCCGTGCAAACCCATGCCCCACTCTTGGCAACCACTTTAACGCGATATGCCGAAGACGAGGGCATCACTTGGGAAGAACTCGCCCAGTCGCTGCAATGTACGCCCGAGCAATTCGATTCTGTCGCCATGTGCCGTCCTCCCCGTCCCGAATCGTTTGTTGCCGATGTTGCTGGCATTGCCGATGGTTATGTTGAGACAGATCGTTTGCTTGATCTTTTACGCCACCTTCAGGTTTTGGACATCTTCCACACAGCGTCGTCGCTCCAATCCGCTGACACTCCCAATCGAGGCGTGACGCTGCTCGCCGCACAAGACCGTATGCCGTTGCCTGAACCCAAAATCCCAGAAACTGATAGCGACCTACCCTCTTCCTGATAAAACTGTTGCTCGGAGGCATCTCGTGTTTTCTTCCCTCACAACCGCAGAACGCTTCCGAACTGCTGCCGGCGCACCGTCCGCTCAGCCACTCGATCCCGTTGCTGCTCTGCTCCATCTCTATCCAGTCAACGTGCTTCGACTTACAGACTTGAATGTCAACGGCATATGCGACTGGCTGACCCGCCGTCGCATCGAACCGCCCCATCCTCTGACAGTATGTCATGACCGCACCTTGCGCGGAGGGATCGTTGCCCAGCGAGGCGCAGCATTTATCTTCCTCGACGATAGCGATTCTGTGCAGGAACAACGCTATACCGCAGCCCACGAAACCGGACACTATTTGCAGGATCATCTCTATCCCCGTGAAGATGCACTGGCAGAGTTGGGAGAGGAAATTCTTTCTGTTCTCGATGGACTAAGACCGCCGACTTGGAGCGAGCAGATTGGCGCGTTGTTGTCGTCAACTTCGCTTGCCCATTATGCCCACTTGATGGAGCGCAATCCGGCAGCATCTTATCTCCACCCGGAAATCGCCGAGCGTGAAGCCGATGCAGATCGCTTTGCATGGGAGATTTTGGCTCCTCTCGACGCCTTACAAGCCCGCTTCGCGTGGTCAGAAAATCGCACTGCTGATCTCGATACCCTCACGGTACTGCTCACCGATGAGTTCAAGATGCCTGTGTTTGCTGCGAAAGACTATGCCGCGCATCTCGCTGAGCAATTTGCGCCATTGCCGCCGATTTGGGGACATCTGCGACTTGGGTAACCACTCGAATTATTGCCTCCATTCTCAGCAAGCAAAATTTTGTGAATTTTTCAGAGAAAGTGTCGCATTCCACACGTGCGTCCCGAATAGATCAGTGAGAAAGGAACGTTGCCATGACCGCACAGCCTAATGAATTTCAAACTCCATATATCACTCCCACGGAATCGGACGCCTCGACTGTATCTCTGCACACGGCTCTCGACCTCAATAATTGGTGCAAAGGAACCGACCTTTCTCGCCTCTATCCAGAACTGCGCCAAATGGTTTCCGAAAGTGTCGCACGTGAGCAGCGGATACGTGAACCGATTCGCAGTCAACTCCTGCCACAGTTTCGCGCCGGAAGCCGTCCTGGTTTGCCCGCGTCCGCCGGAATCTATCGCATCACTCCTGATGAAGTGCAGCGTGTCCATTGTGGTCTGCTGTTCAATGGCGGTACGGAATGCTGTGACGGCAATGTGATCGGGCATTCTTCGCTTGCCCTTTCGATTTACCAGATCGGGATGGCATTGGTGCGCTATCAAGGTGACTGCGGCACATGGGTACATCAATTTTTTCGGCGTGACCTCTATGCACAGAGCCAAGACCCTCTCCAAGAGATGCTGGAACTGCTCCGCAAACGCCGCAATCAAGAACCAGAAAATGCTGATATGCCTCGTGACCCATTTACTCGCCTGATGCGCCGCACTCTCATGGAATGGGCAGAACGAGCTGTCTTGATCCGGCAATCGAAGGCATTGTGGCGCATGGGACACGGCAACCCCATTGCCTATAATCTTCTCCTCCCAACAACGGAAACCATGACCAAAGACAGCATGGCGATTTTGCGCGAATTGACGGCATATCGCCGATTCGTCTATGTCGCCAGCGAGCCGAGCGATCAACTGCTCCTGACAGTTGGAAATGCTCTCTATCCGTTGGAATTTGTTGTTGCCGATACACTGGGAACCACTTTTAACGATGTTCATTTGGAACGGTTGATCGGTGGGCAATGGGGTAAGCAGGAGATTGTTAAAGAGATCAGACAGACGGTGCGCGATATTCGTTCGGAGATTGTCGTTGGTGTCTATCGTGCTACAGAGCATTCTCCGGCACGGGTGTTTTATGCCCACAAAGATTTCGCCTGTCAAGCCGCCGCTCTCGCCATCGCCGATTCTGTGCTGCAACCGTATCGCGGATTTCCCATGCTGATCGATTTGGCGGATACTCTGTGCGGAACCTGTTTCGACAAATCCACTTTGACCGGAGTTGTCCATGATGCTTATGCCGCCGCAGGAGAGCCGACCCGCTATCTCGGCGAACGCGAAACTCGCTAAATCTGTGCGTGCTATGGATGAGGAAAAGAGAAAACCACGATGAACGACGAACCCACAACCCAATGGAACAAGCAGGAAACCGATGACACTGACAGCATCGCACAGCGGCTGACACTGACCGTTCTCGATCAGATTGATGCGGACAGTGCAGCCATTGGTGGAGCCTATACACCACCCGCAGACCGTGAAGGTTCCGTTGGTGTGACAATGTTCGATACGCCTGCATCGGACGACAACACCATTCCCATACTCCTGCCGAAAGAGAGCATCGGGAAACTGCCCTCTCAGGCGGCGGTTCGAATCAAGAGTTTAGATGGGCGTGTTTACCTTGGCGTCGTCGTGCGCGGTCCCTTTGCTCTGCCGGACGGTTTGCGTGCCGACGCTCCGCCGATTGTTGCGACGGCAATTCGGGGCGGCGTCTTTTTGCCAGAATATCACGGCTTGGTGATCATCGAAATCGCCGGTGAGGAGCGCGAAAATGGACTACAGCCACATCGGTTTCGCCCCTTGCCTAATAGTCCCGTATGGGTTCTCACAGATGCCGAAGTTGAAAAATTTCTCAAAACGGGCGGCAATGTACGGCTCGGCTTGGCATATGGTCACGACGATTTGCCTATCGCCTTCAAGTCCGGCGACAAAATGGTCTTGCCCCGCCATACCGGCATTTTGGGAACGACGGGCGGCGGCAAATCCACGACGGTTGCCAACATGGTTGCCAACTTGCAACAAGCGGGCGTCGCAGTGATTCTGCTCGATACGGAAGGCGAATATACCGAAATTTACGAGCCGACAAGCGATAAAAATATGCTCCCGATATTGGCAGAGCAGGGGCGTCAGGCGCGAGGCGTGGACAATACGCACCTGCATTTTCTTGTCGGACGCGACAGTTCCAATCCCTACCACCCGCGCCGCTTGCCGTTCTCGCCCTCGTTCTCCAATATCTCGCCCTATGCCGCACTAGAGATTTTCGACCTCAACGAAGCACAGGAAGAGCGATTCCAGAAGGCGATTTCTGTGACGATTCGCGCCTTCGACGACCTCAAACTTTGGACGGAAGGCGATTTACGCTATGTCAAGGAAGAGATGGACGAGTTCGATGAGGGCTATCCCAAAATGCGGCTTTCGCATCTGTACGATGTCACGCGCTGTATCGCCGACATTTTGCAGCACGGCGAACGTTCCAAAACCACACCGCTGCATTCCGGCGAATTTCGCGCCAAAGATTTGGAATTTGATCGCATCGTCAAAGAGGCGGCAAAAGACGAAGCCAAACGCTGGGACAGTTGGCGCAAAGTGCAGGGCAAATTGGGGCGTATCGAAAAATTAAACCTGTTCGACAATCCCAACGCCGAATCCCTAAACTACAAGCAGATGCTGGAACCGGGGCGCGTTTCGATTATTGATCTCTCCGATACCGATTCGACGCTCGTCAACAATCTCATTATCAGCGACTTATTGCGCGGCGTCCAAAAGGCACAAGAAGAAGCATACAAGCAAGCCAACGACATGGGACTCTCACCAACTCCCGTCGTGCTGATCATCGAAGAGGCGCACGAATTTTTGTCCGCGCACCGCATACGCAAAATGCCGATTCTGCATCAACAAGTCGAGCGAATCGCCAAGCGCGGACGCAAACGCTGGCTCGGTCTGGTGTTCGTCACACAGTTGCCGCAACACTTGCCCGACGAGATTTTAGGGCTTGTCAACAATTTCATTCTGCACAAAATCGGCGATGCCAATGTCATCAGCCGCCTCAAGCGCAGCATCGGAAGCGTGGACGACTCGCTTTGGAATCGTCTGCCCCGCCTCGCGCCCGGTCAAGCGATTGTCTCACTTTCCAGCCTGACTCGCCCTATGCTGACCGCAATGGATCCCGCGCCGTGCCAGCTTCGCATGGTGCAATAGTGAGTCCTGAAAAAACCAACGCTTTCCAGCGGAATAAATTCCTCTGCTTGGGGCGTTCCACCATGCCATGCTTCGCACTTGAAATGCAGACGTTGTTGTGAGAGTTTCAAGTCTGCCTTTTTGATACCGATTTGATACCAAAGGAAAATACTGTCGTGATTACTGCCGTTTTAACAAGTGACAACCATCTGGGAGCATACTCTGCTCGCTATCGCCCTGAGAAATTGGAGTTGCGCCGCAAGACCCTGTGCAAAGCGTTTGCCTGTGTCGTCGATTCTGCTATCGAGCGCAAAGCCGATCTGTTTTTGCACGCAGGAGATTTGTTTGATCGCCCCGACCCGCGCAATGAAGAGCGGCAGTTTGTCGCATCGGAATTGCGCCGTTTGCGTAATGCGGGCATTCCCGTTTTTGCGATTGCGGGCAACCACGACACGCCGAAAAGTTGGGGTTACGGGGGAGGCTATACCCCGCAGCAGGAGGCACACGAGCTGGGTGGATTACATTTATTTCGTGAAACCGACACCTTGAAATTTGTCGATGTCGAGATACGCGGGCAGAAGATTCGCGTTAGCGGCATGAGCAGCGACTTCAATCTCGACGGCGGAAGCTGCCCATTGGACAAGATTACAATGGAGACACACGACTCAACCATCCCGCACGTTGTTTTGCTCCATTATGGCATTGAAGGCTGGATGTATGCCGGTGACACCGATTTGCCCGAACCGATGCTCTCCCTTGAAAACTTGGAACGTCTCCCGGCAAGTGTGATCGGTGTGGGGCATCTGCATCGCCGCAACCGCAAAACTCTGGCAAGCGGGGCGTTGCTGATCAATCCGGGTTCGACGGAGCGCATGAACTTCGGCGAGGAGGGTTTGACTTGCAGTTATACGTGGCTGGAGTTTGAGAAAGCTCAAGTTTCGGCGAACTGGGAGGATGTCCTGATGCAGCCGATGCGAACTCTAAAACGCGAAATGACCACGAATAATCCACAGTCGCTCCAAACAGGGCAAGTGAACGCCGCTGCTGCCGAACTGTTCGAGTCTTGCCTTACGGAGATCAACGCGGCAGCGAACGGTGAAATGCTGATGCGGGTGCAGTTTTCCGGTCAGATGTCGCGTGGAATGGATCAGGCTTTTGAGTGGGAGAAACTCCAAACACAAGCAAGTTCCGCGTGTTTTCACTGTCTGTTCGATAGAGAAAGCCTGACGGTTTATGATCCCGACAGCGATCTGCCGCTTGGTTACGGCGTCAGTTTCGATGTGCGTGAAGAACTCGGCATTTCGGCAGCAAGACTACAAACAACTACCGAAGATGCCACCGACAAAGAGATCAACAGTGCGGCTTTGTCGCGCCTTTTGGAAGCATACGACAGCCTCAAAGAAGGAGCAAAAGCATGATCAAACTTCATCGCCTCCGTTTGCAGAACTTCAAGCAGATTGACAAACTTGAAATCACCTTTCCCGACAAAGGCAGTACCTTAATCGAGGGACATAACGAAGCTGGAAAATCGTCGCTGTTCGAGGCGGTGTTTTACGCACTCTATGGCAAATCACTTACTGATACCAACCATTTCGACCTCAAACGCTACAAGACTGAAGAGATGCAGGTCGAGTTAGAGTTTTCTATCCATGACCGCCGATTTTGGGTCGAGCGCACCGTTCGCGCCAATCACACGGTACGAATGAAATGCCCGACTGCCGATGACAAAGTTGAGGAAATCAAAAGCACGACGGCGTGCAAAGAGCGTCTCCTGTTGGAATTGGGAATCAGTTCGACTGCCTTGCTCAATACGTGTTTTGTCGAGCAGAAGCATTTGGATAAATTGGAAAGCGCAAACACCAGTGAGCGCAGACAAACGGTCAATGAACTTCTCAATATCAAAGAATTGAGCATTTTGGAGAACCGATTCAAGGTCACGCCCGAAGATAAGTTGCAGGTTCGCACGGCAGAAAAGCGCGTCAGAATTGCAGAATTAGACGCCGCGATGCCGGATTTGGAGCAGAGAGTTCACGCCGCTTATCGCAGTCTCTTGTGTCGGGAGGCGCAGGAGCGCGAAGCAACTCGCACAGACATTGAAGATCAAATCGTTAAGACGGAGTATAAACGGCAGGCAAATTCCGCACGGATCGCTGTGATAGAGGAGATTTTAGCGGAAGGGCTGATTCTGGCAGAGCAACTCAAAGCGATTCGCGACGTGCTGCCGTTGCAGGTTCAGGCATGGCAGACCGCCGAAACGCAACAATTGGCGGCTCTTGCCGAAGTGGAAGCATTAGAAAAGTTGGCGCAGGAACTACCGGCGCGACGCGAAGAATTGCAGCGATACGAGCAATATCATACCCAATTGCACGCTCTGGAACAGTTGCAAGTCGAAGCAATAATTTTGGCGAGGGAACTCAAAGCGTGTCAGGATGCCCTCACAGCCTATGATGCACTGCAAGCCGAATGGGACGCCGATGAAGCCGAGCGCAAGAAGTGGGAACAGACTCGCACCAAACGCCAGCAAGAACATGACACGGCGCAGAACGCTTGGGACGCAAGGCAAACGAGCAATCGGCGTGCCGTTCAAATTCAGTTGCTGTTGCAACATACCGGGGCGGGAACAAGGTTTCTTGCCGAAACCGAAGCACTTGCGAAACAGCAGAATGCTATCGAAGCCCAAAAAGCGTCATTGCCGGGTTTGGGGGAACGCCAAACACAGATTAAAGACGCGCAATTGCTGGTTCGGCGCGACACTGACCTCATACAAGAGCAAGCGCATCGTGCTGCAAAACGTGAAGCATTAGAACGACAGCGCGGCATTGCCGAAACGCTTCAGACCGAAATCGTTGAGAGTGAAAGCCGACTGAAGCGGCTGATGACAGAGTTAGACGCCTTGCGCCTCGAAGCCGAACGCACACAGAAACAGCGTGCCGGTGTCGAATGCGGCACTGCGTTGCTTGAGTGGGCGGACGCCAAAGAGCGCAGTCTCGAAGCCGATCCCGATGCAGACAAGCAGGACGACTCTACCCGAAAACACGCCGCCGCAAAAGCACAATTGACCGCATCCGAAGACCAGATCGCGGCAGTCAAGCGCAAACAGATTCCCGCATTTGCCTTGCTGGGCGCGGGCGGCGTCGGCATCGTCGCGGCGTTTGTCACTCCGTTTGTCATTCCGTTGTTGGCATTGGGCATATTGCTTGGAATTGGCAGCGGCTTCCTATTAACACAGACTCGCAAGGCACTCATCGAAGCCACTGTGATCCAAAATGCCGCGCAAGAGACGATCCGCGAGTTTGACATTACACAGAAGGTGCTGGCAGAACAGGCAGTCAAGTTTGCTGATCAACGGGCGCGGCGTCTCGAAGAGGAAGCGACCAAACGCGCCGCACTTGAACGCCTGAATTTGCCCACTCCTGAATCGCCGACAGCGGCGCGTCAACAGGCAGAGGCATATCCGAGCCAATCGTTGGAAGCGGCACGACAAGCCGAAACCAATGCAAATACGGCAGTCACGCAGGCAGAAGCAAATCGAAATGCACTGGTACAATCGCTGGCGCGTGAGCATGAGCGGCTGACAGGATTCGACCTTCCTGCTCTCAACGCTTCCTTTCTCAAAATTGCAGAGGATGAGCAGCAAGCCGTCGCCGAACAGGAAAAGATTACTGACAAATTCCAACCGCTTCTGCACGCCCTGAATTTGGCGAATAGCGAAGCATTGACGGAAGCCGAAACTGAACTCCATAAGCAGATTACCCAAGTGGAGAGTGCTGTCTCGCGTCTGCCGGAACTTCTGCGGCAAGAAACCGAAAAGCGCGACTCCGCCGCCACTGAGATGCAAAAGGCAGAACAGATCGCGCAGGCATTGAACCTCGGTGGCGATACCCCGCAATGGTGGGAGCAAACCGCAATTGCAGAGCAGGAGGCACACAATGCCCAATGCTACGCAACTCCAGACGCAGCACTTCAACAACGTGCCAGAGCCGCCGCCGACAATCTGCACGCCGCCGAACACGAACTTAGCCAAATCGCCGGACGCCAAGCCGACCGCAAAAGCCGCCTTGACGCCGAAAACCGCGCTGTCTTAATCGCCAATGTTCAGGCAGCCACACAGAAGCAATCCGAAAACCACAGCGAACAGCAGAAATACGCGCCCGTTCTCGAACAACTGCAAACCCTGTCCCTGCCCCTAAATGCGGCGGAACTCAAAACGCGATTGTCCCTCCAAAAGAGCAGTATCGAGCAAGACACGGAAAGCGTCGCCAAGTTGCCCGACAAACGCCGCATCGCCGCAAATTGTGATACAAACGTCACCCAAAATGCCGCAAAGTTCGCCGAATCATGGCGTCAAACTCTGCCCGATATATCCGCTCCAACACTGTCCGAAGCCCCCGCGCAACTCGAACAGCACGCCCAAAAGATCTCTGCACGCCATCAGGGACTTGCCCTTCCCGAACGCACAACCGAGCGCGACACTCTCAACAACGCGAACATTGAACTCGGCAACGCCAACGCCGCAAGCCAACAGCAAGCCGACACGCTCACAACCGAAATCACGGAACGATACCGCAAATTAGGGCTTGATTCCGCAACCGCCACCGAACACATCCAGCGCGATCCGGTCTTGAGCAGCGCACACCACCGAAGCGCGGAAGAGTGGAATACAGAACACGAAGCTCGCAAAAACAGCCTCGTCGCCGCCCAAACGCAGCGCAAAACCCAAGCCGAAGACATCTATCTACCGCCGCAGCCCCTCGATCTCAATGCCGAATGCGCCGCCCATGCCACCGCACGCCGCGAACTCGACATCAAAACGCACGCAACCCAAATCATCAGCACCACACGCCAAAGCATCGTCAACCGCGTCATGCCTTTAACAATCCAAAACGTGCGAACTCTGCTTCCAATTTTGACAGCAGGACGCTACAAAGACCTGCAATGGAACGACGCCGACAACTCACTCCAAATCTACGACGAGCGAGCGGGCGCACACAAAAGCAAAAACGTCTTCTCTGGTGGAGCCAAAGACCAAATCTCGCTTGCCCTTCGACTCGGTTTCGCGCTCGCCACCCTGCCCACCGGCAAAACCTCACGCCCAAACTGGCTTTTCCTTGATGAACCCTTATCGAGTTTTGACAAAGAACGCACCTTGAACCTCGTCCATCTTCTCACCAAAGGCATTTTGCGGAAGAAGTTCGACCAGATTTTTCTCATCTCCCACAGCGAGGCGTTCGATGCCAACCTATTCGACTTCCATCTCAAAATGGAGAACGGCATGATAGCCCACAGCACGCTATAGCCAACCGACACCGAAGCAAGCGAAAAAAACTTTGCGCCTATTTTCCGCTTGCTTCACCAAAGATTCAGTATCTCTAACGATGCGACGACAAAAGTCTCTGTTGGCTTTTCCTCCCGCAGCACACTCTCGTTGATGGAGAAACATAACTATGAGCAGTAAACCCCGTTTCGCGGCACATAGTCCGCCCAAAGACCAACCCGAAAAATGGCAAACAATGGAAGCCCACTCAAAGGGCGTGAAAAGGAGAGCCAAATGTTTTGGCAGAGCATTTCAGGCTGAAACATTGACCTCTTTAGCCGCAGTTGTCCACGACATAGGAAAATACAGCATAGAATTTCAACAGTATCTTGATGATTGCCATACTGCTAAGCTCAATCACTTGTTCCCGCCCAAGCCCGGAAGCGCGGAACATAAATGTGCTGGGACATACTTTGCATTCAACTACCTCAGTCACCCCTGCAAAGCTCTGCTTGCAGTTTGCGTATATGGGCATCATGGAGGGTTACACTCACCGCTCAAGACAGATGATGCTGTCAAACTTCAAGTGACGCGCCGAAATTCAACAGGACAAGCAGAGTTTCCATCAATCATCGAAATAGCACAACAAAATGAACTGCATTTGGCTCAAGTTTCCTCCACAATGATAGATTGCCCTATACTTGAACGAATCAATGCACTCAGGGACAACCAAGACGAACATAGACGTGCGCTTGAAATGCTTTTTCGCTTTGTGTTTTCCTCTCTGGTTGATGCAGACTGTCTTGACACAGAACGGCATTTTTCACCGGAACAAGCGAAACTGCGGAGGTATGGCTCTCTCCAAAAATTTGCTCCACAATGGATGAGTTTGTTATCTACTGCTCAGAGCAAATTGCAGACAGAAGGGAAGAAAAAAGCGCAAGGCAACTCATTGCAGACTTCTGTTCTCCGAGTTCGCAATGAAGTTTATAATGCCTGTGTCTCTGCTGGGAATCTTCCTCCCGGACTATTTACATTGACCGTTCCTACTGGGGGAGGTAAGACTCGTTCCTCGCTGGCATTTGCGCTGACACACGCACTTGCCCATATGCAGTATCCGCAACTACAGCGTTCACGCATAGTTTATGCTATTCCATTCACAAGTATTGTCGATCAGACCGTTGTAGATTTTCGAACACTATTGGGGCATCAAGGCATTCTCGAACATCATTCTGCCATTGACGTTCGCCACACAGAAAACGAAGATGAGAACCAGAAACAAAGCGAGATTTCCCGTGAATTCCAAAGGCGGCTCGTTGCGGAAAACTGGAGTGCCGCGCTGATTGTCACAACCACAGTTCAGCTTTTTGAGAGTCTTTTTTCTAATCGCACATCAGCCTGTCGTAAAGTCCATAATCTTGCAAATGCAATTATTATTCTTGACGAAGTGCAAACTCTGCCAGTCAAGCTTCTGCACCCTCTCCTTGATGGTCTCAAAATGCTGACGGAGTATTTTGGTGCAACTGTTGTACTCTGCACTGCAACGCAACCTGCACTTGCTAAGAAAAGCCCTTATGGAAAACTATTGCCAAAGGCACACCCCATCATTACCGATCCTCATCCCCACTTCAACGTACTGCGCCGTGTCACGTATGAGTACAAGAGCGATTCTACGATGAGTTGGGAGCAGACAGCCGCAACGATGATTCAGCAAAAACGCTCTGTGATGACAATTCTCAACACAAAAAAAGATGCGCTTGAACTTTATCAATACCTGCCGCAATCGCAGACAAAGCATCTTTCTACTCTTATGTGCAGTTTACATCGCAAGAGTGTTCTTGATGAAATCAAGATTGCACTTGAGAATGAGAGAGAAAACGGTGGAAAGCCAATCTACCTCGTTGCAACGCAGGTTGTAGAAGCAGGAGTTAATATTGATTTCCCTTGTGTTATGCGTGCAATAGGACCTTTAGACCGCATCATTCAAGCGGGTGGCAGGTGCAACCGTGAAGGTAAAAATGATCCTGCTAAGGCAAAAGTCATTGTTTTCACTCCAGAAGAAGGCACTATTCCAAAAGATGGGGCTTACCAAACTGCGATGTCTGTTGCCCGTAATATGTTGCGCGACGAAAACATTCAACTTGATGATCCCGATGTCGTCACCAAGTATTTTGAGAAGTTCTATGGTTATCTGACAGAAGAGGCAATGGGCAAAAACATTCAACTGGAACGGACAAAATTCAACTATCCTGAAGTCGCTTGCAAAATGAAGCTCATTGATAATGATACAGTCCCTGTTCTGGTTCCTTACGTAACCGACATGGAGCGTAACGGCAAACAAGGAAAGGCGGCATTTGATAATCTTGAAGATGAAATTCGCTTTCGGGTTCAAAGGGGTTGGGGACTGAACCGTTCGCTCTGGCAAGAAATACAGCCGCGTTCCGTTGCCATTTATTACCATGAAGTTGAAAGACGAAGCGGAGTTTTGGAAGAACTCGTTCCCGGTCAGCTTTACCTTTGGCTCACAAAATACGATCCGATTGTAGGAATCGGTAACGTTGTTCAACTTGCACCGGAAGACCTTATTACACCCGATCCATAAAGGAGATGCTATGGAATACAAGCCTATTGAAGTGAAAGTATGGGGAAAATACGCCTGTTTCACTCGCCCCGAAACCAAACTTGAGCGTGTTTCTTATGAGGTTCCTACTCCCTCGGCGGCACGCGGCATTTTGGAAGCCATTTATTGGGAGCCGCCTATGCGTTGGCGTGTTCGTGAGATACAAGTACTCAATCCTGTTCGGCATTTTTCGATACTTCGTAATGAAGTAACAGACAGAGGAAGCACACAGGCAGACTACCTTGATCCCACTGCGAACCGCTCTCAAAAGCACACGCTTTGTCTGCGTGATGTAGCTTATATCATCAAAGCGGATGTATGGCTTCCGCCCGAATTTGCTCAAGAGGAGCAAGTAAAACACCGCAGTCAGTTTCGCAAACGAGTATCCAGGGGGGCTTGCTACCATCGTCCCTACTTAGGTTGTCGTGAGTTCAGCGCACATTTCTGCGAACCGGATGAGACAGAAAAACCCATCAATGTTACAGCAGACCTTGGATTGATGCTCTTTGACATCGCGTTTATCAAAGGCAAAGTCCCTTCTGATTTGCGACAGAAATTTGTTGAGTTTTATGAGCATTCACTGGAAAACAACCAACCAATGAAGCATCTTGTCACAGGATATACTCAACGTATAGACTTTCCCGCATTTTTAGACAAAGGGATATTGCGAATTAGTCCTTCGCTGTATGACGAGATAGGAGAAACCATACAACCATGATTCTTCAACAACTTTATCGCGACGCTGAGGCAATTTACAGGCACGTTTACGGTGAAGAATTACCTCCTCCAATGTATGCCTTAGATGCTGTGAAATGGTTAATTCCTTTAAGTCTTGATGGCAAATTGGCTGGTGAACCAATTCCGATGCCAGAGAAAGCGAGCGAACAACGCCGCCTTGTTCCACATAACTATGGGCGGTCAAGCGATGTCGTCGCCAATCTATTGGTTGACACTGCAAATTATGCTTTGGGCGCACAGGAGAAACAAACAAAGACTGAAGAAGTTGATGGAAAAGAAAAAAGGGACAGGCATTTAGAATTTCGCCGTTTGGTTGCTGAATGTTATGCTGAAACCCAAAGTCCAATTGTTGGTGCAGTTCTCACCTTCTTGGGAAACGGAGGCTTAACGTCTGAACAACGCCCTGCAAAGTTGGAGGATAAAGATCGTGTTACCTTCATTGTGGAAACTTCAGAAGGTGATGTTTTGCCTACCGATTTGCCGGAAGTGAAGCAGTTTTGGGATAACTATACACGAACTGAGTGCAAAGGCAAGCCTAAAGCGAAAGGAATATGTTCTGTCACATCATTGGAGGGCTACATTGAGTCTGTCTTGCCTTGTGATATTGTTATCTCCCGCGAGTCTGCACCGCTCGTCTCTATGAACGAAAATGCCAGTTGGTCTTATGGCTTCGAGCAGTCAGAAAATGCCAGTATTTCGAGAGATGCCGCAGAAGCATTTACCAAAGCATTGACAGCACTTATGCGTGGTAATGACACTTATGTTCGGTTTGCACTGACGCCCCCAAAAAGCAAAGATCAGAAAGAACTTTACTTTGTTTTCTGGACACCGAAAGGAGTTGCTGAGGACATTGCTATTGGATTGGAACAGCCTACCGGGGAAATAATGAAAAGATTGCTCCAATCACCTTACACAACGGAGGAAGTTTTGGCAGATGACTCAGATCAGTTTTTTGCCTTGGCAATCTCCGGAAACAAGGCGCGGGTTGTATTTCGCAGTTGGCTGAAATCAACTCTACCGAATGTCAAGGCGAGGCTGTTAGATTGGTATCAAGCCCATGGTATTACTATTGTAGTGGAAGATACATCGGCAATAGATATCAAGCATTATGGTGTTACTGCACTCGCAAAAGCTCCCTTCCGGCGCAGCAAAGAAGGTCTTCTCGCTGAGAAAATCATTACAACCTATCCTGTCGCTGAGAAAATCATTACAACCTATCCTGTTGCGCTTGTTCGGGCGGCACTTTTTGGAAACCCAATTCCCAGAGAAATGATGGCGAGAACCATCATGCGTTGTCGCCTTGAACAAAGCGTTACACCGTCACGCGCCTCTTTAATGAAGGCGACACTCATTTTATCTCAAAAGAAAGGATACCAACCTATGCCCGGTCTGGACGAACAAACCACTGATCCAGCTTATGTTTGCGGAAGACTTCTTGCACTATTGGAGGAGATACAGGCACGAGCGCAGGGCGACCTGAATCGCAATATCATTGACCGCTTCTTCAGCATAGCCGTTTCAAGCCCTCGACGCGCTTTGCCTATCATGATCAAACTGGCTAAGAAAGCTCATCTACCGAAGATACGTCGTGCTTACAGAAAGGGCGCGGACGAATTTGAGGGGCAAATGGGACATCTTATGGGATTGTTACATCCCGATCCCAATTCGTCAGAAGCATTTCCACTCACTCTGCAAACAGAACGGCAAGCGATTTTCTTGCTTGGTTATTATCACCAGCGAGTGATTTATATGCAGGCTAAAAAAGTACGCATTGAGCAGGCACAAGCGCGACGGCTTGCTCAGCAAAATACCCAATCTTCATCTGTTAAATAGTTCATAGGAGGAACTAACCATTGTCAAACATTCCTTACGATTTTTCCAACTGCGGAGACCCAACCCGTCGCCATGACTTCGTTTTTGTCTTCGATGTTAAACTCGGTAATCCAAATGGCGACCCTGACGCCGACAATATGCCGCGTCAAGATCAGGAAACAAATCATGGACTTGTCACCGATGTCTGCTTGAAACGCAAAGTACGCGATTTTGTTTTGCTGACCAAACAACACGAAGATGGCTACGACATTTTTATCAAGGAGCATTTCCTTCTCAATCCTCAGATTGAAGAGGCTCATAAAGCCGTTGGCAATGATGTTTCTGCAAAGTCTGTCAGAGACAGCAATAAGAAGAGAGGACAGAAGGGAAAGGCTGAAGGAAAGGAAATTGAACTAGCGCAGAAATGGATGTGCGAGAAAAAATACGATATTCGTATGTTCGGAGCCGTCTTGTCGACTGGTCCTAATGCTGGTCAAGTTCGCGGTCCAGTTCAAATGACATTTGCTCAATCAGTCGATCCGATCACCCCAATGGAAAATCTCATCAGCCGCGTCACAAAAACAGATGAGAAAGAGAATACCAGTACAAAGGAAGAGGAAACTGAAAGCGAAGATAATTCGGAAGGACAAGTAAGCAAAAGCGGAACATTTGGGCGTAAACCGATAGTTCCTTATGCTTTATACGTTGGTTATGGATTTTATTCTGCTCCTTTGGGTACTAAGACCAAAGTTACCCGTGCTGATTTAGAACTATTTTGGACTGCACTAATGCAGATGTGGGATCATGACCGTTCTGCTAGCCGAGGGCTTATGGCTTGTCGTGGACTTTATGTTTTTAGCCATGCTGATCATTTAGGTACCTATCCTGCTCATGTCC
>Ga0163154_10002473_pt1 | contig 26989 bp, 25 predicted proteins | sample OliLakLV19MP9P1_FD_148649 | JGI IMG/M metagenome (GOLD analysis project Ga0163154, IMG submission 148649) | Freshwater microbial mat bacterial communities from Lake Vanda, McMurdo Dry Valleys, Antarctica - Oligotrophic Lake LV.19.MP9.P1 | ecosystem: Environmental > Aquatic > Freshwater > Lake >... | reverse complement strand
CTTTAACGATCACCCGGCGGCTGCCGGGCGCAACCATGCCAGCGGCGGCTCGCAGACCCGTGCCCATGCCGCGCTTCAACTGCCCGGGCTTGATGTGGCCCTTCGACCACCGGGCGCGAAGGCCAGATTTGCCAGCCGTGGATAGCACCTGTTGTCTGAGTGATGGCAGCCGTGATCCCGCACTGTCGCGGACGCGGCCAAGCTTGGGTTTGATTTCGTTATCGGGCATGAAACGCATCTCCAATTCGGTTGAGTGCCGAATGAGATGCGACCGGCTCTTATTATTACAAGGCGGGGCGCAAAACGACATTGATATTGAATATTATTTCAGACCATTGACGTTATGAGGCCTCAACTAACGTCTTCGATATGGCCGTCATTGCGGGCTTTGACGATCGATTGACGTCGTTCTTTTATCTCGATGTCAAAACCACCCCCCTCAAACTTCCCGCATATTCCTTTTGGGGAGGTGATGGATTTGGGCTCATAAGCATCAAGATAGGCGGCAAACACATCAACGATCGCGCAAGAAAAGAGATCATCACCATTGGCGTTATTGTGGTGTTATCGGGCTCGCTTTCAGGGATAGAAACACGCTGGCTGGGACTAGTATATTTGGCGTCGCCAATAGTTTACAAGCAAATAAGCAACACCCCGATGTGACCTAAAATCGTCAAGTTTAGTGTTGTTTGGCCGATCCGGTTGATCGCCAGATAACCTTGGGCCGTGAAGCTTTTCGTCATCGTGACGATTAGGAACGACGAACGACGAACGTCTGGGACGAGTTGGTGGGCTCGTCCTGTCGGGAAGCCGGCATCGAAGTGCCTTCGCGCCAGCGAACCAGCGCGAGGGCGTTTGGCGTCACTCTTGCGGGTTCCAAATCAAGGCGAAGACGTCAGGATCGGTTTGACCCGCCGCACGGCCGAGGTTGGCGTAAAGCGTCTTTGGCCCGAGTTCAGGGGCGGCAATCGAAAGCGCGACGTATTCCTTGCCTGAGATCTGCCCGGTGCGGATCCAGGCGGCACCGATTTCGATGCCTCCTTGGGCATTCGGGCTCATCACGCGGTAGTCGGGCTGAGTTGGTGTCGACTTGTCCTCGACCGGGACGAGTACGATTTCGGCTCGGACCGAGAGGGTTCTCAGCTCGCCCTCGTAGCGGCCGTCGTCGCGTTTGGTGACTGATCCGATGGTAGCCATGGAAGTGCTCCGTGTTGGTCCGGCGGAAGACCATCCCCCGCCGGTGTGCGCACGACGCGGGCAAAGCGGCGACTGAAGCACCTGCAAGGCCGCAACGCAGTGGAGGACCCGGCGCCTTCGCCGGGTTGCTTCGAAGGCGACGTTTGCCGCACAGTCGCACACCCGTCAGCGGGGCGTGGTCTGACGGAGCAAGGAGGCACGCGCTATGGATCAGCTCGGGCATCCGTGGCGTGGCTGCGAGACACGAGCGATCCCGATCGGGTTGGCAGAGGATGCGTGGCCCGGCGTCAGCACAGTCGCTGCGATCGCCCGGGTCGTGTTGAGGCGATGCGCCTTAGGGCGACGAGATCGGTTTGGCCAAAGCGGCGGGCAACCTGGCATGCGACGTGTTCGATTGACCGGGCCAATCGGGGCAAGACCGCAAGGCGTCAATCGCTGCTCGGCGTTGCGATCGTGATGTGATTGTACCGCCATGCGGACGCGAGATGACGGTGCCCGGACTGCGCTTTTCGTCGGTGTCAGGGCACAGGCTTTGCAACAGCGCTAGCGGCAGGGATCGCAACCCGAATGGGCCAAGACGCCAGTGGTAACGGCGGCTTGGTCGCGCGGCCGACATCCTACTTGACCAGCGCACGACGTTTGATCCGCGCGATAGAGCCCGACCGCCCGAGGGCTTGACCGAGGCGGGCCGCCAAGATCGTATTCGTAATGACGTCAATTAGCGTGATGGGGTTCCATTGTGTTTGCCGTCTGCGTTGGCAACTCTTTATCTTGTTCAATGGGATACTGCGCGTAGATCAGCGCGGCGGCGGGCCAGCAAAGCTGGCGTCAGCGCCGGTTCATGGCAGACTGTACGCTATTTAAAGATCAAGACTGGACGCGCGCGCCCGACGACGTGATCACCTGCGATGGGGCCGAAATATCGGCTGTCAAAGCTGTCGCGCGTGGCGCCGAGTATAAATACGTCGGTCACGGAAAGCTGCTGGCAGCCGTGCCATGTTGGCAATAACCGACCGTGGGTGTCCTGGACGTCTGCCGAAGCGGACAGTCGACCACGGACAAAGATGGCGGACCCAAACCGGCAGACGCGATCGCCGCCGACGGCGGCAACAGGCTTCAAAAGATAAGCCGAACGCGCAAGGTATCCGCGCTCGTTCGCCACGTTCGCGATCGTCATCGGGAGCCTCAAGAGCGCCAGCTCACCCCGCAGTGGTGCGGAGCCGTCGGTGCGATAGAGACCGATTGGGACGCTGGTTGAGGCGTTCCAGACCAGCCACGGTGAGCGCTGAGCTGCCGTCATCGCTAGGGCACCAATGCCAGCAATGGCCGTTATAACAATGTTCCTCAAGCCTTTGGCCCCGAGGACGTTTGGCGTCGGCTATTGTCAGACCAAATTTGAAGGTCTCGGCGATGGTAATAAACGCGGCCACCGTGCTTACGGAACTTGGGGCCGGTGCCCTGCCAGCGCATGTTTTCAAGCGTGTGCGGTTTGAGCCGTAACAGTGCTGCCGCTTCACCGGTGTTCATCAGCGGAAACGGTGGCGGTTGCTTCATGGCAAGGTGTCCTCGTCTTTGGACACCTTGGAGAAGCCCTGGTTGTTGCGGGAGTGTCGAATTGAAGAATGCGAGTTCGACACCCTCAACCGAGCAGCCGGATATGGCCGCCGCCAGCGAGCTCAATGCCCCGATCGTGGGCTCTGAACATTTGGTCCTTCATGGCGCGACTGGGCGAGGTCCAGGCGACTGCGGTCTTCGTGCGCCCGAAGGCCACGGCTGCCATTTCCCGATAACTGGCCCCGGCGCGCCGACCATCGAGCGCGATCAGAGCGTTGCGCAACAGGTTGCGGCGGACTGATTTCACGGCCTGGCGCGGAGGCCCGGTCAGGACGCGCGGTAACGCCATCAAGACCGCACCTGCAGAGTGTGCTCGCGCTAAGCCGTCGATGTGGAACACCACGTCGACAGGCGTTTTGATAATCCGGTCGCCGCGCAGAATGACGGCAATGGCGGCGTCCGTCGTATGGATAAGCAGCCGTTCAACATCACCGCGTTCGAAGACGATATGCCGGATGCACGTCAGCGTAGACAAATTGAGATCGGCACTTGAGGCGACGGCGGCGCGCGTTGCGATCGCAGACAGTGTGGCGATACCGGTATCGGTGACCCAGGCCACGGGAGCGTCTAGCGCCGAGAGCGATGGATCGACGAAAAAAGCATAGCTTCCAATGCGGGGCCTTGGACGCCGATTTGTTTTGGGTCCAGACGAGCTGTCCGGTTGGTAATCGTCGCTGCGCGATTGATGGAAGTTGCGCCGCAATATACGCTTGTCGATAGTCTGGATTGCGTCGAAGAAATTCCCAGGCGAGTTCGACGTTGTTGAGGGTCGCTACATAATCATAGGCCCCGTCTGCCGGAGGCCAAGCCGGATCGATTATTTCAAGCGATTCTGCCACGGGTGTGCTCCGTTTATCGCAGGTTGCCTGCTTCGTTTGGTCTCCGTAAAACTTGCACTCGCACAGAGGTGAAACTTTGCGATGCCAGTACTTGATTTCGGTAAAGTCGACTAAGAAATAGGCCTGCTCAATCCTCGCTATCGCCCCGAACGATAAGCTGTCAGAAATTTTTGACACAATCATCAAACATCGACGCGGACGGTTAATTGCGACGATTTTGTTCGGTCGTTTAAGTGGTGGGCGCAAACAACGCTGCCGATTTGGCAAAAATCAAGTCTCAGTTTTTAACAGCAGTGCGTAGCCAACCTGTGTCATCCATTTCGCCCGCGCGAGAAACCGATCAAAAACACGTTTGGCGTGATCGTCATTATCGGTGGGATCGAGGTGCAGGATTTGGCGTGACGCCGTTTTCCACTCCACACCAGCTGCGTCCGCGTCGAGCAAGCGGAGGTAGAGCGTTGCGTATAACCGGTCGACGTCCGTTAGCGTCGCTGCATCCGGTGGCGGCTCAAGCGGGCTTACATTCGGTGGGTTAGGAGCGTCGGTGGTCATAGACAAGCTTATCCGTCATCGCGTTGGTGATTGATTACATACTATAGATGATAAACGCAGCCGATTACATCCTGCAATCCGGTCTGCATGGACATGCGGCGGATCGTGGGAGGCAACGTACGACGGATCAGGCTTGAAAAAGGCCTGACCCAAGAGCAGTTCGCCGACGTTTCGGGCTTCAGTCAGCAATACATCAGCGGTCTCGAAAGCGGCAAACGAAACCCGACTGTGGTGTCCTTGCATGATTTGGCGCAGGCGCTCGACGTCAGTCCAGCCGATTTGATCCAACCCATAAAGCCGTCGTGACGTCGCTTCGAACCAATTGGTCGTGTCGAGGCCACGTTAGTCGTGGCCGACTGTTTCGGTGAGAAGTCGCTTAAATCTGCCGTGGTCGGTGCGATAACATCGACAATCGATGTTCGACACCAATCGCCGTGACAAGTGCTCCGTGCTTTTGTTGTGCACGTTAAGGTTGCCGAATGTTTATGCTCAAGCAAGCTGTCACACGACTGTGCCTTGCCGCGGTCGCGGTAACATGCCAACTTGCCCGAATGTTCAACGGCAAACGCCCATATTTGATTGCAGCGCTCGGCATCGTTGCGATGCTGGGAGCATTGGTGTCGGTTGCTGTTGTCGCGCGGCCGGTGATGGCTAATGGGCTGGGCGTTGCCCAGAAGGTTGACGTCAGACCTGCCGATATGGAAGCGATGGCCATGCCGTGCCTCGACTCGGCGGAGTTATGTCCCTCGTGTCTAAAAACATCGTGCGCTGATTTTTCCGTCTGCATGGCGAAATGCCTGCAGAAGGTTACGGGAGCGGCGCCGAGCGCTTTAATGCCCGTTTTCCTAGAAGCAACAACGTTGTGGCCGCAAACCACTCGGGTGTTGCCTGGATCACTTATTCCACCCCTGCTTCGACCTCCAATCTGCTGAACCACGCCCATTCTCGTGATGACTGCTGCAGCGCGACTGCGGCAAGTTTGGCGTCGGCCAGTGCGGCCAGCGCCACGTTCAAACATCTTGGAGTCTGCCCCATGACACGCCAATTTCTCCGCTCGCTGGCGCTTGGCACAGCGTTGACTATCGGCCATTCGCCCTTGGCATTTGCCGACATAAAAGATTACGAATTCCAACTGATCGACAAAGAAGTCAAAGAAGGGCAAGCGGTCGTGACCGTGAAGCTCATTCAAAAATCGACTGGCAAGGCGATCCCCGACGCCGTGATCTTTGCTAAGCGCATCGACATGGGGCCCGATCAGATGGAGGCGATGACCGCGCCACTCGATCTGCTGCCAAACAGCGAGCCGGGCACATACCGCTTCAAGACTGACTTGACGATGGCTGGCCAGTGGGCGCTGACGCTTGGCGCCAAGGTGCAAGGCGAGAGCGGGACGGTCGAGAGCCGGTTGATCGTCAAGGCCACCAAATGAAACAGATAGAGTTGGCTTTGAAGGCCGCCACGATCTTCGGGATCGCAGCGGTTGCGGGAGTGTGGGCCGGGCAAACTGGGCGACTGCAATTGCCAGGGCTAGCCGCTCCAACCGCTGCAATCGTCGGGATGGGGGCCAAGCCCGCGCCAAGCGGACCGGTCGTCTATTACCGCGATCCCGACGGACGTATGACGTACTCACAAACGCCCAAATCGACACCGGACGGGCGCCCCTACATTGGTGTGCGGGCGAGTGAAGATATCAACTTCGACAAACCCTTAGCCGGCGCCGAGTCTGCAACCGGCAGCGGCACCAAGGTCAAGTTCTATCGTAATCCGATGGGGCTGCCTGACACGTCGCCGAGCCCTAAAAAAGATTCGATGGGAATGGACTATATCCCCGTGTTCGAGGGGGAAACGGAAGACGGCAACACGATCAAGGTCTCGCCCGGGAAGGTACAGCGTGCCGGTGTCGAAACGACGCTCGTTGGACGCCTTCCCTCCACCCGCACGATCAAAGCCCCTGGCGTTGTGCAGTACGACGAGCGGCGGATTTCCGTGATCGCGCCTCGTTTCGATGGGTTTGTTGAACGCCTGGAGATGGTGACCACTGGTCAATACATAAAAAAAGGTGATCCTCTTGCCACTGTTTTTGGCCAGGAACTGCTGAACCAGGGCTCACGCCTCATCATCGAGCAGGTGCCCAGTTCAAAGGGCGCGGAAACGTTTAACCTTTCACTGTTCAAGGGCGAAAGCGGAACGGTTATCGGCGCATCCCGTCGGCTGCGTAATCTGGGCGTCCCAAATGAGTACATTGAGCAGATCAAGCGCGAGCGCCGAGTGCCCGACACACTGACCGTCCGCGCACAGAGCGACGGCATCATCATTGAACGCAATGTCGTACACGGTCAGGCTTTCAAAGCTGGCGATGTGGCGTTTCGCATCGCCGACCATTCGGTAATGTGGGTCAACGCTGATGTGCCCGAAGGCGATTTGAGTGCGCTGCGGCAAGGCCAGAAGGTTCGCGTTTCAACGCGCGCTTATCCTGGTTACACATTCTTAGGCGAAGTGGCGCTCATTCTGCCGCACCTCATGAAAGAGACACGTACGGCGCGGGTGCGGATCGAGTTGCCTAATCCCGACCTGAAGCTGTTGCCGGACATGTACGCGGACGTTGAGATCATGACAGGCGATGGCGAGCCCGTACTCGTCGTGCCGACGAGTGCTCTGATCGATAGTGGCAACCGACAGGTCGTGCTGTTGAGCCTCGGAGAGGGGCGTTATGAGCCGCGCGACGTGAAGGCCGGTCGCACTGGCGACGGGATGGTCGAGATCATGTCGGGCCTGGCCGAAGGTGATCGCGTGGTCGCGAATGGACTTTTTCTGATCGATTCCGAGAGCAACCTTCAGGCAGCTCTTAAGGGCTTCACATCACCCTCAACCTCGGACGGCAAGCCATGATTGCAAAGCTCATCGGTTGGTCCGCCCGCAACCTCATGCTGGTGTTCATCGCCACGGCGTTTGCTGTGGTTGCGGGTGTGTACGCGCTGCGCACTCTGCCACTCGATGCCATCCCCGATCTCTCCGACACGCAAGTGATCGTCTACACGGAGGTGCCGGGTCTGGCCCCACAAGTCATCGAAGATCAGGTGACTTATCCGCTGACAACCGCAATGCTGACGGTTCCCCGATCCAAAGTCGTTCGTGGGTTCTCGTTCTTCGGTGTGTCGTTTGTTTACGTGATTTTTGAAGACGGCGTCGATATTTATTGGGCGCGCTCGCGCGTGCTTGAATACCTCAGCGCGGCGGGAAAGCGGCTGCCTGTCGGCGTTACCCCCTCACTGGGCCCAGATGCCAGCGGCGTCGGCTGGGTCTATCAATATGCCGTTCTCGGCAAGGACAAGTCGCTGGCCGCTCTGCGGTCGCTGCAGGATTGGGAAATCCGCTTCGGGCTGTCGAAGGCCGAAGGCGTCGCCGAAGTTGCCAGCGTGGGCGGTTTTATAAAGCAATACAACGTTGTAATCGATCCCGGCCGCTTGAGAGCGCTCGGCATCCCGCTCGCCAAAATCCGCGATGTAATCCGTGGCAGCAACATGGATGTCGGTGGGCGTACGCTTGAACTCAGCGAGCACGAGTTCATGGTTCGCGGGCGGGGCTATCTGAAGGGCATCCCAGATCTTGAACGCATTGTCGTGAAGGCTGATGGCGGCACAGCGGTTCTGCTAAAAGATGTGGCGCGGATTGAACTCGGTGGCGATGAACGGCGCGGCGTAACTGAACTCAACGGCGACGGCGAAGTGGTGAGTGGCATCGCGTTGCAACGCTCGGGTGCCAACGCTTTAAGCGTCATCGACAACGTGAAGGCGCGACTGGCCGAGATCGCGCCGTCTTTGCCAGAGGGCACACAGATCGTGCCGGTTTACGACCGCTCCGAATTGATCAATCGGGCCATTGCTACACTCCAGACAACCCTGATCGAAGAAAGCCTCATCGTTGCCCTGGTCTGTATCGTCTTCCTGCTGCATGTCAGGAGCGCGCTGGTCGCCATTTTGATGTTGCCAGTCGGCATACTGATGGCGTTTGCTGCCATGAAGGTGTTTGGCATTGGCTCAAATATCATGAGCTTGGGTGGTATCGCGATCGCGATCGGGGTTATGATCGATGCGGCGATCGTGATGATTGAGAACGCACACAAACATTTGGAACGTGCGCCGCCCGATAAGCCTCGACTAGAGATCATCATCGAGGCTGCCTCTGAAGTCGGGCCCGCACTGTTTTTCTCCCTCCTGATTATCACCGTGTCGTTTCTGCCGATTTTTGCGCTCGAATCGCAAGAGGGCCGACTGTTTGGGCCGCTGGCTGCCACCAAGACTTTCGCGATGGCGGCCGCAGCGATTCTTTCAGTTACGTTGGTGCCCGCGCTGATGGTCGTATTCGTGCGCGGCAACATCATCCCCGAACACAAAAACCCGCTTAACCGTGCGCTGATGGCAATCTATCGACCAGTGATCTCGGTGGTCCTGCGCGCCAAGGGCGCGACCATCGGCGCCGCCGTCCTCGTCCTTGCTGTATCGGTATGGCCTGCGACCCGGCTAGGCAGCGAATTTATGCCAAGTCTGAACGAAGGCACAATCATGTATATGCCGACAACGCTACCTGGATTGTCGGTCACAAAATCTGCCGAGCTTCTTCAGACGCAGGATCGGATCATCAGAACGTTTCCGGAGGTGGCGTCCGTTTTTGGAAAGGCTGGCCGTGCATTGACGGCCACTGACCCTGCACCCACTGAAATGTTCGAGACGGTCATCAACCTCAAGCCTAAGGAACAGTGGCGACCCGGCGTAACACTCGACAGCCTCACGCAAGAGATGGATAAATCGCTCCAGTTTCCCGGGGTTTCGAATGCGTGGACGCAGCCAATCAAGGCCCGCATCGACATGTTGTCGACTGGCATCCGCACGCCTGTCGGTGTCAAGGTCATTGGCACTGACCTGACCGTAATGGAAAAGGTCGCTCGCGAGGTCGAGACCGCGATTAAGACCGTGGCTGGAACGTCAAGCGCTTACGCCGAACGTGTCGTTGGCGGCTACTACCTTGAGATCATCCCCAATCGTGATCGGCTCGCGCGTTACGGATTGATGGTGTCGGATGCTCAAGATGTTGTGGCCATGGCGCTCGGGGCGGAGCCGATCACAACCACCGTCGAGGGCCGTGAGCGCTATTCGGTCGCCATCCGCTATCCGCGCAACTTGAGATCAGACCCTCAGGCGATTGCCAAGGATGTGCTGGTCTCGTTGCCTGGCGGGGGCACAGTTCCGTTAGGCGAAGTTGCCGACATTAAGTTGACCCAGGGTGCCACCAGCATCCGCACCGAGAACGCCAAACTCGCGACCTATATTTTTGTCGATATTCGCGATCGAGATCTGGGCGGGTACGTAGCCGATGCCAAGCAGGTTGTGGCTGAAAAGGTCAAGCTGCCAGTCGGCACCTATCTCGTCTGGAGCGGGCAATACGAATATCTGGAGCGAGCAGAAGCTCGCCTCAAACTCGTTGTGCCACTGACGCTGATGATCATCTTCTTGTTGCTGTACTTGAATTTCAAGCGTCTTACGGAGACTCTGATCGTAATGCTCTCATTGCCGTTTTCGCTCGTTGGCGGGTTCTGGTTGATGTGGGCGTTAGGCTTCAATATGAGTGTGGCTGTCGCAGTTGGGTTCATTGCCCTCGCAGGCGTCGCAGCCGAGACCGGCGTCATCATGCTGATCTATCTCGATCACGCTCTGATCGATGCCAAGGCCGTGGCCACGCGCGAAGGCCGGGCATTCAACCGCACCGACCTTGACCGCGCTATCATGGTTGGTGCTGTCGAACGCGTTCGCCCCAAGATGATGACCGTCGTTGCGATCATGGCAGGCCTACTGCCGATCTTGTGGAGCACGGGCGCTGGCAGCGAGGTCATGCAGCGGATCGCCGTACCGATGATCGGCGGCATGATTTCGTCGACTTTGCTGACACTTATTGTTATTCCTGCGATATATGGAATCGTGAAAGGCATAGGACTTTCAACGAACCACAATGCAATTCAATTTGCAGACTAAATTCGCGACCTAAAATGCAGTCCCGGGACTATACCCGGGACTGCTGATTTGCGTCTCGTTGCCACTATCAAAGGCTTTGCGATCAACTGCTGACGTTAGCTTCCGCTTTGAGCCAAGTCCGTCCAGAACGTATCAGGATTAAATGGTTCAGTCGGCGCTGTTGGCAAAGGATGCGCTATGGCGATGCCAGCAACCAAGAGGGATGTCGCAGCAGCCAAGGCAACTTTGATTGTTCGGGCACTCATGTTGTTTCTCCGAGTTATAGGTTATAATGATCAAGAGAGCAGCATTCCCTGTCTCCCTCTGAACAGTTTATAGCTGGGAGGTTGTTGCTTAGAATTTCTGTAGTACTACAAATCATTACGCCAACCGTGACGCTTTTCAAGTTTGTGCAAGCGGCAATGTCACGACAACCCGCAACCCGCGCGGGGAATTGTTTGAAAGTACAATCGTGCCTTCGTGCGTTGTAATGACCCTGTGAGCGACTGTAAGGCCGAGGCCGACGCCACCGGTCTGTCTGGATCGCGAAGTTTCTACACGGTAGAACGGCGTAAACACGGCAGCTAAATGGTCAGAAGGTATTCCTGGGCCATCGTCTTCAATGCAAACAGTGACAGACGCTGCAGTATCTGTAATTAGAACACGTGCAACGTCGCCGTACCTCAGTGCGTTTTGAATAAGATTAGAAAATGCCCGCTTTAACTCTGAAGATCGGCCAAAAATAATACCTCGACCACTGCCCGAAAACGTCACGGAGTGGCCGCGATCCGAATGATCAAAACAGATGTTTTCCAGAACAGCCCTCAATTCGAATGTACGAGGTTGTTCCGGTGAAGCCTCGCCGCGCAGAAATGCAATTGTACCGTTGATCATCTCCTCCATTTCTTCGATGTCGTCGGTAATCGATTGCTTCAATCCTTCATCACTCAGATCATCGATTCGAAAGCGCAGTCTCGCAAGCGGCGTTTTTAAGTCGTGCGAAATCGCGGCAAGACTTAGCGTGCGGTCCTGGATGAGCGAGCGGATGCGCTGTTGCATCCCGTTAAAGGCGGTAGCGGCTTCGCGGACCTCATGTGGGCCAGTGTCGCTTAATGGTGGTGAGAGTGCCGACCCCGAAAACTGCTGAGCGGCGTCCGCTAGCGCTCTTAGTGGTCGCGTGCTCCAGCGCACCAATAGCCATGTTGCGACGATCACGCCGATGGCCATCAAGGTCGTCGACATCGCGATGCTGGTTGAGGAACCGTGAAGATGGCCACTGTTAACCACCGAGACATTAGCCCAAGTGCCATCCCCCAAACCGACGGACACCATAGTCAAGTGCGTGTCGATTGCACCATCTGGCAAGGGAGGGCTCGTCCCGACGCGCAGCGTGTCGCGCGTGAGCTCTGGCACTAATGACGTCATAAGTTTCTTGAGCGGGGCTCTCGCCGAGGGATCAGCAGGCGTTTCAACCGCCAGGGCCCGCTGACCCCAGTGGGCGTCCACTGGTCCACCAGACATTTGATGGGCAAGCGTTTCACGTTCAATGGAGGGGGCTGCTTTCAACGCATTGCGGATAGCGACCAGTCGCTCGGCTAGCCTTACGTTGTCCTGGGCTGACAGCTCGCTGTTGAGACTGATCGTGTAGGTCAGCAGGCTCGCTGTGTGGAACAAACCCAAGCCCAGCACGAGCACAAGCATTATGCGTCCAGCCATGCTGTCAAAAAGCCGCTTCACGTTTTGATGACTTCCGGCATGAACATATATCCCTGTCCCCGGATCGTTTTGATTTTGGATGTTGTGTCATCGGTACCGTCACCGTCGCCGTCGATTTTACGCCGGAGTCGGCTGACTTGCACATCAATGCTGCGGTCGAAGCCGGTCGCAATGCGATTGCGCGCGGCGTCAAGAAGTTGGTCGCGTGTCAACACCCGCTGCGGCGCATTGAGGAACGCCTGCAACAGGTCATATTCCGATGTGCTGAGGTCGATACTCACGCCATCGGGATTGCTGAGCTCCCGGCGAAGCGTGTCCACTCGCCAGCCCTCGAATGTCACGTGGCGCGCACCGCCAGACTTTGCACTCGTTCCGGACGCGCTTGTCCGCCGAAGTACGGATCTGATGCGTGCGAGTAACTCGCGCGGATTAAATGGTTTGGATAAATAGTCGTCGGCCCCTAATTCGAGGCCGAGAATGCGATCGGTCTCATGGCCTTGCGCTGTCAACATAACGATCGGGACTGCTGAATTCTTGCGCAGCTCTCTCAGCAACTCGATGCCACTTGTGCCGGGAAGCATGACGTCCATCACGATCAAGTCCACCCGGGCACGGCGCAGATATTCATGCATCTCGCGGCCATCCTGCGCGGTCAGCACCTGATAACCGTTCGAACGCAGAAACTTCGCCACCAGCTGCTGCAGCGAGCGGTCATCGTCCACCACCAGCACTTGCGTGGCACCAGTATCAACTGGCACCACGCTATCGTTTTGCTGCGGTTTTTGCATCATGGCACTTCGGTGTCCCAGCCGTTCAATCGAGTGGCGTGAAACGAACCTGTTCAGGCTTGGGACCGACGTTATCCAGAGCCACAATCACTTTCATGCCTTTGGCTGCGACGAAATCGCCCTTGCCCTTGAGCAGATTCGGCTCGGCTGGCGTCAGGTCGACCTTAACCGTTTTACCGCCGACCAGGACAGTCGCTGTCCCTTTAGCTGCTTTGGTAGGGACCGGCTTCACAGCTTTGTCGGTCACGTAGACTGTGAGTTCACCGCCCTTGGCGACGAGTTCCCAATGGCCGTTTGCCGTGTCGATGATCTGGCCGCCGTTGGTTTCCTTGGCCGAATGTTTGTGCCCATCGCCAGCTGCGAGTGGGCCCGTCGCAAATGCTGCGGACAAGGCAAGTGCGGAAAGGGTGTATTTGTGTTTCATGGTTGTCTCCTGTGGGTCTGTTTCTTCGAGTATCAATAGGCCTCAGCTGTCTTAGCTTCGGCCTGGAGATCCTGCAGATGAAGAAGCGGTTTTTCGCCATACCGCAGGAAAAGGATTGGCGTGATGAAGGTATCGAGCAGTGTTGAGCTGATCAGCCCGCCAAAGATCGCAATTGCGACAGGATGGAGGATCTCCTTACCCGGCGCGTCTGAACCTATGATGAGCGGCATCAAAGCAAAGCCCGCCGACAGTGCGGTCATGAGGACGGGCGATAGCCGTTCAAGGCTGCCACGCATCACCATCTCGCGGCCGAATGTTTCGCCCTCGAATAGCACTAAGTTAATGTAGTGGCTGATTTTGAGAATACCGTTTCGGGTCGCGATGCCGGTCAGCGTGATGAAGCCGATCATCGTGGCCACCGACAACGGTTGACCCGACAGCCAGATCGCGATCACGCTGCCGATGAGGGCGAGTGGCACGTTGCCCATGATGATCAGCGCAAGAACCACGGATTTATAGCGGCTATAGAGCACGATGAAAATCGCGCTGAGCGACAGCAGCGCTAGCAGAAAAATGGTTTGTGCCGCCTCTTCCTGGGCCTGGAAGGTACCTTCGAGGCTGGTGAAATAGCCCTGGGGCAACTTTGCGGCGGCGATCGATTTACGCACTTCGGCGATGATGCTCGCCATATCGGAGCCATCCGAATTTGCCAATACGACGATACGGCGGCGGCTGTTGTCGCGCAGGACTTGGTTGGGACCATCGGTCTCCTCGACGTTGGCGAACGTCGCCAACGGCACCTGTCCGTCAGCGACTTTAACGAACAGGTTACGCAGTCCTTCGGTTGTGCGGTCGCTGTCCTTGACGCGCAGCACCACATCATACCGGCGGCTCTCCTCGATGACCTGGGACGCCACGCGTCCGTTGATCAGTGTTTCCAGAGATTCCGTCACACTGCTCGGCGTCACGCCGTAGAGGGCCGCTTTGTCATAATCGACGGCCACTTGAACCTGGGGTATACGCACCTGCTTTTCGATCTGCAGGTCGGCGATGCCCTTGATGGTCGAGAGCCGTTGGCGCATCTGCTCGGCCAACCCACGCAAGGTGTCGAGGTCATCGCCATAGATCTTGAGCGCGATCTGCGCGCGCACGCCCGATTGAAGGTGGTCGAGCCGATGAGAAATCGGCTGCCCGACGTTCGTGTTCATCGGCAACGGCGTCAGCACGCGGCGAATGTCGGCGATGACCGCTTCCCGGGAGCGATCCGAGCGCTTTAAGTCGACGTCGATTTCGCTCGAATGGACGCCTTCCGCGTGCTCGTCGAGTTCGGCCCGACCAGTCCGGCGGCCGACCTTAACGACTTCGGGTACCGTCAGGATGAGCTTTTCAGACAGCAGCCCGATGCGGTGCGATTCAGCCAGAGAAATACCTGGGATGAAGTTCGTGGAGATCGTGAGCGTACCTTCGTTGAACGGCGGCAGGAACGCGCGCGCCATGAAAGGTACGGTCGACGCGGCGCTGATCACACCGAACACGGCGGCGGCCATCACGAAACCGGGCCGGTCGAACGACCACCTTAAGCCCGCTTCGTTCCAACGTTTGAGCATGCGCACGAGCCAGCTGTCGTGCTCATCGAGCCGCTTTAGGTTGCCGAGCAGATAGTAGCAAAGTACGGGCGTAACCGTGATCGAGGTGACGAGGCTTGCCAGCACCGACACGATATAGGCAACCCCGAGCGGGGCAAATAACCGGCCCTCGATGCCGCTCAAGGCGAACAGTGGGATAAACACGAGGATGATGATCGCGGTGGCATAAATAATGCCAGAGCGGACTTCCTGCGAAGCCTCTGCGATGACGGTCAGCACAGGTCGCGGGTGGGCCAGTTCGCGGTTCTGCCGCAATCGGCGGAATACGTTCTCGACGTCGACCACGGCGTCATCCACGAGTTCGCCGATGGCGATCGCCAAGCCACCTAGCGTCATTGTGTTGATGGTCAACCCGAAGATCTGAAACACAATGATGGTGATCACGATCGAGATCGGGATCGCGGTTAGACTGATGAAAGTGGTTCGCCAGTTCAGCAGGAACATGAACAGCACGATCGCAACGACGATCAGCGCCTCCACCAGTACCGTCGTCACGTTGTCGATCGAAGCCTTGATGAAATCGGCCTGGCGGAACAGCGTTTGGCCTGCTTTGACGCCGGCCGGTAATACGCGCTGCAACTCTGCCATCGCGGCCTCGATTTCGCGCGTTAGCTTGACCGTGTCGGCGCCGGGTTGCTTTTGAATCGATAACACAACAGCAGGTTTACCCATGTACCCGGCATCGCCGCGCTTGATGCGGGCGCCGAACTGAACTTCGGCGATCTGGCTCAGTTTGACGGACACGCCCTGGCGCTTGGCAATGACGAGATTTTGCAGGTCGGACAACCTCGTGGTGCGACCGATGTTACGAATCAAAAACTCTCTGCCATGCTGATCGACAAATCCTCCAGCCGTGTTGCCGCCGAACTCTTTCAACGCTGCTTGCACCTCATCGGGCGTCACTTTGAGTGCTGCCATCTGCACGAGATCGAGCGTCACCCGATACTGGCGCACTTCGCCGCCGATCGGGATCACCTGCGACACACCGGGGATCGTCAGCAGACGAGGCCGCACGACCCAATCGGCAAGTTCACGGACCTCCATCGCAGGCACCGTCTCGCTCGACATGGCGAGCAGCATAATCTCCCCCATGATCGAAGAGATTGGGGCCATCTGCGGCACGACACGGGTCGGCAATTGCGCCATCACTGATCCGAGGCGCTCGGACACCTGCTGGCGGTTACGGAAGATTTCCGTGCCCCAGTCGAATTCGATATATATGATCGACAAACCAACGCCTGAAACCGAGCGAACGCGCGTGACGCCCGGAAGACCGTTCATGGCCGTTTCGAGTGGAAACGTGACGAGCTGTTCGACCTCTTCAGGTGCCAATCCATCGGCTTCCGTCAGCAAAGTGACGGTCGGCTTGTTGAGATCGGGGAAAACATCGACGGGAAGGCGGCCCACCGTCAGGCTGCCGTATATAACGAGGCCAAGTGCGACCGCGAGGACGAACAAGCGGTTACGCAGGCTGCCGGAGACGAGGATATTGAACATGGCTGCCCCGTCAGCGGATCTGGTTCAAGAGCGTCGCGCCTTCGATGACGGCGCGCTCGTTGGGTTTAAGCCCGCCCTCGATGACAACGCGCTCACCATCCAACGGTTGCAGCTTGACGACGTTCGGCTTGAAACGTTCAGCTGCCACGTGCGTCCAGATGATCGACACGCCGTTTGCACCGCGCACAACGGCTGCCTGTGGAAGAATCATTCCATCCCGCTTCGAGGCTGTCTTCAAGATGACCGTCACCGGGCGACCAATCGCGAGTGTCTCGTTGGGCGCTTCGACACTGAAATTGACCGGCGTGCCTTGCTGACGCAGCGTAAGCGAGCGACCTACGAAATTGAGCTTGAACGTTTCGCCAGTCGTGGTGACGGCGCTGGCCTCGACGATGTCGCTGACGATGCGCGGATCGAAGGCAATGGCCTCGACCCACAGCCGAGTTGGATCGACGATTTCAAAGATAACGTCACGCGCGCTCGCCAACTGTCCGGGAACGGCCGCCGACATGGCGATGACGCCGGTGATGGGGGCTGTCAGCGGCTGCGGCTCGCCTTGAGACGAACGGACACTCGCGCGGCGTTTGCGCAGACCATCGACGGTCGTTTTGGTGTCGTCGATGTCCTTTTGCGGGATCGTGCCGGGAATACGCGAAATACGGGCAAGTTTCTGCTCCGCCAATAGGATTTGCGTATCGAGATCGCCGATGGTGCCAGCGTAGGAGTTCTGATCTTCGGTCGGGATAATCGGCAAAACTAATACCAGCGTCTGTCCTTTCATAACACGCTGCCCGACGTATGGTAGCCCCGATTCAAGCGCCTCAATTCTACCGTTCACTGGAGCCTGAACGCGACCAAATCCGTTTGGGTCGGCGACGATTTGGCCCGACAGTTGGGCGGTTCTGGCTGCACTCGACTCGCCCGCGATCACGGTACGTATGATCAAAAGGTGCTGGGTTTCTTTGGGCACAAACAATGACCCATCAGGGAGACGCTGCGGGAGATCAGCGGTAATGGTCAGTTGGGGCTTGGTTGGCGCTTTGACTTCGTCGGCAGTTCCGCCCGTTGGATTTGAAACGGCGAAAATAAATGCAAGCACCAGAGCAGACCCAACGCGCCTGATTTTTGCCAGCGGCTTAACGCCGACCGTTGCTAGTTCTGTCTGATCGGCCAACATTCCCACAGCCAATCTAGTATCGTTTTTTGCGCCGCCTCGTCCCGTACGGAATACTAATATGCTCAAAACTCCGAGCATGAAGCCTGCTAAACCGGCGATCGTCGCCGAACGATTTTGCGTGAAGGACTCGCCCCATGTTTGGGTGCTGACAGACGCCGCTTTCGGCCCGGTGGCTTCGAGGCTTCCAGCCAAAAGATCCGTCAAGTCACCATCGATGATCGTGAACTGGAAATCGTTTTTGCCCGGGCTAGCTAACAGTGGCGTCCTGATACGGTAAGATTTGTCATCCAGCGGCTCGACGGGGACGGGCTCGCCGTTTGCCGTGGCCGTGATTTTGGCTGCCGGAATCTGTTCGTTGGTTCGAAATCTGTCGAGGTAAATGATCAAATCCTTACCCTTAACGACGCCGACCAGCTCGAAGTCATCCGAGACCGCGTCGAAGCGCGGGGCAACTGCGGTCATGATCTCGATCTTAGGCCCGCCATGATCGTGGCCCTCATGGGCCGAGACGCCACTGGAAACAAGGCACGACATTAGCGCAAGGCTCAAACTCCAGCGGAGCCGCCGCAGTGTCGTCCGCGACTGTCGTGCGTTCATGCAGAGGTCTCCTGTCCGGCTTGCCCCAGCCTTGTGTAGCTGAACCTTCGTTACCGAACGTGTCGGCCGTGTTACAAAGTGTTTCCAGCAAACATTCGCCATCGTCTTTGATCGATATTCATGCAAGCTCTTATTCGCTGATCTCCCGCAGTTGGGCTCGACACCTTAAGGATATCCAATGCAATTCAAAACCCTCGCATTTTTTGCCTTTATCCTGGCAACAGCCATCGCCGGTGGAACCGCCGTCGCACAAGACAAGCCCGCCATGGATCATTCCAAAATGGACCATGGAACTATGCCGATGGGTGCGCTCGACAGCCCAGCCGCCAAGGCTTTCATTGCAGCCAACGCTAAGATGCACAAAGACATGACCATGACGTTTTCAGGCGACGCCGATGTCGACTTCATCAAGGGAATGTTGCCCCACCATGTGGGTGCCGTTGATATGGCCAAGATCGTTTTGCAGTACGGCAAGGACCCGGAAGTCAAGAAGCTCGCCGAAGAGATTATCAAGGCCCAAAATACTGAAATCGATTTCATGAAAACTTGGCTGGCAAAAAAGGCGAAATAAATATTTCGAACTGCGATTGAAATTATCTACGGTTGGCAAAGTGGTAGGGCTGGAACTTTTGTAGCGCTCAAGCATTATCTGGTGACAACCCAACCGGAGTAAACCCCATGCCAGTTGCAAGCCATGCTAAAGCTGCTGCCGACCACGATGCAGCGTGCAAGTGCCACACGGCTGCAGCTGAGCTGCACGCAAAGGCCGATCATGTTGCGGCTGCCGCCAAAGCAACTGAAGCTTCCGGCTGTTGCGCTTCAGCCGTGAAACCTACTGCCAACGCACAGTCCAAAAGCGTAAAAGCCGCAACATCTTAAACGGTCATCATGTTCGGCGAGGCGCACACCTCGCCGATCCCGCTTTCCAGGCACGCAACAGAGAGGTCAAACGATGAACCGCTTCATTGCAACAACTACGGTAAGTTTTCTGCTGATTAGCGCCGCAATGGCTCAGCAGCCAGCACCCCTTCCCGGCAAAGATATGGGCCCAGCCATGAATATGGGCATGGACATGAAGATGATGCCTGACGCCAAAGACACGCCGTCGACGGCCGCTTATAAAGCGATGATGATGAAACAGATGAAATCAATGCCTGCATTTACTGGCAACGGGGATGTAGATTATATGACCCATATGCGCCATCACCACCAAGCCGCCGTTGAAATGTCGAAGCTTGTTATTGCAGGCACCAAAGATGCTGACATCATAAAACTTGCCCGAGAGATAATTACGGCTCAGGAGAAAGAGATCACCGTTATCGATGCATGGCTGAAGAAAAAGCCCAGCTGATCAGTTGGCGTTGCGGCCAACCGCGCATGCACGCTTTCCTGCAATTGAGTTCTGCTTGTTTGCGGTTGCCGACAGCCGATGTTCACTGCGACAATAGGAGAACGACCATGAACGGACCAGCAGTAGACGGCCCGATGATGTGGGGTATGGGGTCCGGCGGACTGCTGATGATGCTGCTGGTGGCGTTAGCGATTGCCGCGTTGGCCAAATATCTTTTCTTTAGTGGCCGATCATGAAAGTGCCATCGTTAGATCGGCGGAGCTTTATCAGAACATCGGCTGGCTTGGGCGCGGTGCTGCTTGTTACACCCCCGTGCCATCGCGCTTGGGCAGCCCAACCAGTTCTGACCGTTGGTACACGCACGATCGAGGTCAACAAAAAGGCGGCAACGGTTTTCAGCGTTTTGGGACCGAACGGTAAGCCTGGATTGATTGCGAATGAGGGCGATCAGTTCTCGCTCAGCCTACAGAACAATTCCACTGAACCATTGCCGATGCATTGGCACGGGCAGGTTCACGCGCCAGCCGATCAGGATCGGTCGCGGCCAGGCGGCGGCGCGCTCGCGATCGGGGCGTCAGATAACCACGATTTCGAACTGACGCGTGGCACCCATTGGATGCATGCGCATGCCTTGAGCGAACAGCAATTGCTCGCAGCACCCATGATCGCCTTGGAACGCGACGCTGGCGATGTCCAGGAAGTCGTCATGATGCTGCACGATTTCACATTCCGAACTCCGCAGGAAATACTAGCCGAGCTCACGAAGAGCGAAGCGCATGGCGGGCATGGAAATGCATCCAAAAAGCCAATGGCTGGGACGCACGCAAATGATGTCGCATACGACGCTTTCCTTGCGAACGACAGAACACTCGATGACCCTGACGTCATCCGAGTTGAGAAAAACGGCCGCGTCCGGCTGCGCATCATTAATGGGGCGACTGCGACGACGTTTTTTATCTCGACGCCAGGGCTAGCGTCGCAATGTCTTTCGGTGGATGGCTCGTCGTGTCAACAGGTGACACAGGCGGCGTATCCGTTGGCCCCGGGCCAGCGGATCGATCTCTTGGTTGCGATTCCCAAAGCGGGTGGCGTTTACCCTATTGTTGCTCAGGTTGAAGCCGAACGATTTCTGACAGGAATTGTCCTTGCAACAGCGGGCGCTCTGGTTGCGAAGCTGCCAACAACGGCGGAGACCATTCAAGGCCTCGCTAGTCTCGCCTTTGAAAGCCGCTTGCAAGCGCTGACGCCAATTGTGTCAAAGCCACCGGACAAAACATTTGGCGTAAAGTTGGGCGAAGGTCCGGGCTACCGCTGGATGATCAACGGCGAGATCCACGGTGAGCATCAACCATTCGACGTGCGCATCGGCGACCGAGTCGAGATGACATTTGCCAACCCGACCACGATGATGCACCCCATGCACCTGCACGGACACCATTTTCAGGTCGTCGCCATTGGCGGTGAGAGACTTGTCGGAGCAATGCGCGATACGGTGATTGTTCCGCCCCAGATGACGGTCACGATTGCTTTCGACGCGGCCAAGGTTGGTTCCTGGTATCTTCACTGCCACCACCTCTACCATATGGCCTCAGGCATGATGACCGAGGTCAGGGTCAGTTAACTTGGAGGCGAGCCGTGGCCTCAAACAAGTCCAAGGACGACGATCAAACCAAAGCGTCTGAGAAGGCGGAACTTCGAGCCGTACAGATCGAGCTGGTGAAATTGCAACGTCATGTCATCGCGTCGGGTCAGAAAATTATAGTCGTCTTTGAGGGTAGAGATGCGGCTGGCAAAGACGGGGTGATCAAGCGCATCACCCAGCATTTGTCGCCCCGCGACGTCCGTGTTGTCGCCCTGGGTGCGCCATCTGACAGAGAAAAAAGCGCATGGTATTTTGAGCGGTTTGTTGCGCACTTTCCCGTTAATGGCGAAATCGTACTGTTTAATCGAAGTTGGTATAATCGCGCGGGCGTCGAGCATGTGATGGGTTTTTGTACACAAGCTGAATACGACATGTTCTTTAAAGCCAACCCCTTATTTGAGGAGCTGTTGCTCCATTGTGGCGTTACTCTCGTCAAGTATTATCTCGACATATCCAAGGCTCAGCAGAAGAAGCGTCTGAAAGACCGCCGTGATGATCCTTTGAGCCAATGGAAATCGAGCCCGATCGATGCGGTCGCTATCAAGCATTGGGACGATTATAGTGCCGCCCGTGATACGATGCTGACGCGGACACATTCAGCGGCGTCTCCGTGGAGCATTGTGCGGGCAGACCACAAGCCCTCAGCGCGGATCAACGTCATCAAAGACTTGCTTACGCGCCTCGACTTCCCGGGCAAAGATAGCAAGGGCGATCTGCCCGATCCCGACATCGTTTTCACGTTTCAAGAGGCCGTTCTGACGAACGGACAGTTGGCAAAATGACCATCGTCCCCATGCGCGCTACGCCTGAAAATACGAAAATGGCACCGGGTCTCGTCATCGACCCCGTCTGTGGCATGACGGTCGATCCCCATACCGCAAAGCATCGCGCGGATCATGCTGGGCATCCCTACTACTTCTGCTCGCAGGGCTGCCACACCAAGTTTGTGGCTGATCCGCTTAAATATCTGAGGCCCAAGGCGGCAACCCAACACGATGCCGTGCCGGTTTCAGATGGCGCGATCTACACCTGCCCGATGCACGCTCAAATTCGCCAGGTCGGGCCGGGTTCTTGCCCTATTTGCGGCATGGCGCTGGAACCGGAACTGGTCACGGCAGATGCCGCCCCAAATTCAGAACTGGCCGACATGACGCGGCGCTTCTGGATCGGGCTCACTTTCACCGTGCCGGTGTTCCTGCTCGAGATGGGTGGGCATGTCACGGGGCTGCACCAGTGGCTCGGTCAGCAGAACGGCAACTGGTTGCAACTTGTGCTCGCAACGCCTGTTGTACTCTGGGCCGGATCGCCATTCTTCGAGCGGGGATGGGCTTCGGTTGTTTCCCGCAATCTGAATATGTTCACGCTGATCGCCATGGGCACGGGCGTCGCATGGATTTATTCCATCGTTGGAACGCTTGCGCCGGGTTTATTCCCTGCAGCCATGCGGGCGAGTGACGGGGCTGTCCCGGTCTACTTTGAAGCAGCTGCCGTGATTACGGTCCTGGTTTTGTTGGGGCAGGTGCTCGAGTTGAAGGCGCGTGAGGAAACCAGCGGCGCGATCCGCGCGCTGCTCGATCTGTCACCAAAGACCGCACGGCGGATCAAAAGTGATGGAACCGATGAAGACGTCAGCCTCGCTTCTGTTGTTGTTGGCGATAAGCTGCGCGTCCGACCCGGCGAACGCATCCCCGTGGACGGGGCAATCTTAGAAGGCCGCAGCGCGATCGACGAGTCCATGGTGACCGGCGAGTCCATGCCTGTGAGCAAAGCCGTCGGGGAGAAAGTCATCGGCGCAACGATGAATCAGTCGGGCGGGTTCGTCATGCGGGCCGACAAGGTCGGCAGCGATTCGATGCTTGCCCAGATCGTGCAGATGGTCAGTCAGGCGCAGCGCTCGCGCGCGCCCATCCAGCGGTTGGCGGACCAAGTGTCGGGCTGGTTCGTGCCGGCCGTGATCGTCTCAGCCCTACTCGCATTCGCGGCTTGGGGTCTATGGGGGCCGGAACCTCGTTTTGCCTACGCGCTGATTGCCGCCGTTTCTGTTCTCATTATAGCGTGCCCTTGCGCGCTTGGTCTGGCGACGCCCATGTCGATCATGGTTGGCGTAGGTCGCGGCGCGCAATCGGGCGTGCTGGTTAAAAGCGCTGAAAGCCTGGAGCGTTTGGAGAAGGTCGACACTATTGTCATCGACAAGACCGGGACGCTGACACAGGGCAAGCCGAGCGTCGTTGGGATCCGCGCAGTTGGCATCGACGAAATCGAATTGCTGCGACTGACCGCGAGCCTTGAACGCAGCAGTGAACATCCGCTCGCCGCCGCCATCGTGCGCAACGCCACCGAACAGAAGCTGAGCTTCGCCACCGTCGAAGATTTCGAATCACCTGTCGGCAAGGGCGTCACCGGCACCGTCAACGGGCGACACCTCATCATCGGCAACCGCGCAATTATGGCCGATGCTAAGATCAACACAACCGCGCTCGATGCCGACGCCGAGGCCTTCCGCACGGACGGCGCGACGGCGATCTTCGTTGCCATCGACGGCAAGGCCGCTGGCATCATTGCGATTGCCGATCCCATCAAAGCGACATCTCAGGCAGCGGTGACTGCGTTGAAAGCAGCCGGCATCCGCGTCGTGATGCTGACCGGCGACAACGCCACGACAGCAAAAGCCGTGGCGGCCAAGCTCGGCATCACCGATGTCGAAGCCGACGTTCTACCCGCCGACAAGAGCAAGGTTGTGGAAAAGCTGCGCGCTGAGGGTCGCGTCGTCGCCATGGCTGGTGACGGCGTCAACGACGCGCCGGCATTAGCTGCCGCCGACGTTGGCATTGCCATGGGCACCGGGACAGACGTCGCGATGCAAAGCGCTGGCGTCACGCTGCTATCGGGCGACCTCAACGGGATCGTCCGGGCGCGCGCGCTGTCGGCGGCCACCATGAGCAACATCCGCCAGAACCTGTTTTTTGCCTTCATCTACAATGCGGCAGGCGTGCCCATTGCGGCGGGCATCCTGTACCCCTGGCTCGGCATCACGCTGTCGCCGATGATTGCCGCCGCCGCCATGGCACTGTCATCCGTGAGCGTGATTGCAAATGCACTGCGGCTCAGAACCGCTGCGATATGACCGCACCGCACCGCGAGATCAGTTGGCGCAAGGCCCTTGCCGTTTACCTCGCCGGTTCGGCCGGTCTGCACTTGATTTGGGAAACGCTGCAACTTCCACTCTATACGATCTGGCGAACGGGGACCAACTTCGAGATCGCATTTGCAGTCATTCACTGCACAGCAGGAGATGTGATGATCGCTATGGTATCGCTCGTCGCCGCGGTGCTCTTGTTCCAACATCGGACGTGGCCGCCACAAAACTGGGTTCCAATGGTCGTTGCAACGCTCGTATTCGGTATTGCGATAACGATCTATAGCGAATGGCTTAACACGGTCATCCACAAAACCTGGGCCTACTCGGACCTGATGCCGATTTTGCCGTTGTTGGGGACCGGTTTATCGCCTTTATTGCAGTGGGTCGTGGTGCCTTTCTTCGCACTGGTCCTGGCCGGGCGATATTTGAGCGTGAAACCCGTCAAAATCATGAGTTGATGCTATGCATGTGTGTTTGGTTCAGAGACGGGACATCCTGATCGGCTGCGGTGCACTCGCGACCGAAGGTCGAGTCCGACCTATTTTCGGTTGCAAATTTTCGGCTCGATGAACGACTAAAACGCCGTCCGAGGTTCGCTTCGTGCCGCGTTCAAATACCCGACGGCGATACAAGACCTCATCCGCATGCCTATCCCCTTAGTTCAGGCACAATTGTAAGTCATTGAAAGCTCAACAGGAGTTGAGCCATGTCGCAGCAAACGCCGGACGACCTGTGGCGGGATTTCCCCAAGACGGCGACGGAGTTCGAGCGCCGGTTCGCGACGGAAGCGGACTGCCGGGCGTACTGGATCGAGGCCCGTTGGGGCGGCAAGCCGGCGTGCGCCAAGTGTCGGAGCGAGCGAGTCTGGGCGATCCGCGGCGGCATCACATTCGAGTGCGCGGAGTGCGGCCATTAGACGAGCCTGACGTCCGGCACGGTGCTGGAGAAGACACGCAAGCCGTTCAAGGTCTGGTTTCGCGCGATCTTCGAGATCAGTACGCGGCGCACCGGCATTTCGGCCAAGGATCTGCAGCGGATCATGGGCTTCGGCTGCTATGAAACGGCGTGGACGTGGCTGCATAAATTGCGCGCGGCGATGGTGCGTTCAGATAGCGAGCCGCTCGGCCCTTTCGTCCAAGCCGACGAAGCACTCGTCGGGGGAAAGGGCGGTCCGAACAAGGAGTTGGTGCTGGTGGCGGCGGAGGCAAACGGAAGAATGCGCCTCGCCCACGCCGAAAAGCCTCGGTGAGCGGCCCCACGATTCAGTCGTTCAGACCAAGGCGGAACGGCGCGAAGCCGACGCGGTCCAGGGTTGCCACTGGACGATCTCGCTGCTCAAGCGCTGGCTGCTCGGCACGCACGCAACTGCGGTCAGCGACAAACATTTGCAAGCTTGTCTCGACGAGTTCGTCTTCCGCCATAACCGCCGCAAGACCAAGGGCGTCGCCCGCATCGCCGTCCGCGTCATCGAGAGCCTCGTCGCGACCCCGCCGCGAACGATGCGAGTGATCGTCAAGTCAACGCACCGCTGCCGCTGCTTCGCCGCAATTCAGCCAGCCGCGACCTAAGGTAAAGGGATAGGCATGTGCTCAACATCTATTGCCTGCAGCAGTGGTAGGCGTTGTCCGATCTCGGCGCTAAAACGTCGATCAGGTCACGCGCCGATACTGCACAAAATCGACTTTTTTCGCGAATTTGTCGTAAAGCTCACGTGCGGCCGCGTTCCCGTCTTGCGTGACCCAATATGTCCGGGTTGCGCCTTGTGCATCCGCCTCCGCGTAGGCCGCCCGGATCAGTTTTTCACCCAGCCCACGTCGGCGAAAGGATGGATCAACGAACAAGTCTTCCAGGTAGCAATACTGCGTCGGTGACCAGGTTGAACGGTGGAACAACAGGTTAGCAAACCCAGCTATCTCCCCATCGACGGTGGCGATGACCCCGTAAAAATACGGCTCGGCCTGGTCGAGCAGCCTGCTCCATGTTAAGGCGATTTGCGCATCCGTGACCTCGCACTGGTAGAAGGTGACGTAACCGCGAAACAATTTGCACCAACGTTCACGATCCTCGGCTATCATAGTCCGGACGAAAATTCCCATTTCAGCCCTCGCAATTACCCATCCGTCTCGATGCCCCTTATTATAGATCACTATCGGCGGCAGGTCTTGTGATCGCCGTTGGCGACCAACATAAAAGGGCCGCCGTGCGTTCTCCCGTCCTGATCGCGTTGACGGCGACGCAGCGCGATCAAAACCGCAAGCACAGCGCGGTGCGGGCCAAGGTCGAACACGTGTTTCGCGTGATGAAATGCCAATTCGGCTATCGTAAAGTCCGCTATCGCGGCATCGCCAAGAACGGCGCGCAGGTCTTCACGCTGCTGGCACTCGCCAACCTGTATCTGGCAAGGGGAAAACTGCGCCTAGCATGAGGCCGACGCGGGGCAAAAGCCCCGCTCGCGCGACGAAAACTGATCAATCAGGCGTGCGAAACAGAAAAATCAGCTCGGCTGTTTGCATAACCTGCCAAAACCGATGTTGGTCAGAGGTTCCTTCCTTAAGGAAACCCTGCGAAGCTCGACTTCCCGGCTTTTCCCGCGTTTCCCCATTGTAGAAATATTTGATCTCGCATCACCATTGCGCACTGATCCAGTGCCTTTGGGTGACATGTGCAAACCGGCCCTTCCGAACGAAATGGAAAGCCAACTGAAAAGCGGTGTCCAACCGTAATCATGACCGAACTTGCGTGCGCACTTGCACGGCAGGCCGCACGGGAGGATGCTGCGGCAGAACTTGCGAAGGAAAGGACCGC
>Ga0163154_10002466_pt1 | contig 27023 bp, 17 predicted proteins | sample OliLakLV19MP9P1_FD_148649 | JGI IMG/M metagenome (GOLD analysis project Ga0163154, IMG submission 148649) | Freshwater microbial mat bacterial communities from Lake Vanda, McMurdo Dry Valleys, Antarctica - Oligotrophic Lake LV.19.MP9.P1 | ecosystem: Environmental > Aquatic > Freshwater > Lake >... | reverse complement strand
GGAACGAGGTTCGCCTACGTCGTCGACGTCTCCGGTTCGATGGGGCAGGATCGAAAATTGGAGATGGCGTTGGGCGAATTGGCACGGTCCGTCAGCAGCCTGCCTGATTACGCGCATTTTTATGTGCTCCTTTTTTCCACGGGTTACGTGCAACCGCCCGGCCAGACAAGTTGGGTGCGGTCGAAGAAATCTTCCATTCAGTCCTTCGCTCGATGGTTGCGCGAGATCGGCCCCATGGGCGGAACCGAACCCAAATCGTCATTTCTGCAGGTGTTTGCATTGGAAGTGCGCCCGGATGTGGTGTTCTTCCTCACCGATGGCCAGTTCAGCGACATCACGGCGGAGGAAATCCGTACCTTGAACGCCCAGGGAAAAAAGGCGGTCATCAACACCATTCAATTCGGCGATCCGCAGGGGGGCGAAGTCTTGAAAGAAATCGCGGAGCATTCCGGCGGGCTTTATCGATTCGTGCCTGCGGGGGCACCTTGATGAAGATTTCAATGTTTGCTTTCGCGTTCGTGTTGGCGGTGGTGGATGTTGCCGCCGCCGATGTCATCGTGCGCCGAGGCGGCGAATCACGGTTGGTCGGGCGAATCGAGAAGGTCGATGACGCCGGCGTTCGCATCCTCCCGGAGAACGCCAGCATAAACATGGTCATTTCCTGGGATCGCGTGCGTTCGATCGAGGCGGAAACAGTAATTTCCATGGCGGAGTACGCCGACTTTGCCACGCAGTGCTGGCGGGCCCGATCACGTCTGGAACGCAACGACCATGCGTTGGCGGAGGAATTGTTTCGACAATTGTTCGAGCGCACGCGCGGACAAACCCACGAGACCGCGTTGGTCGTTGCCGAAGGGCTGCTGAGGTGCCGATTGGCGCGGGGCGACAATGTCGGCGCGGTGCTTCCATGGTTGGAGACCGCGCGGCTGCGAAGGGCGGTTCGCGACTCGACGGCCTATGCGTTGCTGCCGCCGGTCTTGGACGGCACCGGGCTTTGCCCCTCGCTTCCGCCGCTGTGGATCGACGATCGCGGCCTCGTTGAGCTGCACCGGCAACTTGAATCGTATGCCAGCGATGATGAATTGATCCAATGCTTTGCCACGGCTTTTCGTGTCGCCGTCCTGGCGCACCGCGATGAACAGGGTGCGACCGTCGACACCGCATGTTTGCTGAAACAGCCCGAGTTGGAAATCCTCCGTTTGGTTGTCGAGATTTTGAAGTCAAGCGACGGCGACCGGATGGACGCAAGGGCGGCGCTCCGGCCTCGGATGGATTCATTGCCGCCGTGGGCCAGGGCCTGGGCGCATGTCGCGCTCGGCGTGTCCGTCACGGCAGGCGACCCTCTTAGTGCCCGTCGCGAAGCATTGGTTGAACTCGTTCATGTCCCGGCGATGTATCGTGACACCCAGCCGTACCTGACTGCCATCGCGCTCCTAAAGCTGTCGGAAGGCTGTTCCGCCCTGGGTGATGCACCGGCCGCATCCGCGTTCGCCCAGGAATTCAAGTCGCATTTCCCGCGGTTGGCCGGTACCGTTGAGATGCCGTCGGCGGCGTCGCAGCCGGCCGCTTCCTCCCGCCCCGTAGAAAGCATTCCATGATGGATTCGACGTTGCCCAGCTGGCTGTTTTTGGCTCAGGAAGCCGCCGCTCGCCGCACGAATTGGTTTCAAATCATTCAGTCCGGCGGGTTGATCGGGTACATCCTCATTCTTTTGAGCGTGTTCGCCCTGGCGATGGTGGTCATGCATCTGCTGCAACTTCGGCGAAAATCGATCGTGCCGCCGCAGCAAGTGGAGACCCTCGACAGCTTGCTATCGCGCGGAGACATCAACTCGGCTCTCGATTATTGCCTGATTCCCGAGAACGACTCGTTCATCACCAGAATTCTGGCGTCGGGGTTGACGCGCTATCAACGATCGGCCTTCGGCGCGTTCGAGATCAAGAACGCCGTCGAGGAAGCCGGCGAGGAACAGACCGCGCGGCTGTACCGCGCCACCGATGTATTAAGCGTGATCGGTTCGGTGGCTCCCCTGCTTGGCCTGCTTGGCACGGTGCTGGGGATGGTGGGCGCGTTCGACACTCTGGGCGCGGGATCATCGCCCGATCACACGCAGTTAGCGAAGGACATTTCGCTGGCCTTGGTCTGCACGCTGCTGGGTCTGGTGCTGGCGATCCCCTGCCTTGCGTTGTTCACATTCTTCCGAAACCGCATCGATGCCCTGGCAGCTGACGCGGCTCGTGAGATCGAGCGGTTGCTGCTGTACCTGGAAGCCGCGCCGGGCGTCAAGCCGAATACGCCCCCGGCACGAGGCGGATTCGTCCCGCGTCAAGCGGCGGCGAGCACCTCCGCCGGCTATGCCACAGGAACCGTGCCGCTCGCCGCTGGTGAGGCGGGTGGGGGAGGGCGCTCCTGAACCATGCGTTTTTCAAAGCTCAATCGACAGCGAGGCGATTTTGAGGTGCTGGTCACCTCGATGCTCGACATCAATTTCCTGCTGATCATGTTTTTCATGGTCACCGCCCATTTTCAGCGGGAATCGCGGGCGAACCTGCAATTGCCCAAGGAAAATGGCGAAGCGGAGGTGCAGGTCGATGAGGCGGGGCTGGTGATTAACGTCACCCGCGAGGGGGGCATTATCGTGAAGAATGAGGATGTGCTCTTGGAATCCCTCAAGGGCATGGTGCAGGGAGAGGTCGCCAAGCTGCCCGGCGGCGAGGCTGATCAACTGAAACTGATGGTGCGGGTCGATCGTGACGCTTCGGCGCAACACCTGAACAAGGTGGTGACGATGCTCCGCGAGGCGGGCGTGGGCGTCATTCGCGTCGCCACGGAGGTGCCGGGATGAGGACGCGCCGCGGCGGGAATCACTTGATCAACGGCGGCATGGAGCGAACCGGTGATCCTTCGACTTCGGGCTTTGGCTGCGCCTGCTTGGGTCAATCATGAGATTCAGCGCGAAGTCTCAACGTCGCATGGATCGCGTCAGCATCAACATGGCGAGCATGATCGACGTCACGTTCCTGCTCCTCTTCTTCTTCATGGTGGCCACGGTGTTGGGGGAGAAGGAAAGTCGGCTGAGCACCTCGCTTCAGACGCAGAGCGGCGATGGGGGCGCGGCGTCGGATTTCCAAAACCAGAACATCGAAGTGCGGCTCATCGAGAATCAACCCGGCTATCGCCTGGGCTCGAATGTCTTTCGCAATCGCCAGGAGTTGGCGTCGTCGCTGGCGACCTTGCCCAAGACGGCGGGCGTATTCATCAAGGTGTTCGACGATGTGCCCGTGCATTTTGCGGTGGCGGCGGTGCAGACGGCCCGCGATGCGGGGTTTGAAAAGGTCACTTATGTGCCGGGTCGTTAGAGGCATCCTCGTGCTTGGCTTGGCGGTGTTCGTCGCCCGTGCGGATGCCGACGAGATCGAGGCGTATCTTCGCCAACGCAGCCTGAATCGCCTGCTGATGACGCACTTGGAAACTCGCCTCGGGGCGGTGACTGCGGATGAAAAGGCTGAACTGATCCTGAAACTCTCCACGCTTTACGCGGAATTGCTGGAGACAACGTCCGACCCCCTTGAACAGGCGGCATTGGAGGAAAGCAGCCGACGGTTGCTCGCCCAGTCTGCGGCGGCGGGCACCGAGGAATTGCGATTGGCGTTGTTGCGCAACGCGTATCGGCGCACGGAAAAAGTCGCCGAGGATCACCGGCTGCGGTTGGCCGAACCGGCGGAACTCGACTCAACCAAGCGCACGCTGGCGGAGATCATCCCCCAGATGAATACGCTGCGAAAGGAGTTGAAGGAGCGCGTGGAGGGGACGAACCGCCGCCACGCGCGCTCCAGCGGGACGGAGTCCATCACCCTTGGCGAGGCGGCGACCAAAACCCAGGAGCAACTGTCGCGATGCACGTTCCTGACCGCCTGGGCCACCTACTACCAGGCGTGGCTGAACGCCGACCGCGAGCTGGCCCGCGCCGCCGAGCCGATGTTCGGCGAGCTTCTTTCGACCGAGACCACCATGCCGCAGCCCTCCGAGATTTCGGTTGACCTGCGCGAGAACGAGGCGGTTGCGCGGTCGATCCTGGGCATGGGGTTGTGCAAATCACTCTCCACCTCGGCCGACGCGGGCCTGGAATGGATTGGCTTGCTGGAGGAGGCGAACACCTTCGAGGTCGTCCGCGCGCAAACGCCGGTTTGGAGATTGGTCATTCACCTGGAGCATGGCGAATACGCCGACGTCCGCGACGTGCTGGAGAAATTCCGCCACTCAGACGAGCAAATTCCGCTCCCCTGGCTTCGGTTGATCGTGGTGAGCGCACTGGAAGACCAGGGGCGCACGCGGCTCTCGAGCGACATGGCGAAATCGATGATGGCCGAGCTGGCTTCACGGGGGGAGTTGGAGCAAGTGCTCGATTTGGCCAACCGGTATGGCACCCAGGCGTTGGGGGAAACCGGGTTTGCCGCGCAGTATGTGCAAGGCATCATCGCGTACCAGGCGGCGAGGAAAAATCACGCCAGCCAGGAGCCGCTGGAGGCGAACATCGTTGGGCAGTACGACGTTGCCGCCCAGCGACTGGCGAACGCGATCGGCGAACCCGATGCAAGCAAGTATGCCGCTCCTCGTGCGGCGTGTTTGCGATTGATCGCATGGTGTCGATTTTTTCAAAGCCGTTTCAGCGTGGCCAAGGATTCATTCCTGGAGGCGGCGAAGTCGCTGAAAGGCGATGAAGCGGCGGAGGCAACGTGGATGGCCATCGTCTCGCTCGACAAGATGACCTCGACCACGCGGAACGACAAGCTGCAAGCCGAGCTTGCTGGGTTGATCGATGATTTCGTGCGAAACTATCCGACGAGCGAACGCACCCCGCAGCTGATTCTCCGCCAAGCCGCCACCCAGCCCCAGGCGGCTGAACAATCAATCGATGACCTGCTCGCCATCCGTCCCGATTCCGCGGTGTACGGCCAGGCGCGGCGGCGCGCGGGCGACCTGCTGTATCAACGGTTTCGCGGCGCGGCGGCGGAGCACAAAGCGGAACGCGGACACGATTTCCTGAATGTCGCGGTTCCATTGATCTCGTCGGCGGCAAGAGCCGTCGATCTGGCCGATCCCCAGGAAACGACGCGTCACATCGCCCGGTGTCGGCAGATTCTTGAGGTGGCGTTTGCCGAGGGCGTCGATCGAGTCCAGGCCGGCCGGGCCGCGCTCGATTCGCTTGATCGCATTCGGGAGGATACGACTGCGGATTTGACGGCCTATGCGTCCGAGGTGGCCTGTCGCCGGGTGCAAGAGCGACTGGCGTCCCTGGAGCCGCTGGAGGCCGGTCGTCTGGCGGACGAATTGTGGGTGAAGAACGCCGACGACCTCTGGACGCGGTTGGGCACGCGGGCGATGTTTCGGTACGGCCACGATCGTTGGAAAGATTCGCAAGGCGAGGCCGCGGCGCGGAAGCAGGGGATGGATCTGGTCGCCAAATACGGCGGTCGCGTGCTGCGGGAATTCCAGGATGACCCAAACGGGTTGGAGCAGGCGGGTTCGCTGGCCTATCACGCGGCCGTTGCCGAAGCCACGCTGCAACTCTGGCAGGGAACGCAGGATGCGGAGCGAGGACGGGCCGCGCTTTTCCTGTTTGAGAAGCTCCTGGTTGCCAAACCGCGAAACGCTTCATTCCTGCGCGGCACGGCTGTGTTGGCGGAAAAGCTTGATGGTCCGGACCGAGCCATGGAGTGCTGGCGAAAGTTGGTGGCTGGTTTGCCCCCGCAAAGCGACGGGTGGTTTGAAGCGCGATTTCATCTCATCCGCCTGCTTGCCACGGCCGATCCCGCCCGCGCCCGCGAAGTCATGAATCAACACAAGCAGCTGATTCCGGAGTACGGCCCGGACCCTTGGGGTCCACAATTGAAAGGACTCGACGAAATCCTCCCCAAGGAACCCATTACGCCTATGGCGCCCGATGTCCCGGGCGTGGCCGACACGACGGGAGACACGCGATGACCCCCAAGATCCCCGATGCCGCCCAACGATTCATCGGCGTGCCGTCCTCCGCCGATCCGATGACCCTGCTGGGTTTGACCGCCGACCGATGCGATCTCCCCAGCATTGATGCGGCGCTGCGCGATCGATTGTCGAGAATTTTCCAGCATCCCGAAGGACGCAGCGCGGACGCGGAGGAAGTCCGCAAACTGCTTCGAGATGCCGCGGATCGCTTGCGGCGGCGTGGCCGATCGACTGCTCCAAACACCGCATCGGTTCCGTCCGGCGCACGGATGGCAGCGAGCAGTTCGGTGACGCCGACGACCCTTCACCTCACCGAATTTGATCGGCAGGTGCTGGCGGTGCTCATCGCGAGCGGCGGTTGGAACCATGAAAGCCGCGAGCGTCTGGTGGCGATATCCGCCCGCCACGGCATCGGAGTGGACGGACTCCTGCGTGTGATTCGCGGTCTGGGCGAACATGCCCGCGGCGGCGGTCGGCTGGGCATGCAGGAAATCAGCGCCGGCGCGCGCATGGTTCCGCTGCGCGCCGGCACTGCACCGGGAATACCCGACGGCGCGCCGGTGCTGGAGAAACTTGCCGGCGCGCTCGCCGAGGAAATACGGCGAGACGATCCTTCCACGGTCATTCGCCTTTGCGTGTTGTTCGGACTCATCACCCTGATGGCCGGCATCTTCGGCCTGCGCTTGCTCCTGGCGTCCGACAAATCGCCCCCCGTGCGCCGCGATTCAGAAGTCGTCGCCCAGACACAAGCGGAAATCGGCGATCCGGTCGGAGCGAATCCGGCCACTAGCCAACCGCAGAGGCTGGCGATGTTCCCGAAAGCACCCGGTTTTCTCGGCAATGGTTTGCCGGCGGAATCGATGAAAGCCGTCGACGAGTGCCCGGAGCTTCCCGCTCATCTTGATGAGGTGGGGCGCAAGCTGGCGATCACCGAAACGCCTTCGGAAGCGGTGTTTGTCAGTTGGGAGGTGTCACTGCGCACGATTTCCGCCGCGTGGGTGCTTGTCGATGAAAGTACGCGATTGGCGATCGACAAGGCGATTTTTGAATCGCTGCGGAATGCCGCGGGGCAGCCACAGGTCATCGAGCGGTTGTTGAAGCCGCTGATCCCGCCGTCCGCGCCGTCGCAGCCATTGGATCTGTGGCGAGGAAGCTGGCAGGCGGGGATGCTGGCGAAATTCGCGGCCGCCACCACCCTGCCCCCAGCGGTCATCAGCCGAGCGCGGGCACTGCTGGATACCACCCTGAGTGATCCGCCCTTGGTCGATGTGTCGTTCGATGCCGCGGCGCGGGCGTGGCTTGATCGCCGAGTGCCCGGATTGGTTGATCGCATCGAGACCGATGAGCACACCTATGATTGGTGGGAATTGTGGTTGGTGGCGCACCGCACCCTCGGCCGCAGCGAACACTTTGATCGATCCTTGCTGGCCGCGCTGACTTCCTTGGCGGCGACGGAGACCGATTTGGCGAAGCCGGGGCGGACGGTGAACATCCTCGCGCGACTCTTTTCGCTGGTTCTTGAGCAGCCCTCGCCAACGGTGTTGGATCACATGAAGCGTATGTTGACCGATGAGGCGTTTGCCTCGCGCGACCTGTGGGTACTGACGAGCCTGCTGGCCATGAATGATGAAGCCACCTGGTTCCCCGATCGATTGGTGGTGCCCGAGGATGCCGACCTGAGGCATCGAGGCCGGATCCTGGATGAATTGATTTCGATTTGGCCCGGAGGAACCGAGGAAGCGAACCCGCAAGCGGAAAGCGAGCGGGTGGTGCTTCAAATCGATGCCGTAGTCGGTCGCCGGTGGAGGGAGTCGGTTGATGCGCTGCCAGAACTGGATGTCGTCGGCTCCAATCTCGACCGAATGCGTGATCTGGTGCGTTTAAGTCGCCTCAACGCAGCGGCCGCTGCGTTGGCCGCATCCGACGCCGCCATGGCCGAGCGGATTCTGGACGCGATCGAGTCGGGATTGGAAGCGGCGGTGGCGTCAACGGAACGACTTTCGCCGACCGCGCTGCCGTTTCATCCCACCGGCACCGTATACCTCTCGAGTCGTCAACCGCCGCCGAGCGGCCAGGCGATCGGGCAGGACGGGGTGTGGGCGTTGGCGTACGAGGATCTCGGGAAAAAAACCAAGGAACGCCTTGAATCGCTGCAATCGCTTCGCAACGCCGCGGGATCCGATCTCGGTCCCATCGATGCGCAACTGTTCGTTCACGAGGTCTATCGAGGCTCGCCGACCGAAATTCGCTCCATGTCCCAGACCATCGTCGCCCAGCAGTTCCCGACGGGGCCGGTGGTGGCGATGGAAATGCTGGACCAATTCCCGGACGCGCCGAAAAATGCGATGGTTTCGCAGGCGATCGAGCGATTGACCGGATCGCTGCTTCCGCAAGCCGATCAACCCGAGTGGCCGGCGCAGGCGCGTCTGGCGCTGGTGAAGCACGTCCTGGAGTTGAAGCCGGATGGCCAGGTCGAGATCGACGCCTTGGCGAAATTGTTGGCTCAATCCTTCGCCCAGCAGGCCGCGATCCTGCAGCAGGTCCCGGAAGCGATCGTCACCGCCGCCACGCCCCAAGTCGCTGCTGAGGCATTGCTTCAGAACTGGAGATCGCTGGCTGAACTGTTCGTGGTGGAAAGCCCCACTTCCGAGAGCCCGGCTGAGTTGCAGCGACGCCATGCCATGCGGCTCCGCGTCGCCCAAGGGCCGATCCAGGGCACGATCGCCGCCCAGCTCGGCGTCATGGATGTGTTGGCCGCCATCGTAATTGCCGAGCAGCCGAACCAGCGCCAGCGCGTCGATGAAATGCTCCGTGAGGATCTTCGCCGGCGATCGCGCGTCTCGAAGGTGCTGGAGCAGTCCGTCCGGATCGAGCGGACTTTGTTGGCGTTGTGGAACATTCGTTTCGGTGGTCAGAGTGATGTCAGGCCAGAGGCGGTCCCGGCGGCGATCGCCCGTGATGAACCAGCGTGGCGAGACCGATTGGAGGCGCTTCGCCGTCAGAATCCGCTTGAGTATTTTGAACTTGCGGAGGAAGTCGCTGACGACGTTGATGACCCTTCAAACCGCGTGCTCGCCCGGCATCTTTACAGCCTAGCGGCCGCGCTTGATCCCGTAAGCCTGGGGCGCAGCTCCTGTTTGGCGCTCGCCGACCTTGCGGAGGATGAAAACTCGAAACGAAGATTGCGGGCACTGGCAAGCTTGCTGGGCGACGATGGTGAGTTCGCCCCCGCCCTCAGTGATTCTGCCGCCAGCAACGCATTGGCTCGCTTCGATCAGGCCACCATCATGGCGTTCACAGAAGCCATTAGCCGATATCGCAAAGGTCAAGGAGCGTTGGCGGCAACTTCGTTGGACAAACCGGGCGTCAAGGAATTGCTACAGGTGTGTGATCGATTGCTGCCAGGGGGGCAAAGCAGGTTTCTTGAGGATATCAAGCGTTATCGCGGGCAGGCTCGGCCGACACTTTCCGCCTCGGATCAGCTTAGACTGCTCCAGTTGGAAGCCGCTCTGCTCGCGGGCACGGATCGCAGCTGGTCCGGCGAACTCCTGATCAACCAAGGGACACCCCTGATTGAAATCGATCCAAACCGGCTGGCGGATAGTCTCGAGATCGACGTCAGCCGCCCGCATTACCGTCAAGGTTCATGGATTCCTTGAAAACGGTCGAGGCGATGATGCTCTCCACAATATGGCGTGAGGCCGAAATCGAACCCCGAGGCATCATCGCCGCGGGCAGACAACGGTGGTATGCTCACGAGCGTTGCGCTCGGGGAGAGTGGAGGGGGAGGGGAGCGTCTCTATGGAATTGCCGCCGATGTCGCCCATGATTGAATCCGATCCCGCCAACTCAGCTTCGGACACCGTTGATTTGTCAGGCGCGACCATCCTGATCGCGGATGACAATCTGCAGAATCTCGAATTGATGCAGGCCTACCTGGAAGCCTTGCCCTGCACGGTGGTCACCGCCCATGACGGCGTGGAGGCGATGCTGGCCGTTGATGAACGTGCCCCGGATTTGATCCTGCTGGACGTCATGATGCCCCGCATGAGCGGCTTTGAGGTCTGCCGCAAGATCAAAGGCAATCCCGCCACGCGTGATGCGGTCGTCATCATGGTGACCGCCCTGCACGAAGTCAGCGATTTTGAGCGGGCCGTCGAATGCGGCACCAACGACTTCATCACCAAGCCCGTGAATAAGCTTGAACTTCTGACCCGCGTTCGGTCGCTGCTTGCCCTGAGGCTGGTGCAGAAACGATATCAACAGGTCATGGAGCTTCGCCCGCAGGCAGGAGCCGACGAGAGGAATCGACCCCACGCGGGACAGAAGCTGGAATGAGGATGCGGTCCGCGACCCGCCCCACGAGGTCTCAGCCGGTGGGTTTCCGCGTCACCACCGCCTTGCCCCCATGATGCCGCACCCAGACGCTGTGGCCGCCCCGGGGTTCCAGCGTGTGTTGGAGATGATCCAGGTATTTTCGCAACGCCGAGGTATCGAACACCATGAGCCAATCCTTCTGGGCGGAACGATTGATCTGGCGGATGTTGTCGATGATTTGATCTTTGTTGAGCATGGAATGCGGTTCCTCCGTGCGTGTCCGGCAGGTAGTGATCGGATGCAAGCCCACCCTTGCGTCAATGGATAATCCGATGGGACATCAGGAGTTACGAACGACCAATCCACGCGCACCGACCACCACCAGCCGGTCGGCGTTGGCGCTCTGCCACTGTATCTTGGGGGTGTCGTTGACATTTGTGTCGGGCTGCTCCGGGATCAGCCGCACTTCAGGACGCAATGAACCAGCCCAAACGCCGGAAATCTCGCGCAATCAGTTGAGCGCGGCCAGTTCCCAGTCATTACACCAAGCCCATGTGCAGCGTGAAGCGGATCGCGAACTCGGGAGCGCCGCGCCGCCCGACATTAAGATTGAATCTCGTTCCCCGCCGCGCGCTGTCGATGCGGGCGCGCTTGTCATCGTGCAGTCGATCGCGCAGTCCATCCCAAAATTGGGAAACTCCGACGCGAATCCGGTCAAGATTTCATTGGCCACGATCAGGAACCAAAGCCGTTGCAGCCAGGCTGAATTTGCCGCGATGCAGGAACGATTCGCAGCCATGTTGAACGATGCCGCTGAGGGTTCGTCCCTGCACTTCGTGGATACCTCTGAGGACCTCGCCACGCATGAAATGCAAGGCGCGGCCTACCTGGCCACCCGGGAGGGTTTTGAGATGTGGGAGATGTACCTGAGCCTCAGCGCCGTCGATCGAGCCTACACGCTCTGGGAGCATCCGAGTGCGGTTTGGCTGCTTCGGCAAGCGCGGCCCGGTCAACCGCAGGTGCTGATCGAGCGCAAGCCCGAACGGTGATCACCGCCTCCATGCCCGCTGACGGATTGCGGGCCTCCAAGCACCATCCGCTTCAATGAATCCAACTTCAATTGCCGGCGATGGCGCGTTCGGGCGGTGATGCCGCCACGATCGCGGATGCCGGCGCATCCGGGGTGAATGAGCCCGCTCGCGGCGTGCGTTTCATCGCCCCGAGACTGGGGAAAGCGACCGCGAAATAACCGCTGGCAAACAGCACCAGGAACGGCAGCGCCACGATGGTGTGCGGCCGGGAGGCGGCCAGCACGATGCAGACCACCATGAGCAGGCCCAGCCCCAATTCCAATATGCCGTTCGGAAGCGAACGTTTTCGCAGGTGAACGACGGGATCGGTTTCGCTTTCGGAATCGCCGTTGTATTTCGGGGTCCTCACGAACGGGCTTTGCCGACCGAAAAGAGCTTCAAGGACGGCTCGTGAATTCACCACGCTGATGCCGACACCCAAGGCCATGAGCGCGGGCAGACGTATGATCGTTTTCCATACGCCCAGTCCCTGGCTGGCCTGCGAAGTCAGGTAGAAAACGCACGCCGCCAGCATGCCCAGGATCATGAAAACAATTCCCACCACCGCGCCGAGCCAAGGATTGGTCTGCTGGATGGGGAGTTCGACAAAGAGGGCGGGAAACACCAGTAAAACCAGCAGCAGGATGACGAGGTGAACCAGTGGCGAGGTGAGGTGAAACCACGCCTCAAGCTTGGTGTGCAGGGGCGCATCGCTGCGCCAGATGGTGGGCATCAGCTTGATGGCCGTCTGGATCAACCCCTTGTTCCACCGGTGCTGCTGGCTGAGGAAGGCGCTCACGGTCGGCGGGACCTCGGCGGGGCAGCAGGTTTCCAAGACATAGCGAAAATGCCAGCCTTGCAATTGCGCCCGGTAAGAGAGGTCGGTGTCCTCGGTGAGGGTGTCGTGCTGCCAGCCGCCGGATTGTTCGATCGCTTTGCGTCGCCACACCCCGGCGGTGCCGTTGAAATTGAACCAGCGGTCATTGTGGGCGCGGGCGGCCTGCTCGACGACGAAATGGCCATCCAGGTACATCGACTGAACCTGGGTCAGGAGCGAATCATCACGATTGAGATGCGACCAGCGTGTCTGCACCATGCCGACCTTTTCGGTCGTGAAGAAATGGATCGTGTGATGCAGGACGTCGGCGGGCGGCACGAAGTCCGCGTCGAAGACCGCGATGAATTCGCCGCTCGCGGTGTCCAGCCCGTTCGCCAACGCCCCCGCCTTGTAACCTTCACGGTTGGTGCGATGCACATATTCAACATCGTGACCTTCGACGACGAGCCGTTGGCAAGTCCGACGCGCGATGGCGGCGGAATCATCGGTGGAATCATCCAGAACCTGGATTTGCAGACGGTCACGAGGCCAGTCGATGGCGCAGGCGGCTTCGATGATTCGTTGCGCCACCCGCTTCTCGTTGAACATGGGCAACTGCACGGTGACCCGCGGCAGTTCCGCGAAGCGACTTTCGGGCACCTCGTGCGGACGACGATTGCGGCGGCGCAGGAAGGCCCACACCATCCAGTAGCGGTGAAGGCCATACACGCACACCACCGCGATCACCGCGAGGTAGTAAATCAACAGGGGCAAGGCCAGGGCGTCCATCATTCAGGTCGCGAGGCAGGAAAACACAACGTCCCCTGCCAAGCGAAACTGGGCTCCTTCATGTTCGTGTCGCTGCCGACTTCTCTTCTCAGAAAACGTCCGCCGGACAACAAGCGACCGAGATTCAATCATTGTTCCTACATTTACGAATTGGGCAAGTGCCAATCCCGGAAAAGCGTTCCTCTCGGTGGGTAAATGGGGGGAGTCATCCGGGGTCGATCGGTATCTTAAAGCCTGAATATCGCTGAAGAGGCCGTTTGAGTCTCCATCGGGGACGTAGTTTGTCCCGCATGTCCTAAGGAATTGAAGTGCAGACGCGCTGGGGTTCGACGACGCTGCTATTGTGTCCATCGTAGACATAGGGATCGGGCGGGAGTCCGGCTGGAACATCCGCAACGGTGAAATCCGAAACCCGCCGTACCAAACAAGTTTGTGACCGAGTATCAGGCTCGACCGTCGCAGGATAGGAGTTTTCCGCATGGACATGCTGATGGAAGCCGCCGCCGAGTACTACATCATCACCGTATTGGGCGGGTGTTTTGTGTTCGCCACGGTTATGAAAACGGTGGCCTCCGTCGCGGGCAATGCAACCCGCGAGCGAAGTCGCCGCGAGATCGCCGCCTATATCGCTGAAGGATCCATGTCAGCCGAACAAGGCGAGCGACTGATTCGCGCGGATGTCAATCGAGGCCGCCAGCAGGCAGCCTGAATATTCGTCAGCATGAACCGACAAGTCCCCCAAGGGCAATTCGGGCAATACAAGGCGGGTGGGTGCAGGGCCCTATTTCCACTCACCTTCGCCCGTGGCAGCTTGCTCATCGGGGTTGAAGAAGTAGCGAAGCATCTGCGGCGTGGGCGACGGCGTGATCTCGTACAACACCAAAAGTCCCACTTGCTGGCGATGCAGGTGCAGCGACGTGTCGGCGGGCAACTCAAGCGGCTCTGATTCACGATCCGCGCGATCGACCAGCACGATCACCATCTCATCGTTTCGCGTCATCAGCACCGACATCGTCTGCCGACTGATCAGCCAGGTGTAATCCAATCCGTGCGCGGTCACGCCTTCCGGCAATGGTTGGATCAACAGCGGTTGGCCGAAACGGTTCCGAAAGGTGGACGCGAATTGCTCGTTGGTGTCGCATTTCCAGAACGGTTCAAAATGGGCGGTTTCCTGCCGGTAATATTGATCGGCGGTCAGCATCGCCACCTGATCCACGGGACCGGTCGACCGCAAGGCTTGCCATGCCAACCAGGTTCCAGTGGTGATGAGCACAAGTGCCGCGATCGAGCCCGCCCATCGCAATCCACGCGACTGACGGGATACATTCTTCGCTGGGGCAATTCGCCCAGCGATGTCCGTCCTCTCATGACCATGCCCCTCATGATTATGCCCCTCATGAAACCCGTTCAAATGAACGCTGGGGCTTTCCGCAGGAACGGGCAATGCAAATCGCTGACAGAGCGAACGATCGATGGCGCGCTGAATTGCTACTTCATCGCGAAGATCGTTCTCGCGCAGCAGCCGGGCCTCGAAACTCGCAAGATCAGGCGAAGCCAGGTCGCCATCGAGGTAGCGCTCCAAAAGTTCCAGCGTGGGGGCATCAAGCGGCATGTTCGTCCTCCTCCGCCGGCGTGGCGTGACCCTTGATCTTGTTAAGGGGTTTTCTCACACTCTCTCCGGCAGCCATGCGTTCCCTCATCGCCGTGCGGGCTCGGTGAACGTGACTCATGGCCGTTCCCTCCGCGATGTTCAAGGCGAGGGCGATGTCGCGATAGGTCATGTCGCGCAACGTCCGTAACAGCAGGCACGCGCGGGCCGTCTCCTCCAAGGTCCGCAACGCGCCCAGCACACGATCGTCAAACGCCTCCGATTCAGCCGCCAACTGCCCATGTCCGGTCAGGCTGGGCATGCGATCCACCGGTGCTTTGTGCATGCGGCCATTCACGGGAAGCGTCTCGAAACTTTGCGGATCGACGCTCGCGGTGGCGGCCCGCTTTCGGCGGCGGGCATGATTGAGGGCGATGAACCGCACGAATTTTCCCATCCATGCCGTGAAATTGGTGGCCGGGTCGAACTGCTCCAGCTTTCCCAAGGCGATCAACGCGGCCTCCTGGAGGATGTCGTCAGCCGCCGCGCGATCGGCGGTCACCGCCGCCGCGATGCACCACAAGGTGCCGCGCGCGTCTTGGAATCGCTCCGCGAATCGCTGCGTCGTCAGTTGATCCGGGCCGTCGGCACCCTGGGCACCTGCGGACCCGGCTTTGGCTCCACGTTGGCTGGCCATGCGCATCATGATGTCATTCATAGGCCCATTGCTTGCGAATCCCAAATAAAAGCCAACGACAATGGCTTCCCACGGCTGCGACGACTGGTCCAAGGACGGATCCGCTCCTGGACTCTCTATCATTCCTGAATGCCACCGTTGTACTACGCCGCGGCCTGCCAGACCGCCTTTGATTGCCCAACTTCGCGCGAGGGGATCGCCGAACGGGTCAAACGGATGTGCGACATGGCTGAGCACACCATCATCGGCTATGAGCCGTTCTTCGATGTGCGCCTGCTGGCGTTTCCCGAGTTCGCCCACGCCGCCCCGATCTACGACTCGGTCGCGAAACTCCGCGATCGCCTGGCGGTCCGCCTTCCCAATGAGCACACCGATCGGTATGCCGCCCTTTGCAAGAAATACGGCTGTTTCATCCAGACGGGCAGTTTCATCGAGATGGACGATGCGTTTCCCGATGTCGCCTTCAACGCCACGCTTCTCATCGGACCCGGGGGGGTGCTGAGCAAGTATCGCAAAGTGAACCCGTGGATTCCGTGGGAGCTGCACGCCAGTCCGCACGATTTCGCGGGGTATTCCGATGAACGGTTCCCCGTGGCCAAAACCGAGATCGGCAATCTCGGCGTGGCGATCTGCTACGACTGGCTGTTTCCCGAGACGATTCGGCAGATTGCCTTCAACGGAGCCGAGGTCATCATCCGCGTGAGCGCATACATGGACCCGTGGGGCGCGACGCCGCCCATGGATTGGTGGACGCTCTTCAACCGCGCCCGTGCTGCGGAGAATACGGTGTATGTCGTCGCCGCCAATCAGGGTGCCTCCATCAAGCAGTATCCTCCGTTTAGTTGGCCGGGCGGGAGCATGGTCGTTGATTACGACGGCCGTATCCTTGCGCAGGCTGAGGCGGGCGAAGGGGAGAAGGTCGTGGTCGCGCCGATCGACCTCGGCACGCTGCGTGCCGAACGCGATCGCCGCATCGGCCATGACATGCGATCACACCTGCGCAGCGAGATTCATCCGTATTCACAGCAATCGTGGCTGAAACGGGCCCAGAAGTCGGACCATCCGTTGACGGATGCGTCGATCCGCCGAAGAATCATGGACGCCAAGCGACGCACGGGAACTGCCGATGAATGAAGCGGATGGAATCAACGCACCAAATAGCCCCGGGCATGCCCGGGGAAAACTTCGTTTCATCAGAACGATCACGATTTACTTGTTCGCCCTCTGCGGCTGTGATCGGCAGGCCACCCCGCCAACCTCCCCGAACGGGGGGGGCGGTGACGCGAAAACGCAAGCGGCGATTGATCCCGCCTCGAGTACCGGCGCCCTCGGCTTGAACGCTGAACAAGTCGCGATCAACAACCGTGCTGTGGGCCTGATGGGCAAATTCGAGTACGAGCCGGCCCGCGCCCTCTTTCAGCAGCTCGTCGATCAACAACCCACATCATCCGACCTGCGAGTGAACCTCGCCATCGCCACGCTCAACCGCCAACGGGAAGGCGATGAGGAAGCGGCGCTGGCGATCCTGGAAAACGTCCTCCAGGATGAGCCAACGCACCTGCGCGCGAATTACACGACGGGCTTGTTGAAGCTTTACCTGCAATCCCCGGCGGAATCGATCGGTTATTACCAGAAGGTCGCCGACGCCGATGCGCGCGACGCCTATGCCGCGTACTACGTCGGGCAGTGCCTGGCGCAGATGCGGCAATATCAAATGGCCGTCGAATGGTTCCAGAAATCGGTGGAGATCGACCCGTACCTGCGCAGCGGCTACTACGCGGCAGCGCAGGCCCTGCGGGGTTTGGGCGGCCGCGACGAGGAAGCGGCCGCCATGTTGGAGGCGTTTCAGAAACTCGAGCGCAACCCCCGCGCGCGGCTGGTTGAGTTCAAGTACACCCGCATGGGCCGCAAAGGCGAGGCGATGGCATTGGGTGTGAACGAGGCGACTCCGACCGCGAAGCCCGAGGGGGCTTTGTTTGCCGATCCGGTGCCGTTGGTCGAAGGCGGCGAGCAATACGCGTGGAAAACACATCGCCCCGATCGGCCGGTCAGCATCACCGCCTGCGACCTCGACATGGATGGCGACATCGACATCTTCATCGCCAATTGCTTGGATGAAGGCAACGTGCGGAATGCGGTGTGCATCAATAACGGAAGTGACGGGGAAGCCGGCCGGTCTACGCTTGATCTCGAACATCCGTTGGCGAAGGTGACGGACGTGAACGCCGCGCTATGGGGCGATTACGACAATGATGGGTTGACGGATGTGTATCTATGCCGGCGCGGGGGAAACCAACTTTGGAAACAGCAGAAGTCGCCAACGGAACCGGACGCCTCCCCCCTCTCCCTCCGCGAGGGAGAGGGAAGGGGTGAGGGTGCGGCTCAACAGTCAGCCTTGGATTCCTCCATGACCTCGCAACCCTCACCCCCAGCCCCTCTTACTTCGGGGAAGGGAGAGGGGAGTGGATGGCTCGATGTCACGAAATCAACCGGCGTGGCGAACGGCGAGTTCGATTCCGTCGATGGCGCGATATTCGACGCCGACCACGATGGCGACCTTGACCTCTTCGTGGTGAACGCCGATGGGCCGAACGAATTGTTCAACAACAACCTCGATGGCACGTTCCGGCCGATCGCGCAGGAACGCGGGATTGCTGGGGCAGGAAATGGTTCCCGACAGATGCTGCCGGTAGATCTCGACAGCGATCGCGATGTGGACATCATCGTCATCAACAACCAACCGCCGCATGACGTTTGGGTGAATGACCGGTTGTGGGCGTATCACCAGGCCACCGAGCAATCGCACTCTGAGTGGGTCAATCGTTCGCTCCTGACGCTAGTGGCGCTGGATCAGAACGCTGATGGAAGTCTGGAGTTGCAGGCATCCGCGCCGGGCGAGTTCTTCGCCATTGAGGCGGTCGAAGGCGTCTGGAAGCCAAGAACACTCGTCAGCACGTTGTCGGCTCCGAAGCCGTCAGTCAAGTTCCACCAGACTGCCGCAGTGGACTTTGACGGGACTGGAATCGGACCATTCTTCCAAGGCCCGCGGTCACGCCCCATCGATTCTCCTTATTCGATCGATGCTCCGGATTTGATCGCATCAACCGGAATCGTCCAACTGAGTCTTTCATCAGGCCCATCCACGGTGCAGATGCCTGCGGATGAACCACCGACGATTCATCGTCCCGGCCCCGGCCGGCACAAGTTCGCGACCATCCAGTTCACCGGCCGCGAAATCAGCCAGGGCGCTTCATCCTCGCGCTCCAACGCCTCGGGCATCGGCGTGCATTACGCCGCGCGCGTCGGCTCAAACTGGGTCACGGGCAGCACGCTTCGCACCAGCAGCGGACCGGGGCAGAGCCTGCAACCGGTCGCGATCGGACTCAATGGGCACGATAAAATTGACTTCATCAGCATCGATTGGTCCGACGGCGTCTTCCAATCCGAGGTCGATCTCGCCGCGGGCAAGTTGCACGTCATTGAAGAGACGCAGCGGCAACTCTCCAGTTGCCCGGTCATCTTCGCGTGGAACGGCATCAAGCACGAATTCATCACCGATTGCCTGGGAGTGGGGGGGATCGGTTACGCGGCCGGGCCCCCGGGCGAGTACGCGCCGTCGCGGCCGTGGGAAAATGTGCTGCTGCCGGTCGATTCGCTCCAGCCGAAGAACGGCCGTTTCGAGATCAAGCTCAGTGAACCAATGGAGGAGGCGTGCTATCTCGATACGGCCCGCCTCGTCGCCTATGACCTTCCGCCCGGCTGGCAGATGACCGCCGATGACCGGATGAGCATCCTCGGCCCGGAACCGACGGGCGCGGCGGTGTTTTATGAATCAGAAGCTCTGCCGACGAGCGCGATCAACGATCGTGGCGCTGATGTGACGGAAGCGCTGCGACATGTCGACCTTGTCGCCGCGCCTGTTGGAGTTGTCGATTATCGGTTCATCGGAAGGTTGATAGCTCAGCATGTTCTAACGCTCGCGTTCAGTGAAAGTGGAGAGGAGAGTCAACCCATCCTCATCATCGACGGCTGGGTCGAGTATCCGTACTCGCAGACCATGTTCGCGGCGTGGCAGGCGGGCGCGACCTACGAAGCGCCGACCATCGAGGCGCGCGGCGACGATGGTCAGTGGCACGTCGTTCTTGAGCAATTCGGCTATCCCGCCGGCATGCCCCGGCAGATGTCGGTGCCGTTGCCCATTGACAAACTTCCGAAGGGCTGGCGCGAACTTCGTATCCGCACGAATCAGGAAATCTACTTTGACCGCATTGCCTTGGCATGGGCGAAACCCAACGATCAAGTCCGCCGGGCGGAATTGGCGATGACTGATGCCCGACTGGCGCAAACCGGATTTGCGAAGCGAACCACCGGCCCGCAACGCCAACCCTACTACGACTACAACCAGCGCACGCCATTCTGGGATTGCCGCTATCAGAAAGGCTTTTACACGGAGGTCGGCCCGGTGAAGGAACTCATCGATCGCACCGACGACGCCGTCGCGATCTTCGGCCAGGGCGAGGAGATTCACGTTGAATTCGACGCGGCGCTTCCATCGCTACACGCAGGCTGGACTCGTCGATTCGTGCTGGAGTTGAACGGATGGTGCAAGGACATGGATCTCTTCACCAAGGATGGCGAGACGATCGAGCCGCTTCCCGCCCGCGATCCATCCGTGGTCAATCCATCCCGCGACGATCTTCACCGACAATTCAACACGCGCTTTGAGTTCGGGCGGTGAATGGGAGAACCACGGATGAACACGGATACACACGGATGCAAATGAAGAAGCATGGATTTTGAAAAGATGGAACTGGCCGCTGCACTGCCTCAAACACCCGTTTCCATTCTTGCCGCATCCGTGTTGATCGGTGTTCATCCGTGACTTCAAACTCATCCGCCATTCCAACGCGGGCTAGAATCAACTTCGCGATTCCCCGTCAATCCGCAGGAGGAGTTCATGAGCGTGGTCAGCAGGCCGGTGGTTGAGACGAAGGCAGCGGGGGCGGGGGGCACGCCGAGGAAGAAATACGTTCCGGTCATCGGGCCGAGACTCAAGCTGCTGCTCATGGCCATCTTCGCGGGGGTCGCGGTGCTTGGCGTCAATTCGGTGTATCTCGTCAGCATCACGTTGCTCGATTGGCTGAGCGACGCGGCCATCACCGGCCTCACCTACAAGAATTATTTCCATGTTTGGATGTTCGCTCTGCATCTTGTGCTGGGACTCGCGATCCTCGTGCCGGTCGTGGTGTTCGGCTTGGTACATATGCGGAACGCCCGCAATCGGCCGAACCGCCGGGCGGTGCGGGCGGGCTACGCCTTGTTCTTCACCAGTCTGGCGCTGCTCATCACGGGCGTGATCTTGACCCGGGTGGAAATCGGCGGCGTGTCGCTCGCGTTGAAGCAGCCGCTGCTGCGCGACTCCATGTATTGGATTCACGTCATCACGCCCTTGGCCGTGATCTGGCTGTTCATCCTGCACCGGCTGGCCGGGCGGCGGATCAAGTGGAAAGTCGGCGTGACATGGTCGGCTGTGGCGGGCGTGTTCGCGTTGGTGATGACATTGCTGCATTCGTACAACCCGCCCACGCTCGGCGCGGGGCCGAAGGCCGGCGAGCAGTATTTCTTCCCGTCGCTGGTGAAGACCTCCACCGGGAATTTCATCCCGGCCCAGACGCTCATGGCCGACCAGTATTGCATGGAGTGTCACGCCGACATCTACGAGAATTGGTTCCACAGCGCGCACCACATGAGCAGCTTCAGCAATCCCGCGTACCTGTTCAGCGTTCGCGAGACGCGGCGGATCGCCAAGGAACGTGACGGCAACATGCAGGCCTCGCGCTGGTGCGCCGGCTGCCACGATCCCGTGCCGTTCCTCAGCGGCGCTTTCGAGGATGCGCGTTTCGACGATCCCGAATATGACCTGAGCCAGGATCCCATGGCCGGCGCGGGTGTCACCTGCACGGTCTGCCACGCCGTCACGCATATCAACAGCACCAAGGGCAACGCCGACTTCACCATCGAGGAACCCACGCATTATCCATTTGCGTTCAGCGAGAACGGCCTCTTGCAATGGGTCAATCGGCAACTGGTGAAGGCGCAGCCGGCCTTCCATAAAAAGACGTTCCTGAAACCGCTGCACAAGACGCCGGAGTTCTGCAGCACCTGTCACAAGGTGCATCTGCCGCCGGAATTGAACCACTATAAATGGCTGCGTGGCCAGAACCATTACGACACGTATCACCTCAGCGGCGTCTCCGGCCACGGCGTGCAAAGTTGGTATTACCCGCCCAAGGCGACGCACAACTGCAACGAATGCCACATGCCGCTGATGAAGTCCAACGACTTCGCCGCGAAACCCTATGAGCAGGATTCGACCAAGCCGCTGTATGAACAGTTGGCGGTGCATGATCACCTGTTTCCGTCGGCCAACACGGCCATCCCGCATTTGACCGACATGCCCGAGTGGGTGAACCAGAAGCACGATGCGTTCAGCATGGAAGGCGGCGGATTCATCCGAATCGATCTGTTCGGCTTGAAGGACGGATCGACCATCGACAGTCCGCTCATCGCGCCGTTGCGGCCGCAAGTGCCGACGCTTCAGCCGGGCAAGAGCTACATCATGGATGCCGTGGTGCGGACGGTGAAGATCGGCCATCCGTTCCCGCAGGGCACGGCGGATTCAAACGAAATCTGGTTGGATGTCACGCTGAAGGCGGGCGACCGCGTCATCGGACGCAGCGGAGGGTTGAACCCGGATGATGGGTCGGTCGATCCGTGGAGCCATTTCATCAACGTGTACATGCTCGATCGCGAAGGCAATCGCATCGACCGGCGCAATCCGCAGGACATCTTCACGCCGCTGTACAACCACCAGATTCCGCCGGGCGCGGCCGACGTGATCCACTACGCGTTCACGGTGCCGATCGGACTCAATCAACCGATCACGGTCGAAGTGGAGTTGAAATACCGGAAGTTCGATACCACCTACATGCGGCATTTCCAGGGCGATAAGTTCACGCGCAACGATCTGCCGATCTCGGTGCTGGCGAAGGACTCGATCACGTTCCCGGTGGAGGGCTCGACGGAGACGGTGAGCAAGAGCGAGTTCAAGATCGACCTTTGGCAGCGATGGAACGACTACGGCATCGGCCTCTTCCGCAAGGGCGAGAAGGGGTCGAACAAGGGCGAGCTGCGCCAGGCGGAAGCGGCGTTCATTGAAGTGGAGAAACTCAACCGGGCCGATGGGCCGCTCAACCGCGCCCGCGTGTATCTGAAGGAAGGTCGTCTGGAGGAAGCCGTGGCGGCGTTGAATCTGGCGGCGAAGCATGACCCACCCGCGCCGCCGTGGAGCGTGGCGTGGTTCAGCGGCCTGGTGAACAAGCAGAACGGCCATCTCGACGAGGCCATCGAGAACTTCACGAGCGTCGTGGAGATGAAAGACACGCCGGAGTGCCAGAAGCGCGGCTTCGACTTCTCGCAGGACTACATGCTGCTGGCGGAGCTGGCCCAGACGATCTTCGAGCGTGCCAAGCAGGAGCGCGGCGAGGCGAACAAATCCAAGCGCGATGAGTTGCTGCGTTCATCTCAAGGCTGGTTCGAGCAGGCGCTCACGTTCGACACCGAAGATCTGTCCTCTCACTACAACTTGGCCTTGATCTACGATCAACTGGGCGATGCCGCCAAGGCCGACGAGCATCGCAAACTGCATCAACGCTACAAGCCGGACGACAACGCCGCCGACCGGGCCATTGCCATCGCCCGCCAAAACGATCCGGCCGCGAATCAGGCGGCCGAGCAGGTGGTGATTTACGACCTGCAAAGATCGGGCGCGTTTGAGCTCGGGCCACCTTCCGTGGCGGTAAACGATCATGACTGACTTGAAGACACCCGAGAACATTCCGCCGGATCAAGTGGTGGGGGAGGAGGAACTGGTTCCGGCGGATGACGCGATCATCGGCCGCGCGTTCCGGTGGTCGCTGTTGGTGTTCGTGCTCATGGGAGGCGCGTTCGCTTTGATGGTCTGGTCGCTCAATCGGCCGGAGCCGGTGGCGATCCCGGTCGCGCGGACGTTTGTGCCGCCGAAGTCGATGGAGACGCCCATCACGCCGCCGGTGATCAAGTTCACCGACATCACGGCCGAGGCGGGAATTGACTTCGTCCACGTCAACGGCGCGACCGGGGAGAAACTGCTTCCCGAAACCATGGGCGGCGGCTGCGCATTCTTCGACTATGACAACGACGGCGACCAAGACGTCCTGCTCATCAACTCCGCGCCGTGGTCACTCGCCGATCCCACGCTTGCGCCATCGCATGCCCTCTACCAAAACGACGGGTCGGGCCGCTTCACCAACGTCACCGCCGGCAGCGGGCTCGATGTGAGCTTTTACGGCATGGGGGTGGCCGTCGGCGACTACGACAACGATGGTTTCGTCGATGTGTTCATCACAGCCGTCGGCTCGAATTACCTGTTTCGCAACGAAGGCCAAGGCAAGTTCGCCGACGTGACGACCTCGGCGGGCGTCGCCGGTGAGCCGGACGCCTGGAACACCAGCGCCGCCTTCGTGGACATCGACAACGACGGGGACCTCGATCTCTTTGTCTGCCGCTATGTGAAGTGGTCGCGCGACATCGACTTCGCCATCAATTACACGCTGGATGGAAAGAACCGCGCCTACGGCCCACCAACGAACTTTGAGGGCGCACATTGTGTGCTCTATCGGAACAATCGGTTTGTCTACAGTATAACGACGTTTACCGACATCTCCGCGGAAGCGGGCATTCAAGTCAACGGCTTGCTCGGCAAACCAATGGGCAAGGCTCTTGGCGTCGCGCCCGTGGACGCCGACGGCGACGGCTGGATGGACCTTTTCGTCGCCAACGATACCGTCCAGCGATTCTTCTTTCACAATCAGAAGGACGGCACGTTCAAGGAGATCGGCGCCCAGAACGGCACCGCTTTCGACCGCAACGGCAACGCCACCGGCGCGATGGGCGTGGACTCCAGTCGCTACCGCAACGATGAATGTCTCGGCATCGTCATCGGCAACTTCGCCAACGAGATGAGTTCGCTCATGGTGAATCGACCCGGAAGCGAGGGAGGCACTAGCGATGCTGGCGGGATCGGGGATGGGAGAATCGGGGATGGTGGGGTCGGAGGTATCGTCGCGGGATCGCAGTTCACCGACGAGGCGATCACCGAAGGGATCGGCGCGCCATCACGGTCGCGGTTGACGTTCGGCACGTTTTTCTTCGATGCCGATCTCGATGGCCGGCTCGACATCCTCCATGCCAACGGCCACATCGAGGATCAGATCAACACATTCCAGCCGAGTCAGCAGTACCGGCAGTCGGCGCAACTGTTCTGGAACGCCGGGCCGGAGTCCAAGGCGTGTTTCGCGGAAGTCGAATCGGCGATGATCGGCGATCTGGCCAAGCCGATCGTCGGTCGCGGCGCGGCGTTTGCGGACATTGACGGTGACGGCGACCTTGATGTCCTGCTCACTCAGATTGCCGACGGGCCGATGCTTTTGCGAAACGATCTTGATCGGACCGATCACTGGGTGCGTGTGAAGTTGGAGGGGGACGGCTGGTTGGTGAATCGCGACGCGATCGGAGCGTGGGTTGAATGTCGCGTTGGAGGAACCGTGCAACGCCGGCAGGTGATGCCCACGCGGAGTTACCTATCGCAAGTGGAATTGCCGATCACGTTCGGGCTGGGAGAACGCGGGGAAGTCGATGCCATCAAGGTGTTCTGGCCCGACGGGATTGTCCAAGAGGTGGCCGAATCCACCACCAGGCCAGACCAGATTTTGGTGATCAAGAAGCCCGCGGCATCGGGCGGGTGATCGAATCTTCAAAAACGGAGCCACCCGAAAAAGCCGGGAAAGGCGGTGCTACTCGAATGCCGGAGGAGGGACTTGAACCCACACTCCTTTAAGGGGAACCGGATTTTGAGTCCGGCGCGTCTGCCAATTCCGCCACTCCGGCTTGGGTTTCAATCATTACACGCTTGCGGCCTGCCGTCAACGCCGTGATACGCGCAAATGCCAGAGTGCTGGAAATGCGGAAATTTTGGATTTCATCGCCCAAGGGCCTAGGCGCGATGGGAAATGACACCACAATAGGTGATGGAGACAGGAGGACGAATGGCGAGAATGCCTCGCCGGGAGATCCTTCACAAAACTAAGGAGTTCGGAATGCGCTATTCCCGTATCGCCGGGGTGGGCTTGATGGCCACGGTCGCCACCGCCACAACGCTGGCCTGGCCAGGATCGCCCGACCAGCAGCCCCTTCGAAACCCCACCCGTCAGCCTGTCAACCTTCCGATTCCCGGCGATCAGCCGCTGGATCAGGAGAAGATGGCGGAGCCAGTGAATTTCGAGGCTCGCCAAGCGCAATTCCGGCAACTGCGGCCGGGCAACGGCGTCGGGTATTGGCAAGGCGACAACCGCGTGTACGGAGCGTCCCTGGGCGGCGGCGTCAGCCCCGCTGCGGCCGCGGAAGCCGTGCGATTTTCGACGCTGCCCATGTTCGGCGTTTTGCCCACCGATCTCCAGCCTCGCGCCACCAATCCCACGCTCCCTCTGATGTATAACCGTCAGACCGGCGAATACAAATACACGGCTGTGTACTACACCCAGCATAGGGACGGCATCGAAGTCTACGGCACGGGACTCTTCATGCTGGCGATGAATCAGCCCGGCCATAACGTCGCCCTGATGGGTGGACAGCTGCGCGATCTCGGCACGTTCGAAGTGACCGACACCATGCGCAACAACATTAATGAAGGCATGGCGTATGTCGAAGCCCGCGGCAAGTTCGGCGCGGATTGCGTGTTCAGCGAGCCCCGACAAGTCATTTACGGCGGCGTGCAGGATGAATCCGCCCGGCCACGGCTGGCCTTGCAGTTCACGGCCGAGCGCGTACAGGCGTTCGCCGGATTGCCCCTCGCGTGGAACGTGATCGCTGATGCAGCGACCGGTGAAATCCTCGCCGAGGAATCCTTGATTCATGATGTGGACGTCACCGGCAACGTCAGCGGCATGGCCACCGACGGCTGGTTCGCCGACACCTGCCACCCCGAAGCGCCGCGTGGGATCCCCTACGCCCAGGTCAACATCGGTGCCACCCAGGCGTTCGCCGACGTCAACGGCAATTTCACGATTCCGAACGCCGGCGCGGGCCCGGTGACGGTCGAAGCTCGCATGCGCGGGCCTCACTTCGTCACCAACAACACCGCCACCCCCGGCGGCGGCAACTCGATCCTCAACAATGCCGGCGTGGTGCCGCCCGGCCCCACCAACTTCATGTTCAATGATGACAACCTCAGCCAGTTCAAGCGGGCCGAGGTCAACGCCTACATCCATTCCAATCTCGTCCGCGATCATGTGCTGGCCCACAACCCGGCCTATCCCATCATCGGCACCGAGGCGAATTTTCCGATCAACGTCAACATCAATCAGACCTGCAACGCGTTCTACAGCAGCGCGAACCAATCCATCAATTTCTACATCGAGGGCGGCGGCTGCACCAACACTTCGAATTCCACCGTCGTGCATCACGAGTACGGCCACCGCCTCGTCAACGCCGCCCTTTCGGGACAAGGCGCCTATGGCGAAGGCACGGGCGACACCTTCGCGGTGCTCGTCTCCGATCAACCATGCCTCGGCGGCGCGTTCAACATTCCCTGTCCCGGCGTCGCGGTTCCGCCCGAAGATGGCTGCCTCCGCAATGCCGACAACAATTGCCTCTATCAAC
>Ga0163154_10002461_pt1 | contig 27078 bp, 27 predicted proteins | sample OliLakLV19MP9P1_FD_148649 | JGI IMG/M metagenome (GOLD analysis project Ga0163154, IMG submission 148649) | Freshwater microbial mat bacterial communities from Lake Vanda, McMurdo Dry Valleys, Antarctica - Oligotrophic Lake LV.19.MP9.P1 | ecosystem: Environmental > Aquatic > Freshwater > Lake >... | reverse complement strand
CTACAGAGCTCAAGCTCTAAAAGAAGAATCCCAAAGGGATTCCGTCGCACAGCCCAGACTTTGAAAGAATCCCAAAGGGATTTCGTCCCAGAACCCAGACTCTAAAAGAAGAATCCCAAAGGGATTCCGTCGCACAGCCCAGACTTTGAAAGAGAATCCCGAAGGGAATTGCTACAGAGCTCAAGCTCTAAAAGAAGAATCCCAAAGGGATTCCGTCGAACAGCCCAGGGTTGCTCGTCCTCGAGAAACCCTGGGTAAAACCCGGCTCACACACAACCCCAACGGGGTTGCGTCATAAGATTGCACCTGCAATTAATTTCATCGAAAAAACGCGTTCCGCACGAAATTTAATAAGTGACGTTCTGTTTGACAGACTATCCTAACCCCATTTTTCTTTGCGCATTTGTTCTTTAGGAACAGCAAGCTCGTTAACGACGAGCTGCTCTGTGGCATCGACGAGTTCGTTAGGTCCGCAGGCGTAGAAAACTGTTTTGGCCACATCCCGGATATTTTCTTTTACCCATGCCGCATCAATCCGCCCGTGGCGTCCGGGCCATGGCATACCTTGATACGCTTTTTCGGGCGTGGCCCGTGTGCAGGTCACTTTAAAATGCAGGTTTGGATTTTGCTTTTCGAGAGCGCGAAATTCGTCTTCGAAAATAATCTCATCAGGAGTACGCACGCTATACAGTATGGTCCCGTGAGTGGGTAGTTTCCGGTAGGTCAGGTCGCGGAAAAAGCCTCGAAACGGCGTGACTCCGCTCCCCCCGGCAACCATGACGAGATCAAGGGTTTGATCGTCAGGTAGATTAAATTTGCCCACAGGAGGAATCACTACCAATTTCGACCCTTCCTTGATCACTTCGTTTAGTTTCTCCCCGAAGTAACCGGCGCGTTTAACCGTAATTTCAAAGTATCCTCTGTCCAAGGCGCAAGAGGATAACGAGTAGGCGCGTTTTGTTTGGGGTTCCTCTGGGAGGTAAACAGTAATAAATTGACCCGTCTTAAAGGTGTATTCAGTGCCTGCGGCCCATTCGATGTGGAATGTTTTAGTGTCGCCACGTTCCTGAATAACTTTGCTTACAGTGAGTTCTAGAATTTGTTTAGCCATAACGGAAAGGCGTTTTATCATTACAAGGTTTTTGCACAACTAAAAAAGAGCAGTCTTGAAGCCAGATGGCGGTTTCTGAGAAAGAAATGTTATTTCCCAGAGGGACCCAGATTGATAATTGGCAAATGCAATGTTTGCGTTGGAAACGCAAAGTTTATTTTTGCCACGTCGAAACGCTCCTTTATTTGAAGCAAAACAGCAGAAAGAATTTTATGATATTCTGGGGCGACATGGTAGTCAGCCATAAGAAAACAGGAGATATTTAGGCTGTATGCACCCAATTGATTAAAAACCACGGTATGACTTCGCACCTCTGGTTGAGCGGCAAAAACTTCGTTCAAAATGTTTATGGCCTTTTCCACGTCCGCACGGCTTGTGTCGTACGTTAACCCCACTACAATATGTATAGCTGATGCCCCGTCCCGTGTCAGATTACGGACTTGCCGGTCGGCGACATCCTTGTTGGGAATTGTGATTACTTCGCCTGAGAGCGCTCGTATCTTCATGCTGCGTAAACCCATATCCACGACGAACCCATCCTTATCCTCAAATTGAATGCGGTCGCCCACCCTGAAAATACGATCAGCAATGATAGCCACAGACGCGAAAATATTGGCGATGGTGCTTTGCGCCGCTAACGCAATTGCGGCCCCGGCGAAGCTTAGCCCAGCGATGAGGGTCCAGATTTCCTTTTTGTAAACGACTTCCACGGCAATGGCGATGGCCACGAGGATCACAAGAAATTTACATACGCGCCGGAATAAATTGACGATATGTTCGTCCACTTCGGTGTTGGAGCGGCGCAGCCACCGTTTAATCACAATAGCCATGATGTCGACAAGGCTGAGGAAGAAAATGATGAATGTAGTCCCGTAAATCAACGGAAATATCGTCTCATGCACTCGTAACCACAACCAACCGGGAAGCTTTAGGATATCAACGCCAATGCTTAAAAAATAAGCGAAAATGAATAATTGAATAGGCATCCGCGCATGAGACACGACGTCTATAGCCCATGTATGCGGGTTTTTTCTTTTGAGCCTTTCTGCCCATTTACGAAACAAATAATGAACAATTTGGCCGAGGATTATGCCGATTAAAATGGTTATAAAAAAATTAACCCACAAGCGTTGGTTCGTGTTGTTTCCTAACCAAAAAAGGGCTTCATTGAGTTGGTCAAATGCTTGGAGAATCGCTTCTTTCATATTTCCTCAAAAGTACATGGTGCCAGAATGGCGTCTTCCATCCCGTGTAAAAGTTTTTTATCTATCGGGCATATAGTAGCCAGTACACCGCCTAGTTCCGTTTTTTCGCCTACAACAAAGTAATAGGGGCATAGCCGCACCCGTCCTGGCATAATCACGACTGTAGACGTGGTCGCATCATAATAGGGCACTTCGAAAACGTCACTATGCGAGAACTTTTGAAGGATATAGGGGTTTGTCGCAAATGAACCAATAGCCGTGTCAATCGCTCCTGACCAATCTTCAGCGGACATGTCGTGCCCACAATAGACCCCTCTACTGCCCCATGCATCCGTGGAGAATCCAGAAATTTTAATGATTAATTGGCGCTCTTTCTGAGAAAAGGTTTTTAGGCCATTCCAATCGCGCAAACCAACCACAGGCAAAATCCCTTGCGGCGGTAATGGCGCAGGATCAATGACTGCAGTTTCTGGTATGTAAGGTTTTAGAAATTCGATTCCCTTTCGGCCTAGGTGCCTTTCAAAAAACGGTTGCAAATCCTGGTGGGAAAAAAGGGAAAGCCACATTTTTTCTTCAAAGACAGGTTTAAAGGGCGGCGTTACTTTGACAGTCCCAGCTTCAACGGCCTTTATGATTCCCTCTATTCCTTGAATGTGCGGCAAATCAAACAACTCAAAAAATCGGTAAATCAGGTCAATTTTTCTTTCACCGAAAAAGACACCTTCACTGGAACCGCGCAGGTCTTCAGGACGCACGGCTTGAGCATCTACTCCGAACGCGATGAGTTTTGTGGCGAGCCATGCCAACTCGGGTCGATACATGGCTGCTTCCTCTGATATCACCAGGGCTACAAAGGGCTTCGCCGTGCCGGATTGTTCAATGCACATCCGCGCGAAGGCTGAGGTCATGCCATTGGATTTGCCAATAACGTCAAATGACTCTCTTTCATAAACTTCGTTTAAATACCCCGTAAGTCCTATACCTCCTGGTACTGAATCGAGTTCAACAATCGAAAATCCATCTTTCCGCAAAACGAGGTCGGGCCGAATGACGCAAGGCACGTCGCCGTTGAACCGTTTTAATAACGAGAGCTGAATCAAATTATCAGGTTTACCGCGATTTAGGTAATCTGACACAAAGGCGGGTGCTGTGCCTTGACTGCTGTATCTGTAAATAAGATTGGTGGCCTTATAAAAATGGAGGAGATGATCCCCCAACCTCTCGAGCACAGGTTTAAGAGCTCCAGGTATCTTAAAAGGCACGGGAGCGATACGAAAAGTTGCCCCGGCGAAAAGGGATCCTTCAGGTAATTGATCAATGATACGTTTTACATCGGGCGGGGTCAAAAAAGGTACTCCTCTTATTATCGGGCAAGAATATGGCGCGCGGAAGCAATGTCATTCTCAATCTGCTTCACCAAAGTATCGCGATCAATAAACTTCTTTTCCGGCCGGATAAACTCGACGGGCTCGATTTCCAGCACTTTTCCGTAAATGTCGGCGCTGAAATCGAGTAAATGCACTTCCAAAACCCTCTCCCCGGAATCGTTCACCGTCGGGCGCACCCCAATATTCGCCACACCTTGGTAAAGCTTTCCCTCCATTCGAGCGCGGACAGCGTACACTCCGTTAGGTGGATACAGCTCAGCATGGACATCCAAGTTTGCAGTGGGGAATCCGAGTGTAGATCCCAGCTTCTGCCCGTGCTTAACTTCTCCGAGTAACGAATAAGGCCGCCCCAATAGTTTGGAGGCCCGTCGCAATTCCCCTGAGGAGATAAGGTTCCTCAACAACGTGCTCGATACAATTTCCCCATCGATGGCCACGGGTTCCATTCCTTTCACAGCAAAACCCTGCTGAGAACCCACCCGCGCAATCATTTCTATGTTACCAGCCCTGTTTTTCCCAAAGGTCCATCGATAACCCACACAAATTTCGCCTAACTTCCGATAACTTTTTTGGAGCAACATTAAAAAATCTTGCGGGGCCATTTGAGCCACTTCCGCGGTGAAGTTTACTATGAATGTAAAATCTACGCCCAAACGTTCAATAAGCTGCAATTTGTGCGGTGTTGATGTTAGCAATAATGGACCTTGGTCAGGGCGCAGTATCCGAACGGGATGCGGATCAAAGGTCATCACGACACTTGCCCCACCGTTAATCCGAGCCTCATCAACGGCGCGGCGAATGACGGCTTGGTGCCCCAAATGTACCCCATCAAAGACGCCAATGGCGACATACGCTGGCTGTTCAATAATGGAAAGTTTCAAAAAATCGCCTTCTATGATATCCATACACCCAAAAATTCAGCGCGCCCGTTAATCAATGAGGCGTTTGGTGATGTCCTGATACGCATCGATGCGGCGATCACGGAAAAAAGGCCAATGCGTGCGGACGGTATCAATGGCATCAAGGTTCACAGGCACGATCAGGATTTCTTCAGTGTCGATTGACGCCTTAGCCATAATTTGCCCACTGGTATTGGCGACAAAAGACTGACCCCAGAACTGAAGCCCATCGCCCCCAACACCCTCTAACTTCTCGTGGCCAATGCGATTGGTGACGGCCACATAACATCCATTAGCAATTCCGTGTGAGCGTTGGATTGTTTCCCATGAGGAATGATGCGCTTCTCCGTACTGCTCCTTTTCACTGGGATGCCAACCAATTGCCGTAGGATAAAACAAAATCTCAGCGCCCTGCAGCGCCGTAAGTCGAGCCGCTTCGGGGTACCATTGATCCCAACAAATCAGAACTCCAATTTTTCCGTACTTTGTAGTCCACGTCTTAAACCCGATGTCCCCTGGCGTAAAATAAAACTTCTCGTAAAAAAGTGGATCATCAGGGATGTGCATCTTACGATATTTCCCAAGAAAAGAGCCATCGGCATCAATAATGGCCGCTGTATTATGATAAACCCCTTCGGCACGTTTTTCGAAGAGAGCGGCCACGATGACCACTTTCTTTTCCTTAGCCACCGCACAAAAAGCCTTGGTACTTGGCCCATCAGGAATGGCTTCTCCAAAATTGAAGTATTTGTGATTCTCCTCCTGGCAAAAATACTGGGTTGTACACATTTCCTGAGTGGAAATGATCTGGGCCCCACGATCCGCCGCTTCTCTGATAAGTTTAATCTGCTGTTCCAAGTTCTCTTTTGGATCAGCCGTTGCATGGGTTTGAATCAATCCAAGTTTAACGATGCGTGGCATAAGCGGTTTCTACTATCACCCATTCCCCCTTGGAGGCAAAACATTTTTATACCGGAATTTCAACAGTAATAAAAAAGCGCCGGGAAAACCCGGCGCTTAGAAAATAAGAATGAATGAATTATTCCCCAGTAGGGATCTTTGGCATTTTGCTTGGATCCATCATGCTCGGGTCAATGTTTGGCATATCCATTTTGGTAAAGCCCGCCGGCACTTCGAACAGCTTATCATCCTGAGGTCCCGCAACAAAACTTTTCCAATCCACAGTGACCTTTCCATCCTCTGTCTGCATTCGCACTGGTTGTTTCTTGTCCTTGGACAACCAGAAGAAAGCACCTTTATCGGCTGATACAATTTTATACTTTTGGCAGGCTATTCCATTAACCGTGTCCGCGCCGAGGTCTTCCCATTTTGCGTTCACATCACGTAAAACATCATCCGGGCTGCGTTTATCCATGGAAAAGGGCATTTCCATGTAAATCTTCTGGTCCACCATAATGGTGTAGATCTTGGATTGATCCTTACGCACGATGTTAATCGTGTTCATCCCGGCCATTTTGGCTTCCATGCGGAGTTTATCGCCAGAAGCGTAAATGATACTATCGATCGTTTGCCCCTGAGCCTTGACCACTTGTTCCGCCTTAAAAGATTCTGAAATCTTGAAAGGTGGTTCCCCTGCATATGTAAAGCAGGGGAATAACGCCAAAACCAGAACCAGAAGGTATTTCATATTTTTATCCAATCAGTTTTTTGAGTAGGTCAACACAGCGGTTGCTGTAACCCCACTCGTTGTCATACCAACTGACGAGTTTGAAGAACCGACTATTCAATTCCATTCCAGAACCAGCATCAAAAATACTGGAATGCTTATCGTGAATGAAGTCGCTCGAAGCCACTTCGTCGTCAGTATAAGCCAAAATACCCTTCATGTAAGTCTCGCTGGCGTTCTTCATCGCCGCACAAATTTCTTTGTAACTTGTTTCTTTCACCGTGCGCACGGTCAGATCAACTACGGAAACTGTCGGGGTCGGAACCCGGAAGCTCATCCCACTGAGTTTTCCCTTAACCTCAGGAATCACCAAACCTACAGCCTTTGCTGCCCCTGTGGTTGATGGAATGATATTGATGGCCGCAGAACGACCGCCCTTCCAATCCTTCTTAGAAGGACCATCGACTGTTTTCTGTGTGGCGGTATAACTATGGACCGTCGTCATTAAACCTTCTTCAACGCCAAATCCTTCTTTAAGGAGAACGTGAACAATCGGTGCTAAACAATTAGTCGTGCAGCTCGCATTGGAAATAATTTTGTGGTCAGCTGTGATCTTCTGATCGTTCACGCCCATAACGACAGTGATGTCCTCACCTTTAGCAGGTGCAGAAATAATCACGCGCTTAGCGCCGGCTTCAAGGTGACCCTTGGCTTTGTCAGCTTCTGTAAAAAGTCCGGTCGATTCGATGACGTATTCCACGCCCATTGCAGCCCATGGTAACTCCGCTGGAGTGCGAGCGCTGACCACCCTAATTTCATGTCCATTCACAACCAACACGTCGTCTTCGGCTTTTTCAGGCGATGACTTCTTAGATGTTACGGTCCCGTTAAAACGCCCTTGTGTAGAATCAAACTTAACAAGGTACGCTAGATTGTCAGCAGGAACGATATCGCCAACTGCGACCACGTCCAAACCTTTACCAAGAAGACCCTGCTCCACAATCGCGCGGAACACCAAACGGCCAATCCGGCCAAACCCATTAATTGCAATTTTCGTCATAAAACCTTTCTTTAGGAAATTTAAAGCGTTGCACGTTAGTCAAACACCCTAAAAGCGTCAACGGGTAAAACAGGAAATAATCATGATATCTTAAAAAGTATTCACTCTCGAGGGGAGAATTTAAATTCTCCATCTCTTTTTACATTCAAAGAACCAAACAACACCTGCTAGCATTCGATTCATGGAGGAAATTAAAATGCCGCTTTCAAAAAGAATCGTTCGCCTGATGCCGCTCATCACTGTCGTTTGGGCGGTTGGGTGTCTATCGGGTTTTGAGGCATGCGCGCAGATAAAGAAATCTGCTGTTTCGAGCACTTCAGAAAATCATCAACTCAATGGCATCACCTCCCAAGGAATAAAAATGCTACTCGAAAGCGCTCTCGATCAAACGACAGTGACGAAAAGTTATGACCCGGCGTATGTCCGTATATCGTATCCGATGGGCGATGTGCCGCCGGAAAAAGGCGTTTGCTCAGATGTTGTAATCAGGGCGTTTCGCGAGGCGGGCGTTGATTTGCAGAAGACGGTTCACGAAGATATGAAAAGGAATTTTTCAGTTTATCCGCAGAAGTGGAGTTTGAAAAAGCCCGACGCGAATATAGATCACCGACGCGTTCCGAACTTACAAACATTTTTCAAAAGACAAGGGAAATCTCTGCCAATAACCAACAAAGCCGAGAACTACAAACCCGGCGATGTAGTCGCCTGGGATCTAAATGGCAGAGGACTGACCCACATCGGATTAGTTTCAAATTTATACAACGAAACGACAAAGCAGTATTCAATCATCCATAACATCGGGCGCGGCGCTCAGGCGGAAGATGTGATTTTCAATTGGAAAATCATCGGTCATTATCGTTACTTTTGATCTACGGATCACCACCGACTACGTGGGCGGACACGTTTTCTTGCGGCGATCGACCAGCGCGGCTGTCGCTCAGTGAACCCTAAAAACCTGCTGCAATAGTCGAGCAAATGCATTATCCTGCCTTTCTTTATGGAGAGAACAACCCCCCATGCTCGTTTGTGCGGCCATTTTAACGCGAAGCACGGGTACGGAATCACTAGGCCCAACGGCATCAACGAATGGCTCCTCTTTTATACCATCGGGGGCAAAGGTAAGTTTAATCATTCCGACGGTTCGGGAACTTATTCCGCCCCAGGGGAATTAATGCTTTATCAACCCAACGTCCGACATAGTTATTGGACGGCAAATGAAATGGGCTGGGAGTTTCTGTGGACCCACTTTACCCCACGCGCTTCGTGGCTCGGTATTCTTAAATGGCCTGAGGCCTTAGGGCCGGGTCTTGGGAGAATCGTGGTCACTTCAAAAATGCAGCGCACAAAGATTCACAAAGCGATGGCTCGCCTTATTGAAGCACGGGAGAATCCCTCACCTTTTTGCGAAGAAATGGCCTTGAACGCACTTGAAGAAGTGCTCCTTCTTTCCGCTGAGTTCAATCCGTTAGGACATACAGGATTCCGTGATGACCGGGTCAGGCAGGCGCTCAACATCTTGGCGCAAAACGTAGCGCAACCTCACACGGTAGCCACTCTCTCCAAAGCCGTGGGCCTATCCGCTTCTCGGTTCGCCCATCTTTTCCGAGAGGAAGTGGGTAAATCGGTCATTGATACCCTGATCCAACTCCGATTACAACAGGCGGCCAAGTTGTTAGAATCAACAAATATGAGCGTGAAAGCTATTGCTGCGGAAACGGGATTTAATTCCCCCTACTACTTTAGCCGTCTCTTCAAACAAAAAATAAAAACAACGCCTCAAGCATACCGCAAAGCCAGTTTTAACCTGATTTCGAAGCACCCCAAAAAGAACGCTTAAAGCTTTCCAGGAGTTTTTCGCAGTAGTTGAGAGGAACCGAGCTTCTTCTTACCGTTTAATTTCGACCACGATACGAGCGGGATTTTTAAGTTCTTTTACACGATATTCGGTGCGCCGGTCTAAACCGAGAACCCAAGCGACTTGGTCGTTCTCCTCAAACACAGCTTCAGCCTCTTTAAGATTTGGATAATTCAAATGACGCTCGGCTGAAGCAATCGTCGCCCCACCGTCTTCGGTGTGCATTTTGGCTGGGCTAAACTTTATAAACATCCACGCGTTACCTTTGACTTTTAAAGGTTCTATCGCGTTACGTTTGCGATAAGGGGCATCGGAGAAATCGATGTGATATCCCGGAATACGCCCTTCGGAAAAAACGAACGTGATCGAGTCCGTATCGCCCGCCATGGATGTCCGCACAGAATGGATGTTTGACGTTTCTGGCGACCGATTTTTATGTGTGGTGGCCGTCTTCCATCCGTACACCTTCCCTTGAGGAAGGGAACCGCAACCGGAAAGAAAAACGAAGCATGACAAAAATAAGCATGTAGAAAAAAGTTTCATTGGGGCGAGTGTGAATAAAACACGGACGATGTCGAGCCAGGTTTTAAACTCTCTTTTTGGATGAATTGATTAACCCAATAATTTGCTCTGGAGACACCCCCTTCTCTCTTAAATAATTCAGCCCCATCGCCCCATCACGCTTGGCAAGTCGGTTACCGAACTCATCTAAAACCATGTGGCAATGATAAAAAGCAGGAGGCACCCAACCCATCGCCTCGTACAACAAAATCTGTCTAGCCGTGGAAACTAAAAGATCCGCTCCACGCACCACTTCATTGATTTCCATTAAATGATCATCCACCACCACCGCAAGTTGGTAAGCAGGAATATCGTCATGACGCCACACGACAAAGTCACCAAAATCCCTTCCAGCAATGAAGTGGTGCGGCCCTAAATTTAAATCAGTAAATTCAATCCTTTTTCTATCTGGTACTCTAAACCGCCACGACACCTTTCCATCCCCTGTGAGAGTGGCGGTTCTGCAAGTGCCGGGATACACGGGCTCTTCATCAGCTCCTTGAGGCGCACCTAAGGATCCTCTTACGTCCTTACGTGAACACGCACACGGGTACAAGTGCCCACTCTTGCGAAGATCTTCGAAAACATCCCGATATAATGGAATACGCCCACTTTGATCGTACGGCGCGTGGGCTCCACCAACATCTGGACCTTCGCTCCAACTCAGTCCGAGCCATTTTAAATCGGAGATCATGGCATCCTTAAAAAGGTCACGAACACGATCATTGTCTAAGTCTTCATTACGAAAAATCAGTACGCCGTGATTGGACAGCGCACGTTCTTGTGCGATCAAAAAAGTTTTCGCATGTCCAAGATGCAGGAACCCTGTGGGCGAAGGCGCCAACCTGCCGCGATATGATTTTTGTCCAGTGATCACAATACTGGCATACTCCATGCCTGCGATATATGGCGAGAACAAAGATATTATGAGAACACTGAAATATAAGTTTGGTCAGTGGATGTGAAGATAACACCTTCTGGGCCTGCCATTACCACGTGGATGATTCCCGTTCCTCAGGAATCACCCTCACTCGAGGAATTGGTTCATCAATTAAGAGTTGCCGCAAAAAGGGGCCGGTTTCTGATTCAATTTCTAAAACCACAGTTGAAGACCTCGTTTTTTAAAACTCGAAAGGCTGAGTGGAAATCGATTGTGGTCGCACTCGCCGCACCCCGGAAAAGGGATGTGCGCCTCAAATTGTTTGATTCCTTAGCACACAAAAATCCAGATCGACTCCTCAAACAAATCCATCGCCATGCTGCCGCAGAACAAAGTGAAACGGATCAGCAAATATCGCTCAGATGCGAGCAAGCCCGCACTCGGATGACAGCCCTTTTGGAGAAAATGGTAGAATCCAAGGTTCTCTCACTCGATACAACGTTCTGCAAAAGAAGATTGGAAATAATGTTTCTCAAATTAGAAAAGGGCATCAATAAAAGGAAAGGCTGCAAAGATCCTGTGCGACTCCATGATCTCAGGAAAAGTGTGAAAAGGCTGGTTGCCCTCACCATCTTGATAGGTCAAGAAATGGGAATAAAAACAAAAAGCATCACTAAGAACTTTGCCAATTTTGACGAGAAACTCGGAACCATTCATGACATACATGATGTCATCGAATGGACACAGAATACCCAGTTCAACAAAACAAATAAAAACCAGGCTTTAGACAACTTAAATAAGCTCTTGGGAAAAACGGTGCATTCTTGCCACACAGCATGGATGGATTCCAAGGAGTTGAGCCACAGTCATAAATGCCTGATCCAAAAAATGAAAAAAGTAGATTAATTTTCCATTGTCATAATAGGCTTTGGTGCCCAATGGCTTCGAAGGCGGATTCAGCGCCTTAATGATTGCGCTCCTGACATCAACCCTCCTCGAAATTGTATTAAGCATCGATAGCATCATTTTTATTTCCATTCTGGCGGGGAAAATCCCCTTGGAGCAGCAAGCAAAAGCACGCCAATGGGGCCTCGGATTGGCGTTGATTACACGCATCCTTCTGTTGTGCAGCGTCGCTTGGTTGGCCAAACTCACAACCACCCTTTTTGCTTTCTTCGGTGATGAATTTTCCGGAAGAGATTTGGTCTGCTGCTCCTAGGCGGATTATTCCTGCTCTGGAAACCGACTCACGAAATTCATGAAAAGCTCGAAGGCGAAGAAGGAGGAGAAAATAAGAAAATAGCAGCTAGCTTCGCATCAGTTCTCGTTCAAATCATGCTCCTAGACATCGTTTTCTCACTCGATTCAGTCATCACTGCGGTGGGTATGACCAACAATGTTCCTGTCATGATCACGGCAGTGGTGCTTGCCATGGTCGTCATGTTTTTTTCGCGGGCAAAATCGCAGGATTTGTGGATCAACACCCGACCATGAAGATGTTGGCGTTAAGTTTCCTTATCTTAATCGGTTGTATGCCGGTTGCAGAAGGCTGGGGTAAACACATCGAAAAAGGTTACCTCTATTTTGCCATGGCATTTTCTATTGGTGTTGAATTACTCAATATCAACATGCACAAAAAATCGAAGAAGGTCGACCTGCATCAACCTTACCGGCAACCCCTTGGGGGGTTATTTTTTACGGTTTAACGGATCGATCGAAGGATCGTAAGGAACTGTTAATGTTTCCCCATCGACCTCAAACGATGCGGCGGTTTTATTAATCCCGATGAATTTAACCTTCGTTCGCTGACCATTAATTTCGCAATCAAAAGTGTTACCGACATCGACAACGACTTTATTGTTAACACCAATCGTCACATCCGAAGTCCCCACGACCCCAATAATATGGGTGATTTTAAATGGTTCCTCCGAGGGATGCACAACTGTATTCGGCTGTTGTGTCGGCGAACCAGGAAGTGGCACAGGGGGTGAAACGGTGTTTGATTCCGCGCCAGAAGTGTTTGCCTGGGATGCGGACTTTTCCTGTTGATTGGTTCTAAATTTTTTCCAAGCTGGTTTTACAGTTCCGAAATAATAATAAATTGCAGGCAGATAAACAGCCTTCCCAAAACCGGATATCGAAACTGAAGTAAACCCATCCTCGTCCACCACTTCAGTACCAATTGAGGGGGTTAAGTGTGGCAGAAAACCATCTACGGGCGGCATCCAACTCGTCGACACATTTGTAGAACCCATAGTACTACCCAACAATGATGCGTAAGGGGCGGAGTTATACATACGGAACCACAGCTGCGGAGTGTTGATAAAAGTGAATTGACTCCCCAAATCTGGAATCTCCTTTAAACCGGCGCTGAAAACAGGGGACGCCTGAATGGTAATCGGTTGAGGATTGGCTGCATTTGAAACGGCCGCCTTCATGGATTGATCTGAGAACGCTAACAAAAGAAATTTATCAGTGACCGTAAGGTGGGGTTTCACATGGCCGGCGACACTCCATATATAAACAGGGTTTTTTGCACCTGAGACCTTCTCCCGGGTAAAGCCAAACTCCCCGTTACTTACCTTAGCCAAAGTCGCCATGATATTTTCCAGAGACGCCTTTAATTGATCTGGGTGCGTCACTTCTATTGCCACAAAGGCATTGGGGAAAAGACTGCCTTCAGGCCAGTCAGCGATGACAGCGCCTTCCATCCCTAAAGTATCGAACACATCCTTCTGCAAATTAATTTTCTCAGCATTCAAGACTTTGGCAAAAGAAATCCATAAATTGGTCTCCGTCCCGTCGTTTGCTGCAAACTCAAAAAGTGCTGGCCAATCACAATTACGAGTATGGTAAAAAGCCGTATTAGTCGTTGTTAGCGAAAGTGAATGGCGGCGATCATTTTCCCATATAGGCTTTGGGGTTCCCCTCTTAGCCACAGGTGACAACCAGAAACTTTTATCCCTAAACTGACCATTCTCAATGTTGATCGTTGACGCAAAAGCACTTCGGTTCATGAGTAAGTTAAGCCATCGAACCCCTTTTTCGCCCTTGGCCAATTCGATCTTACCACGTGAGAAATCCGCAAACACCTGAGCATTAAAAAAGAGTCTGACATGATACTGGCTATCCACTTTTTCGATGCATTTTTGGTAATCAGCATTTGAAGCCAGGCTATCCCCGTTTTTTTCTCGATACCGGGTGATCAACTCTTTCATGGCAGGTTCCCCCACCGTCCAGAATGACCAATTGGCAAGACGCGCATAACAAAAGATGGTTCCATCGGCATCCGTCATGCGCACATAACGAATCCTTTTAAACTTTGGCTTTTCTACAAAAAATGCGTTGCCTAGAACACTACTTAACTCCTTAAAAAATTCCTGTTCTCTTTCATTCCCAACAACTTCATAACCCACAACGCCCTCAAACATGGGCCCAGACTTTTCGATGGACCCTCCTTGTAAAAAGGACCCTCCGCCGATTCGAGTCACCGCGGCGACTGATCTTCCCTGAACGACCATGGGAATGTATTTTTGCAGAACAGTCACCACCTTGACGACGCGGTCGTACTCCATTAACCGATCTTCCGGTTTGGATTTGATAAATGCCGATAAATAACCATTAGCAAGCTGTTGTGTGTAGTTGGTCTGGAAGGCAACAACTCGGTCTCCGTACTCTTTTTGAAAAATTGGGTCGTAATAAATTTTTGCATACGCTGTGGTCTTTAGAGCTTCCTTAAAGGCGACCCAATCCTTTACCTCTGCGTAAAAAAACGTATCGGAGGGAAGCAGAGTTTCGAGATCGACAGGATCCTGATCGGCTTGTAGGAAAACCCACCAGTACAACGTGGTAGCTGATCCCAATAAAACCAAAATAAAGCCCAATAGGACAAACTTAATTCTGTTCATTTAAATTTTAACTTTAAACATTTCGTTACTTTTAACCGTGCGGACGAAATCTGATATCAAACGGACTATGTTTTCCAAGTCGCCTAGATGCACCATTTCGACGGGTGTGTGCATATACCTGTTAGGGACTCCGATAGTGGCGCAGGGTATCCCACCTCGAGAAATAAAGATCGCATCGGCATCCGTGCCGCTCCGCTGAGAATCTACACCCATCTGGAATGGGATTTTTTTACGTGCGGCGACTGTTCTTAACCTTTCAACCAACACCGGATGGTTCGCGCTCCCTACACTGAGGATGGGACCCTTCCCCATTCTTTGGTCTCCATGCCGGGGCTTTGAACATACGGGTATATCGGTTGCCTGTCCTACATCCACGACCAAGGCGGCATCAGGCTTGAGACTGTACCCGGTCATAGCCGCGCCATATAATCCATTTTCCTCTTGAATGTTCGAGACGGCAATGACACACGGCGCCACCTTCCCTGTCGATAGTGTTCTGATCACTTCTGCCGCTGCAAAAGTACCCACACGATTATCACAGGCTCGGGATATGATCACATCACCTCGCAGCACTTCAAACTGGTCCACGTACGTGACAGGATCACCTATTTCAACAAGCTCAAGGGCCTCTGCTTTGCTCGATACACCGATATCGATAAATAATTCGTGAACCTTGGGAGCCTTTTGGTCAGTCCCACGATCCTGCATATGAATGGCCAAGGAGCCGGTTACTCCACGGACTGATCCGTGCCTATTATGAATATTAACTCTTTGTCCACGAGCAAGCGCGACATCAGGTCCACCAATGGGAACTACGTATAAAAATCCATCGTCACTTATATAATGGACCATGAACCCAATTTCATCGGCATGCCCAGCCACCATGATACGAGGGGATCCTTTGGGATTTAAAATCGCGACTGCATTTCCATAGGCATCCGTGTGCGTCTCGTCCGCAAAAGCTTTCACATAATCCAACCACACCCGTTGGCCTTTAGCTTCAAAACCCGATGGACTTGGGGTGTTTAAAAGTTTTTCAAGAAATACAAGTGATTCACGTCGCATCCATTGAAATTAGGGAAGATTTTTTAAAAATCACCCTATTTCTAATCAGAAAATACCCGAAATGGCCGAAGTCCGTTTAGGGAAGAAGAAAACAAATCTGAATTCCAGGGCCATGCGCACCCTCAACAAGAATGCCCTCAATATCGGCTGTTTTAGAAGGGCCCGTCACCCAAATAATGTTTGGATCGTCGGATATCCTACTTAATGCGGTAGGAATAGTATCAATTAAGTCTCCCCTCTTGACGCATGCAATATGAATCCATGGAGCTAACGAACCGAGCCGTGATGACGTTGTGGCATCCTCAAAAATCAAACTTCCCGTCTCCGCAATGGCACCTGTCGCCCGCGTAATACCGAAGCTGTATTCGGATTCCTTGTTTCTGTCAAAAGCCGTTTCAAATGTTAGCTCCGGGTTTAATGCAGCAAACACGTCCGTTAAAGCCGGGTCACAATAACCAAGTCGCGATTTCTGAGAGAGTAGAAAATTCTTGAGTTCAACAAAGGTCGTAAAACTCATGCCATGAACCTTTGAAAAGTTTTCCTGAAAACTGACCCACAAATCCTGTTGAGGCGAAAAGTTTTTGGAAACGATTTTCAGTTTGTCGTATCCCGGATGTGCAGCGCGCTGGGGCAGAGGTGCCAAGGCGGCTTTAACGGAATTAAGAATCAGATCGCGACTGCTCATGGTTTTTCCTCAGATCTGCGATTTTTCTGGCGCTTTTTAATCCACGACCGAAATGAACCGCCTTTCCACTGGGGCAAGTCACGAACCGTTGTCCAGGCTTTAACCGGACCGCCGGGCACTGAACTAACGGGAAGAAAATCGAGAGCTTTCCCTGCTTGCATCGCCGTTTTCCAGACCAACGGATGCGAAGCAAGCATCGCAAAAGGTTCCATGGGAGGACTGCCATCGGTTTTGATTTTCTCGCGCTTGGCTCGGTCCCGCAGACGCAGTAAAAGGTCCGGTATAGGGATATTCACCGGACACACCTCGTGACAGGCTCCGCACAAACTCGAAGCCTTCGGAAGATCGGCCATTTCAGGAAAATCGTCTTGCGCCAACAGAGGTGAAAGCACGGCGCCCACAGGCCCGGGATACACGCTGCGATAAGCATGACCGGACGCTTGGCGGTAAACAGGGCACACGTTGAGACATGCTCCGCAACGAATGCAACGAAGGATTTCTCGGCACTCAGAGGCTAAAACTTTAGTCCTCCCGTTATCAATAAAGACGAGATGCATTTCCTCGGGTCCCTCGGGGCGTGTCGCAAGCTTGGCCCCTTTAATGAACTCCGTGTACACGGTAAGCTTCTGACCAGTGGCCGACCGCGCTAACAAATTTAAGAGGATCGATAAATCCTTGTCGGTCGGAACTATTTTTTCAATTCCAACCAATGCAATATGAATGCGCGGGGCGGCGAGGCAAAACCTTGAATTGCCTTCGTTTGTATTCAGCACTATCCGACCACTTTCAGCTGATAAAAAATTTGCGCCAGTCAACCCTACATCAGCTTTGAAATATTTGTCCCGTAGAAATTTCCGAGCTTGGGCCACAATGACTTCAGGCGTTTCGTTATATTCTCCTATCCCTTCACGCTGGAAGCTTTCTGCGACTTGTCGCCTATTTTTATGAATGATCGGCGTGACGATGTGACTGGGATGATCGTGATCAATTTGAACAATAAACTCCCCAAGATCTGTTTCGAGGCTTTCCATTCCATGTTTCTCAAGGAAATGAACCAACTCAATTTCCTCGGAGACCATGGTTTTAGATTTCACCATCCGCTTACAGTTATTCTTTACCATGATATCGAGCACAGTTTGACACGCTTCCTGCGCGTCTGTTGCCCAATACACTTTCACGCCATTTTTTTGGAGTGCGGCTTCAGCTTGTGGTAGGTATGTATCAAGGTTCTCGATCACGTGTTGTTTAAGTTCCCCGGCCAAAATGCGCATGGCATCGGGATCCTCAAAATCGCGCCATAATGCGTCTACCCGCGACATTGTTTTTAATGAACTGGCGTTGTGCACGGAGTGGCGCACTTCATCTGTCAATTTTTTGGCGAAGACATCAATTTTCTGGGCCATTACAACAATCCCCCATTTTTGAGCGAGTCCCTCAAGACTTGGGATATATGGCGTATCGGAAGTTTTATTTTGTCCTTATCGATGATACCACCGAGGTGCAAAAGACAGCCCATGTCGCCAGACACCAGAAAATCAGGATGGCTTTTTTCAATCATGTCCAATTTTTGATGACCCATCTGACTAGAGACGAAAGGAAATGTGACAGAGAATGTTCCGCCAAATCCGCAGCATTGTTCCTCTTCCCCAAATGCAGCGACTTTAATTCCCTCTATGGATTCAAGTAAACTTTGGGAAGCTTGCCCACTTGGAGTGCCACGACTGTGACAAGACCGGTGGAAGGCAATTTTCGCATTCAACTTTCCTGGCCATTTTTTAATATTTAACGCGTTAAATATATAATCTGAGAGTTCCCAAGATCGGTTTGCCAAAGCCTCAACTTTGTCGTAATCATTTTCCTTTTCGAATTGTAAAAGGGCTCCATGAAACATCATCGCCGCACAAGACCCTGAGGGAATCACGACTGGTTTCTGACCTTCAAAAACTTTAACAGCATGTCTGACCACCTGACGGGAAGAAGCCCAGTCCCCGGAATTAAACGCCGGCTGCCCACAGCACGTCTGGTTTTCAGGCCACTCAATATCGCACCCAAGATATTCGAGCACCTCGACTGTGGCTTTTGCTACGTCATCAAAAAAGGCATCGCATAGGCATGTGTGCATTAACATGACTTTTTTGTCTTTAGGAAAGGGGCGATGATCCAAATGCATAGGGAAAATTAAGCGCGACTCGCATAAGCGGCAATAATAAAAAGTGATTCCACGTTCACCGGCCTTTAATCAACTCTCCGAATCAACCTTGTGGAACCGCGATTTCTTCTGTTTGTTTTGGCCATGCAAAGCGGAGCACGCTCGGAAGCACCTTGAACTCGACAGGCATGGACTCAACCACTTCGCCATCGATATTAAAGGGTATGTTTTCCCGGCAAGACAACTTAATGTGTCTGGCTTTGCGAAAGATCACATTCTCATCGTTGAGGTGACTCCCCTCGCGACTTTTTCCAGCAACCTTGAGGAGTTCCAGAAAGGAGGCGTTTTTAAAAAGAATCACGTCCATGAAACCATCGTCCGGTTCGGCGGCTGGTGCCACAATGTTCCCTCCAGCGACTGAACGTCCATTGCAAATCGCGATATTTACGAGATCGACTTCGATTTCCTCAACGTCATCTATTACGAAGTGCGGCTGGTAAACCTTCATGTCCGTCACACTCGATATGGCACTTCCGATATAGGAAAGGCCTCCAAAAAATTGTTTGGATTTGGCCCCTGTGTTTCGTGAGACTTCTCCGCTGAACCCGCCACAGGAAGCGTTTAACATAAATCGGGTTGTGCCGTCGCCTAAGAGGCATTCAACCACATCAACATTATAAAATTTCTTCTCAACCACCCCTTGGATGAACTCGCTCAACCGCGCATCGTCGTCCATTGTTCTTGAAAAATCATTCCCAGTTCCCATCGGAACGACCCCCAAAGGTAACCTGGAAAAATCAGGCCCCAATGCTGTCAGGACGACGTTTAATGTTCCATCGCCACCCACACACACAAGACTTAAGGCCTTCTCATCCAACGCTTCCTGAGTAATGGCCTTCATGTCTTCAACATTCAAAGCGACTCTGACCACCGGCCGGTCTAATAACGAAAAATGAGGCAGGACCGATCCAATATCTCGAATACTCCCCGCTGCAGGGTTTATAAGTATCCAATTGCGCATACAATCCTTTAGTAAACAGTTTCTTTGTCAGTTTTTAACGATTAAGAAGCATTAATAGGATTAATCCCTTTCAATCCTTGGTTTCGGGAGGTATAGATAAGTCCCACAAAGCATGAAAAAAGCAACCTCCATCATGATTGTCGATGACGAACCTGACATCATTGAAGCTTTTTCAATGATCCTCCAATCGATGGGGCATAACGTAGTGGCGACCGCCGGAAACGGGTTCGATGCTCTTTTTCTTTATTCTAAACACAAACCTGACGTCGTTTTTCTAGATTATGATATTCCGGGTCTTGACGGTTTGATTGTGGCAGAAAAGCTTCACGCAAAAAATCCGGATACTCGGATCGTCGTACTTTCCGGGAAGATCGATATGAATGATCTGCCTCTCCAACATTCCAACCGTTTTAACATTTTTAATAAGCCAGTGACCAAAGAACAACTTGCCAACTACTTCGACGGCTTTGAATCAAGGTGCTAATCCTCTACCCCTGAATTCGCGTAGGGCTTAAACTTATTTTCTCTTGGCAGGTTGTCCTGATGCTGGGCGAATGATTAATACAAGAGCACGTTCAAGAACCAGTTTGTCATCAATGGAACTGGTTACCAAATCAGAATTCACCTCGTACAGAATTTCCATTGATCGCACCAGTTCTTCTTTAGAATAGTTGGAAGCTTTTTCAGTGGCTAAATAAATGGCATATTGATTTCCCGCCAGCGGGTTGAATTTTTTGTCAGAGGGGAGCTTAGCACGTACGCTCTCTGGTATGGCTTGAAAAGCAGATTTAAACGAGTGCTCCCCTCTGCCACTGGTTAGAATTTTCTGATCCATCAGTTCTCGCACAAGAAGCAGGGTCCGCATCTTTGAAATTAACATGCTCATGAGCCCGACAGCGTTTTCCCCCTGAAAAAGAAGCTGTTCCAACACCTTAAATGCTTCTCCGAGGTTCCTGTCCGCCACGGCATCACCTAACCCCCACACAATATGATCCCGCGTCGATGAGCTAATGGCCCGGATATCCGCTACGGTAATTTCCTTTCGCGGACTGACGTATAAAAAGAGTTTTTCCAATTCATTCTGTAGGATTAAAAAATCTCCTCCAACCAAGTCTGCCAAACGCACTGCGGCTTGTTCATGAATTTTAAACCCGTCTTTTAAGGCGCGCTCTTGAATGAAATCAAATAAAGCTTCTTTCCCGGCCTGATTTGTAAGGTCTGGTGCTTCAAACAAATGAACTTCCGCCACCTTATCAATGGCTTTATAGAAAGACTTTCGTTTATCGACTTCAGTGGCACTAATAATAAGCGTCACCTCTGGAGGAATGCCGGCTTTTAATCGGTCTTGGAGGTTTGCCAAGCCCTCCCTTACGATAATTGTTTTCGAAGTTTGGCTGTCCCCGAAGATGGAACAGTCTTTCAGCCAGACCACTTTTCCTCCACCCATAAACGGTAACGTTTCGAGAGCTTCTGTCAGGTTTCTGAAAAGACCTTCGGCCTTCTCTACGCTATCCACGCCACCGTCGATTATTTCCAATCCGAACGGGCCCAAATTCGCAGCGAGGGAGTGAGCAATTGATTTAGCTTTTTCCTTAACCAATAGTTCATTGCCCCCCGCAATAAAATAAACGTTCTGTGACTTACTGGGGGCCGCTTTTGCCATGGTCTTACTAAACAAGGTGTCAGGTATTACTCAAATAAAAAAGCCTTCCTTTTTCCGGAAGGCTTTTGTCAAACTCAGTCTAAATCGAAATCAAACCTTGATGAGGTCTTTGCCAGGTTCCCACTCACAAGGGGCTAATCCGCCGGTTTGCAGTCCTTTTAAGGTGCGCAATGTTTCTTTGACGCTGCGACCGACGTCCAATGCATTCACTGTGACGCTCTGGAGTATGCCTTCAGGATTAAAAATAAATGTGCCACGGTACGCAATACCTTGGTCCTCTTTCAACACGCCAAAAGAACGTGAAACTTCATGAGTCATGTCGCTATACAATGGGAACGATACTTTGCCTAGCCCACCATGCTTCACTTCAAGTTCCGACCATGCTTTGTGCGAGAAATGACTGTCTGTTGAGATCCCAAGTATCTCGCAGTTCGCCGTTTTAAATTCGCTAAAAGCCGAATTAAACCCACGAATTTCAGTCGGACATACAAACGTAAAGTCTAATGGCCAAAAGAAAACCGTCAGCCATTTTCCATGGTAACTGCTGCTGGTAACTTCGCTAAACGACCCATCTGGCAAATAGGCCTGCCCTTTAAAATCCGGAATTTTTTGTCCAACTTTGATCATAGTTCACTACTCATTAGTTAACGTCAGGGGGAAAACAAGAAAATTTTGTCTTGTTCACAAATAAACCTCTGATCAACTGGTCTTATTAAAACTAAACATTATCACTTGCGTGGCATTAGGCCTAAAAATTTTGAGAAATGTTTATATCAACTTGAGCTTCAAAGGTTTATCTATTTAATATCCTTCTAATACACCTAATATGAGCAGGCACATTAAATTTAAGCAAATACATGTTGTGCATATAAGGTTTTATCCTATCATCAATAAGGAATCTTAGAGCTTTAAAATTAACTTAGTAGCTGAAGATTGCCTCAATTGTCTGATTTTTAATGCTGCGCCAGATACTTATCTTGATCCTAGTGTTGGGGGTTACGCCGGTTGTCGGCCAAACCCGTTGGACATTGGGAGGTAGTGGAAATTGGAGCACAGCGGGTAATTGGTCTGGCGGGGTCCCTACCGCAACAACAGATACATTCTTCACTAACGCCACCGGCAACATCGCAATTGATCTCGCAGGTGCCGCGCGTACAGCACAAAGTCTGACTTTTGGTTCAAATGCAAACTACACACTTAACAACCAGACCCTCACTTTAAGCACTTCCTCCACAGGCTTAGTTCAAAATGGTTCGGGAACGATTACTATAAACTCTGCTGTTGCTCTTGGTGTTAATAAAGCCTTTGTAGGAAACGGGTCTGGAACGGTCACTATGAACGGAGTCGTCTCCGGGGCGAGAGTGTTAACCAAAGCTGGAAGTTTTACACTCACACTCACCAACGCGAATACATACTCCGGCGGAACAGTTTTAAATAGTGGATACCTGATTGCCCAAGGTAACAATGCCGCGCTGGGTACTGGTGGTGTGACACTCAATGGCGGCACGAACCAAATTAATGGTCTTACCATCGGCAATAATGTGACATTCAGCGGCGGAGCACTCCAAACCATTGGCGCGGTTGCTTCGAGTCTATTTGGGATAACAACGATGACATCCAATGGTACAGTCATTACCGACACTGATCTGACCCTCGGAAACGCAAACAACGAATTAACGGGGGCAGGACAGCTGATCAAAGAGGGCGCCGAGAAATTGATTATAAACATGGCGAACAATCTTACCGGTGGAATTCGCGTAAACACTGGAACGCTCGTGCTCAATAACAATAGAGCGGCTGGCACAGGTACTCTTACTTTTGACGGCGGAAATTTAACTTCATCTGGCACTCGATCCCTGGCAAATGCGTTGAGTGTCCTAACCAGTAGTTATTTTATCGTCACGAATGGCAATGATCTAACATTTACGAGCAGTACGATTTCGAGCACTGCGGGTCAATCGCTTACGTTTACCAACACGGGTGCGGGCACTTCGATTCTCGGATTTTCCGGGAGTGGATTTACCTATGCGGGAGACATCAATCTCGCAGGGGGCAACGCAACACAAATGGGATTTCAAAACGCCGCTGGAATTCAAACTTTTTCGGGCGCAATTTCTGGTGCAGGAAGTCTTAACAAGACAGCGGCTGGCACAGTTATTCTGTCCGGCAATAACACCTTTTCAGGAGGCACCACCATAGCCGCTGGGGGAGACACCATTGCTTCGTCTGCAACAGCTTTTGGTTCACCCGGTAATGTCACTATCAATAATGCTTCAACGATCAGTTTACGAGGCACGAATGTTTACATTAACAATCTTACTGCCACTGCTGCCACCACAGTGCGCATCAATGAGGCCGTGGCAGGTGGCACAACGAGTCGGGCCCTGATTGTGGCGGGAACGGTCTCTGGGGCGGGAGGAGTCATTTTGGGTGATAGCGTCAATTCAACCGCTAATCCCGTTCTCATCCTAACCAGCACGTCCGCAACACATACCGCTGCTCTAAATTTGGATGGAAACACAGCCGGCACAAATCCCGGCGACTTGGTATTCAGCAATGCCAGCGGCATCCAGACTTACTCGGGAGTAATTTCAAGCGGGGGACGAGTTATGAAGATGAACGACGGGACCTCCGTGCTTAACGCCGCGAATACCTATTCTGGTCAAACAATCATTGGCTTAGGTGTTTTAAATATTCGTAATAACACCTCCCTTGGATCCGGAGCCAACTCCATAGCCACTGGCACAACTGTCAGCAACGGTGGCGCACTTGAAATTCAAGGGGGTATTACCGTTGCCAACGAACTTCTAACGCTCAATGGAACTGGCCCCGCAGCGAATGGAGCTTTAAGGAATATCAGTGGGAATAACACTTGGAGTGGAGATATAAATCTACTGAGCGCCTCGTCGGTCATCTCAGATTTGAACCAGCTTACGATCGGAGAAAACACTACTTATCTCGACACCCTATCTAACAACACGTTCGCCATTACTTTAGGGGGTGCGGGCGATATCTTCTTAAATGCATCACTTTCCGGATCAGGTGACGTCACAAAAACGGGGACTGGAACACTCACTCTTTACGCAAATACCAATTATAACACCGGCACATTTCGTGCAAATGACGGACTTACCGTCCTAGACACTTTACAAAATTTAAATGGTGCAATTAAGGGTGATATTGTCATCGGCGACGGAATTGGCGCTGCTTCATCGGCACAAATTCGGTGGGGATCTGCAGCCGGCCCTGCAGCCAATGAGATGGTAATCAACACGTCCGCTGTTACGGTTAACTCTGACGGTTGGCTGAATTTAAATAGTCAGGTTGAGACGATAGGCAGCCTTACTATGGCGGGAGGTTTAGTCACGATGAACAATGGTGCTGCGCTGGGGACCTTAACAGTAAACGGTAACATCACGGGAAATGCTTCGGCCACAACCTCTATCATTAGTAATGGAACATTAAACCTCGGCTCAGCCGTGCGCACTTTTTCAATCGCAGATGGTGCTGCCGCTGTGGATATGACTATTAACTCTGTCATTTCCAATGGTGGCCTTACAAAAACTAACGCGGGCACGCTGCTACTGGGAGGAGCCACTGCCAATACCTACGCTAGCGGTACGATCGTAAGCGGTGGAACGTTGCAATTAGGAAAAACAGCGGGTGTCAACGCCATCGCAGGAAATCTTGCAGTGAGTAATGCAACCGTCGAATTGATCAATGCTAACCAGATTGCCAATACCTCAGCTGTCGCACTTTTTAACTCCACTTTCGATGTCAACGGGGTCAATGAAACGGTCAGTTCTTTCACCTTAAGCGGTTCCACTAACTATTTCGATTTTGGCACAGGAGCTTCCCAATTCAATGCGGGCGCTGCTAGTTTGGGTTCGGGCATTTTTAATATTTATAATTGGTCCGGAAGCGCCACCCAGACAGGCGGCACGGATCAATTCCGCATGACTGTAAACGCTGGCGCATTTACTAATCAGATTTTCTTCTATTCAGATAATGGCATTACTCTCGCCGGGAATGGTCAGGTTGTTTCCGCAAGCTTAGGTGGTGGTTTTTTTGAACTTATCCCGATTCCTGAACCAACTCCCACGCCCTTCATCATTGGCTTGGCGTTCGTACTTTTATTTTTAAGAAAATTCAGAAGACCTAACTTATAATTCCCCTGATGGTGCGGCTAATCCGGGAAAACTCGGTGTCTTCTAGGACAGGCTTGGCGCCTAATGTCGACAGTTTGGGTAATTTGACCCATGACTGGCATCCGGCGTACTCTGGTTTGTCTTCTATAATATGGGGTTCAGGTATTTCATAAACCCGAAGGATCAGAACCCAGAGTCCTTTATTTTTCGTAAATTCAAACCTGGTCCGCAATGCTTGATGATTCCATACATGGTACTCATCCAATTGTTTTATTGTTTCCCATTGCGATATATATTGCGGCTCCATGGCAATTTCAGCATAGCCACTGACGGATATGGAGCCCGTTTTTGGGCCTGTGCCCCCTGTTGGATGCTTGATGAGATCGGCTTTTTCGTGAAATCGAGTAGGAAACAACCAGAAAGATTTCGCCTCAATTTTAAAACCGGGTCGCACATCCGCGAGACCCCCTTTCCTGAATATAAGTATTTGATTGCCAGTTACTAAGGCGTCTATGATAGCCACCCACTCCTTAATACCTGCTTCTAGATTTATCGTTTGCATCTGGTTTGTTCCTCTCTAAGGTATACGCGACATTCTTAATTTATATAAAGGAAAGCCAAAAATGGGCACTCAGGTCAATATCTCGGTCAAAGACCTTAAAGCAATGATGGATTCGGGTCAAAAGCTCAGGCTCATCGATGTCCGTGAAAAGGACGAATTCGCCGTGGCCAAAATTGAGGGCGCAGAGTTAATCCCCCTCAGCGAATTCGAAAAACGTGCGCTCACAGAATTGGACCAAGATGAACCTATTGTCCTTCAGTGTCATCACGGTGGACGCTCCATGCAAGCGCTTCAATGGTTGGCTCAAAAAGGTTATAAAAACCTGAACAATCTTGCTGGAGGTATTGACCAGTGGTCCATTGACATCGACCCAAAGGTACCTCGCTACTAAATTTATCGCTCATGAAATTCATTGAATCAGTTTACGCTAAACTTCATAGACACCCTAAGAGAATAGTCTTCCCCGATGGAGAAGAACCTAAAATCATTAGGGCCGCCTCGGAATACACGCGTCTTTTATTGGGACCGGCCATCCTATTGGGTGACCCGGAAAAAATTCGAGCGATTGGAAAGGAAGTGGACGCCGATCTTAAACGTGTTCTGGTCATCCAACCAGAACACGCCGCAGACCTTGAACTTTTTGTAAAACGCCTGGAAACCGTGCGTCGTTATCAGGGCATGAAATCCGATGAAGCTCGCAAGTTAGTGACCCATTGCGATTATTTTGCCGCGCTCATGATCCAGAACGGCCAAGCCGACGGGATAGTGGGTGGGCTTAATCGACCGATGGGCAGTTTGTTGCGCCCTCTTTTTTCGATCGTTAAACCTTTGCCTGGAATCAAGAGTGTTTCGAGTTGCCTCATCATGCAAACCCCAAACAAGGCATACGGTCACAATGGGGTGTTTTTCATGGCTGACTGCGGAGTCATTCCTGACCCCACGGTTGAGCAACTGGCCGAAATTGGTCTAGAAACCGCAAGACTCGCGAGGCAATTAACAGGTGAAATGCCTTATGTTGCCTTTCTTTCCTACAGTACCAAAGGCAGCGCCAAAAATAAAATTACAGATAAAATTGCGGCTGCCACTGCATTAGCCAAACAAAAGGCTAATGAATCGAAGATGGAAGTAGAGATTGACGGAGAATTGGAACTGGAATCGGCAATTGTTCCGGAGTCAGCAGCCAAATTAAAAGGCAGCCCCGTTGCGGGCAAGGCTAACGTTCTTATTTTTCCTGACCTTAATTCAGGCTGCATCGCCTCGCAAATGTTGCATCGCCTCGCAAGCGCCGATG
>Ga0163154_10002459_pt1 | contig 27091 bp, 26 predicted proteins | sample OliLakLV19MP9P1_FD_148649 | JGI IMG/M metagenome (GOLD analysis project Ga0163154, IMG submission 148649) | Freshwater microbial mat bacterial communities from Lake Vanda, McMurdo Dry Valleys, Antarctica - Oligotrophic Lake LV.19.MP9.P1 | ecosystem: Environmental > Aquatic > Freshwater > Lake >... | reverse complement strand
AGCGGTAGCGCCCCGCCAATTGGGGGTTTCGGAACGAGCGGGGTTTCTGAACTCTCGATGACCTCCATGATCGGCCACGGACTGAGGGTGATGGGAGGCATCTTGATTTCTGGAAACAGTCGGCCAATCCAGGTTTCGACCGCGCAGAGCAGGCCGGCTGTCGAGGTATCGCTCGACATGGCCTGAAAGGTCGCGTTCTCGTAAAGCAAATGAGGCGGTTGGTCCAGAAGAGCCGCGGTCACCGCCTCCGGGGCCAGAACGCAGGCGAAGAGTCTCGATTCGGGTTCAGTTGGATCGCGAAAATAGACGTGATACTCCGGGGGCGCGGACTCGCCGGGGTGAACGTCAACACGAATCCTCTCGCCAGCTCGGAGGACGTCTTCGATCTTCTTGAGGCGAGCCTCGTCTTCGTCGTTTGCAAAGTGTTCTGCGAAGCGCCGCTCAAGCTCATCTACTCCGACGGTAACCAGCAACGCTCGATCGAGAAACGCTCGGCCCTGTCGGGTTGTCCCCGCGACGCCAAGCTGAATGGTCGCCACCTTCATGCGCCCTCCTTGATTCTCTTGTTCCGCGGTGTGACGGGACGTCCGTGAAACCGATAACCTTCTCTAGAGCACGGACGTATTCGAACTGGTGCTCTGCTGGCACCGCTCTGACGCCCACGTGCACGGTGTCTGTTTCGATTTGGCGGATGTCCTGCGGCGAAGTCCCCGGGAGGTATTTCGCCGGTCCGTGCCGAGTATCGTTCTTCGACATGCCACGAGCTGGCCAATGCTTCCGGTAATCCGAGGCCCACCCGCAACCGAGCCGTGTCGGACAAGGCGAAATAAGGGGGACCTTAGTCACGTGTGCGAGCGTAGCGAAGGATCGGGTGCTCAGCCAAGTCCCTCTGAGTTACTTCTTAAATCAATCACCCCCGCCATACGCCTGTCGAAATCCCGCTTCATGGCGGGGCTGCAGTGTCCGAAGATGCTGTGGTGGCGGGTGCATGAACCCGACGCGCCAGAGCTACAGACAGGGCCGGAGCGGCAAGCTGTGTTCGATGCGGGGAATCATGTGGGGGAGGTCGCGCGTGCGCATGTGCCGGGCGGTGTGTTGGTTGATTTCCAGCACTACCAGGTCTCGGAGAAGATCGCGGCCACTGCAGAGGCTCTCGCTCAGGGTGCTCGGGTTGTCTACGAAGCAAGCTTTATGGCCGATGATATTTTCGTGTCGGTTGATATCCTGGAGCGTAAGCGCGGCGGGTTTGTGCTGAGTGAGGTGAAGGGCACGCTGAGAGGCGCGTTGAATCCGTGTTACGCGATCATTTCGCCGTCGTTCTCTACTCACCGTCTTCCGGGGCCTCGCGGGGCTTGATGCCGCGGCGGTGGAGCAAGCCTTCACCGACTTCGCCGGCACCCGCGCCTTTCGTCCCAGCAATTGCGCTTCTTGCAGGTCCTTCAGAATTACATTGCCCAAAACGGTGGTATCGAGATCGATCGCCTTTACGAACCGCCCTTCACCACCATTCACGCCGAAAGCCTGGACGGCATTTTTAAGGACCCCGGAGATCTCGATCAGCTCCTGGCCATCCTGGCTGTCTTCGAGCCGCGCAAGGCGGTATCGTCGGCACCGCCACCGCCCGGGTGGGAAGCAAGCTCAGGCTGACGTTACCGATCCTCATTCCCACCAGCTACCGTTGCCGGACCTGAGCGCTTTCGAGGGCAAACGCGTCGAGGTGATTGTCGTGGAAGAGGAGCTGCAACGAGCCGACACCCCTCTCCCATCGAAAGAGCCGCGGCCGCTCGGTTCCATGCGTGGTCAGATCGCAATCCCTGAGGATTTCGACGCGCCCTTGCCCCCTGAAATCCAGCGGTATTTCGACGGGGAGGAGGACACATGAGGCTGCTCCTCGACACTCATGTCTGGCTTTGGATGCTTGCTGAACCGGAGCGTCTGAGTGCCCGCGTCCAGTCCATGCTCGCGAGCACCGACAACGAGGTTGCGTTGTCAGCCGCCAGTGTGTGGGAAGCCGGCATCAAGGAGGCCCTTGGCAAGCTTCCGAATACCCAACCCATCGCGACGCTCGTCAAGTCTTCAGTTGAGAGATTCAGCCTTGCGCTGCTGGCGATCACGACGGACCACGCGCTTGCGGCAGCGGCGTTGCCTAAACACCACAAGGACCCCTTCGACCGCATGCTGGTGGCCCAAGCCTCGGTGGAACGGTTTTATGAGCACACTGACCACACAACAGAAGAGCGACATCGACGTCTGCCACACGCATCGGCGCGTGCGTGTTGCAGAAGAGCTCGCTCTCCTGTCTGCGCGCGATCTCGCGCCCCTTCTCGATCGCCTGTTCCTGCGTGGGCGCGATCGTCGTCGCGCGCGCGTTGCCCTCGCCGACGACGGCCCACTGGCCGTCACGGGGGAGGGCGCCTCTCATTTCAGGATCGGATCTGCTTACTCGTCGCGAAAGAGGGCGGCTTCACGTGCGTCTCCAACGACCGACGCCTTCGTATGTCCTGTGAAGCGGAGGGTGTTCCGGTCCTATGGGGCCTGGAACTGCTCGTCGAATTAGTCGCGGCGCGAGCCATCCCGGCGGAGGCGGCGCGCGACATCGCTGCTCGAATCGTGAGCGCCAACCGACGGATGGATCCGAACGTCTATGCGCGCTTTCTCAAAAGGATTGGCCTCGCGAAGTAGGGGCGTCCATGAGAATGACCTGCGCAGCAGAGCCATTATTTGTTGCGCTCGCGGCGAAGCTCGTTAGGCCCCTCGCCTGCGCGCAACGCGCCAAGCATACCGAAGCGACCCAGCCTTACGCGCGTGAGCACAGGTTTGAGGGCCTCTGCCGCGCGCAGCTACGCGAGCACGGCGGGCCGACACATCTTCTCTCCTTCTAGGGAGCACAAAACTTCAGCGTCGCAATCGGGCTCAGCTACTACAGCCGTGTCGAGCAGGAGTCTCACGAGCCACGCACGGGGACTTCAGCGTATGCTTGTTTAGCAGCTGAGGGGAATAACCTGCCTTCGCCGCCTGCTTCGTCGTGAAGTGCCCATCCTGACCGAGCGCGAAGTCGAAGAGGCGATCCCAGTTCGGGGTGCATTCAGGTCCGGACGAACAGCTCGAACAAGGCGGGAATCAGCTTCCGCTTGGTCAGGTCGCCTGCTCCCCACTACCGGTGGGAAGCATGCTGCGACTGTACGGAGCATCGCAGCGCGACGCAAACCTCAGCGCGGAACAGCGTGAGTTGCCCTGCGCGGCATGCCTCGTGCACGATGCGCGCATGTCACTAGAACGCGCTCGGTCGGTGGTCACTCCTGAGCGTCACCAGAGTGCGCGCGCCGTCTGGCTGCGTGCCGCAGTGCTCGGTGCCGACGACGCGATCGTGTCCACTTCGAGCCTGATGATCGGCGTGGCAGCCTCTACTGCTGGGCGCGACGCCATCTTGGTCGCGGGGATTGCGGGCTTGGTCGCAGGCTCAATGTCGATGGCAGTCGGAGAATACGTTTCGGTCAGCTCGCAGCGCGACGCCGAGCGCGCCGACATTGAGGGTGAGAAAGAAGAGCTGGCCACCAACCCAGAAGCAGAGCTCTTGGAGTTAGCCAGTATCTACCGCGAGCGCGGCCTCGATCAGGACTTGGCCATGCAGGTTGCGACGCAACTGAGCGCCAAAGATCGACTCGGCTCCCATCTGCGCGACGAGCTCGGCATCAATGCTGCATCGTTGGCAAAACCGCTGCAAGCAGCCTGGATTTCGGCGCTGAGCTTCGCCTTGTTCGCCATCGTTCCGATCCTCGGCCTGCTGGTGGCCCCCGCATCGCTGCGCATGCCGACGATTGCAGCCCTCTCGCTCGGCAGCCTCGCCGCGCTCGGCGCGTTCGGCGCCTACCTGGGTGGGGCACCGCTGATGCGTGCGGCATTGCGCGTCACTCTAGGTGGCGCGCTCGCGATGTTCGTCACCGCCGCCATCGGTCACCTGCTCGGCGTCTCCGTCGGCTGAGTAGAATTTCGTCGTTAATTTAGCGCCACGTTGTAGTCGATAGTCAGAAGCTCGAACTCGCCATAGGCATAGCTTCCCGTAGGCGCGTCGTAGCGCGCCTCGCCGAAGGTGCTCACGCGTCGCGCTCCGAACGAGCGGTAGTTCCGAAGCGGCGTTGTCCACCGCTGCGGGGTGAACGACTTGCCGTCTGCTGAGGCGCTGGGGCGATCGTCCGACGCGAAGTCGACGAGCTCGCCGGCGTCGTTGAACGTGAGCTCAGCGCCAATGGTCTCGGCGCCGCGCCTATAGCGTGCGCGTGCGGTGTGGGCGCCGACCTCGTACCACTGGATGGCAGGGTCGAGCAGCATCGAAGGCGCAAACACGCACATGTCGTTGAAGAGCGTCACGGTCTCGGCGCGATTCATCACGGGCCCCTTCGCGCTCACCATGGTGAAGAGCGAGAGCATTCGCACGCGAAACGTCGCGGCAGCTCCGACGAATCGATGGAACACGTCGACGGGAAGGCCTTTCATCGTGGCGTCCATGAAGAAGAGGCGTGACGGCATGCCCGAGTAGAAGTTGTACTGCTCAGCCTCGAACTGCATCCAAGGGTCGGACGCGCTCGAACGGATACGCCCTCTCCAGGTCGCTCGGAAGTTCACCACCTGAGGCTGCCCCACCGACCCGGTCACCCGGACGTACTTGCGCACTGGCTCCGGAAGCTCGCTCAGGTCGTCCTCTCGCACCAGGCGAGGCCGCGCGACCTCTGTGAGACCCGCGCGCACGGTCTCGGCGAACTCTTCGCGGAGGCTGATGGGCCCGTGCGACGCGAAGCGGAAAACCACCGCCACCAGGAGCACGAGATTGGCCAGGGTGCCGAATTTGGCGTCGCTCCACGAGGCGAGGATCGCCGACTGGGAGAGCACAAGCGCGCACGCACCGACGAGCCAAAACCATCGGGGCGCGGCGACGAACGCCACGGATGCGGCGACCATCAGCACCGTGGCGCCGATCCAAACGAGCCCCATCAAGCGCCCTATGGGCTGAGACAGTTGGCTCATTTCGGCCAAGCCAAACGCTTTTGCGAATCCAAAGAGGTGAACTAGCCCGTGCAACAGAAGGACGACTGCAAGTACCCAGCGCATACAAGTCTCCGCGATCCCGTGCGTTCCGTTTCACCGCGCACAGCGGGGGCGTGCGGGGCGTTTTTGCGTAGAGGTGGCGTTTTGGCGTGCGTGGAGACCGCGAGGAGTCAGCCGCTGTTTCGGGGAACACGTGTACCACTGAGGACTGTGTTCTCGCGAGCTCTATCTGTGCACAGCTTGTTCCCACCCGCCATCATGTGAGCTGGATTGGCTGATAGTTGTACACGTCGGTCCCAAACGAATCGAGGGGAGCGCCGCAAAGGCGTGCGAGGGTCACGAGGAGGTCCGCGTGGTGGTGCCGGCCCAATGGATCTCCGTAATTCAGGCCCGATTCGATCTGCGTGCCTGCGCGATCCTTGCCGCCGATGAAGACTCCGCCGCGCGAACGCGGCTCAACATCGGGCAGCTTCAGCCACCTGCCACGCCGGATCCCGCCGCCGCCGCCGATCACGGTGTGGAGCTTACAACGGGTGTCGTGTTGGCCGGTTTCGACCTCGCCCGTGAGCACGATGATCGTGTTGTCGATGAGCATGCGGCCGTCAATGTCTGGGGTCTGCTCGAGCTTTTGCACAAAGGACACGATCTTTTTCACGTACCAAGCTGCCCATCCCTCGTAGGCCAAGCGCGCATCCGGGCTCGCGTGGTGGGCTACGTCGTGATGGAAGCCCTCTACGTTCCAGATGTTGCCGATCTGCGGCTTGCCGGCGCTGTCCGTCCAGCTGTAGTCCTTGCTTCCCTCGCCCAACCCAAACACAGCCACCCGGTGTGTATCCGCTAAAAACACCACGCGAATCATCTCCAAGTAGTCATCGATCTCCTTCTCGAAGGCCTGCTTGTCCAACGGCCTCTGCGGCAAATCCGCAGGCGTTAGGCCTCCGGGCGAGGGCGCTGCCGAGAGCCGTTGATGCAAATCATTCAGTGCCGCTACGTGTCCTTCGAGCTTCAGCTTCTCCGTGCCGCTGAGGCGCTTCAGCAGGCGATCCATATCCTTTCCAACGTGCGAGAAAACGCCCTTCCGGACCGCGTCGCGACCCCGGTTAACGTCAGGAGTGGCGCTCTGCGAGAGCGGATTGATGATGGCGTCGAAGGCCTGAATTGCGGTCGTGTAAAAGGCTTGCTGCTGAGCTGATTGGTTGAAGCAGATCGGGTTGTAAGGCTTCCCCCAGGATCCGTAACCAGCCGTTACCCTCAGCACGTTCTTTTTCACCACGTTCCCAATGTGCCAATCAATGGATGGGCCCATCGGCTCAGGAAAATGCTCACCCAACTGGGCGGAGCCCCCTTCGTCCCAGGGCACCGAAGCCGTGAAGAGATCGGAGTACGAAACATCGTGGGCATTGCCCCACAGCGTGCCGCGCAGCCCGTCGACAAAAACGCACTGATTCTTGATCGCCTCAAAGCCCGTGAGGGGCTGAGGAATGGTGAACTGGGTCTCTGTGCCGCTGAAGGTGTTAATCTGGCGGTCCCTTCCCCACCCATGCGTCAGAGGGATCAACAACAATCGCACCGGGGCCGCGCTGGCCTGTCCGCGGGCGACCTCGGAATCTACGAACAAGGAACCGAGGGCCGCGCCTGCGCCCAAACCAGCGAGAAGCGAACGACGAGGTAGCTTAAATGACTTCTTGACCGGCATGACTTCTCCTAAAGCTGGGTACGCGCCGTGAAGCTCGGGCTTATCACGAGCTTCGCTGCAAGCTCCTCAAGGCCGCCAGAGTTGGTGGGGGCAGCTAGCACGGCTTGGCTCCATTGATGGGATTCGCAGCCGTTTCCGCTCTGACCGAGCGCGTAGCTGAAGTAGCTCTCCAAGACCGCGCGCGTGAGCGCCTTCGAAGACGCGAGAGCTTGCAGAAACTCGACGCTATCTTGGTAGGTCAACGTCTCGTCGGCGAGCGCCAAGCTTCCCGAAGCGTCAATCGGCACGCTACCCTTTTCCTTCAAACGATACCGCCCAGCGGAGTCGAAGTTCTCGAGTCCAAAACCTGCAGGATCGATGATCGTGTGACAACCCTTACATGCAGCTTGAGAGCTGTGGGTGGTTAGCAGAAGATCGCGGGTGCTGGTGGTGGCAGGATCGAAGGAAGGAGGAAGCGTTGCGACGTCGACACCCGCGACGTTGGGGGGTGGGGCGGGTATGTCGAACGCCAACAGTTGCTCCAGCACGAACACGCCGCGCTTGACGATACTCGTGGATTTCTCACCCGCGTGGGACGTGAGAAACGCCGGGTGCGACAGGATCCCAAAACGCTCGGTCGCGTCGAGCATCTGATTCTGGAGCGCGCTCGATCCCGGCGCGGGCACGCCAAAATACGGGGCGCTGTCGTCATTGACTGGGAAACCCGTACCTGAAAACACTTGCATCAAGGTCGCTTGCGGACTCGACAAGGCTCGGGTCAAGGCTTGCTGCGCGGAGTCGGCGAGCGCGAGCCGCACGGGATCGCTGAGCCCGAGCTCGGCATCTTTCTTAATGGTCCGAATGTTCTCGAGCTTCAGGTAGTCCCAGAAAAATCCCGCAACCGCCGCCGGAAACTTAGGATCTCCAGCAAGACGGGCGGTCTGGGCCGCGAGCACTCCGGGATTGCGCAGGGAACCTGCAGCTGCGATCTCGAGCAGCACCGTATCCGGCGGCCTATCCCACAGCGTGAACGAAAGAAGGCTCGCGAGCTCGTAATCGGTGAGGTTGCCCGCGGCCTCGCCAAGCTCGGCGCGATAAAGCATGTTCGGGGAAAGCAACAGCGCTTGCACCAAAAACTCGGCCTGTTGGCTCCGGGTTCCCGTCTCGCCTTCGATAACCGTGAGCTCCGTCAACAGATCGGCTTTCTCGGCCGTCAACACGGGACGTCGCCAGAGCGCGAGTCCGAGCTTTTCGATGAGTTCGCCAAAACAATCGGGCGAGGTACCGGCTGCGCAATCCTTGACCTGGGGCACCTCGAGCGCCACGCGCGTCGCCATGGCCTGCCCGGAGCTGTAAACGCTATCAATGGACACCGTGGTCACGCGGAGCTTCTGGGGATCGTTGGCGAGCCCGATCGTGGGATTATCGTCCTGAAAGCGCGGTAATTCGGGATCGGCGAAGAGAATGCCGAACGCGGCCTCGACGCTGTTCTTGTACTGGAGCGGCGTCAGGCGTCGCATCTGAACGCCGAGAAGCGGTTGCTGTCCGGAGCAGAGCTCGGCCACGGCGACAGGACTGTTCGGTACGGGCGTCGTATTGGTGCTGCTCGCGTTGGGAACTGGACCCGGGCCTCCGCCGGGAACCTGCAAGCCGTCGTTCGGCGCGGAACCTGCGGGCGCCTTCAGCACACCTTCACAACCAAAATCCAAACACACCAGAGGCAGCAAGGCCAGTCCGCGCAACATCGACATAGCAATTAGTACTATCTCCGCGCGTGTCCCCACAGGTCAAGCAATGCCCGCGATCGTGTTGCGAATGAATCTCACATCATGACACTCGGGCGTTCCTTGTACTCCTACGAAGGAGTAGCGCGTATTCCAAGCGCAAAGGATCATTGCACCCGAGCGTGCACTCGAGGATCGGCGGGCAAAGCGGGCTCCTGGGGGTGGGTATTAGCGACCCCGACTGCGGACAGCAGTTTAACTGCGATGTGAGCCAGGTGAGTTGTGAGCTTGCGGTGCAGTGCGATGTCGGCAAGGTGCCGACTTCGAGTGGGTTGTGCTACGGTCCCTGTGTGGAGCCCGGCTACTGCCCGAGTAGCGCCATGAAGCCTGGGTGCTGCGGCCAGCCAGACGAGGATTGCGCCAACGCCAAGAAGTGTGCGGCCGCACTGTGCAACGCCGTCATCGAGGCTCCTGACGGGACCTGTCGTCGCGCCGTGGGCGATTGCTGCCGGTTGCTGGGGCGCCGATCCGGACTGCGCCTACTAGGATAAGCCGGAGCGGTTCACCCTCGTAGAATGCCGTGCTGCCAATCGTTTTGGCGATGAGGACCCAGGTCCTTTGCTCTCCGCGAGCGCACGCGCCAACTAAGCCCCAAGCTTCTTCGCCACACTCGCCAAATCAATGCCCGTGGCAGCTTTGAGCTCCTCATTGGCACCCATGAGCTTGCGCGACATGCCATCTGCTGCTTGCGCTCCGGCAGGCAAGATGGTGAGCCGTGCGATCTTCAGAGAATGCTCGGCACCTGTGAGCTGCGTGAGCACCGGCAGGATGCTCTGGAGCGCCACGATTTCGGGCGAACCTGCGCCCGCTCGGTACGCTTCCACCAGCTGCTTGAGGCTCTCCGCTTCAGCTCTTCCACGCTCGATCACGATTGCCGCGTGCCCCTTCGCCGCCTGCTCCGAGGCCCGCAGGCGCGCCAACGCGGGCTGCACCACATCCGCATCCAGGCGGCGTTTCTCCCGGAGTGCACGCGCCTTCTGCCTCTCGATTTCAGCCACGACCTGAGCGATCTGCGCGGACACCTCACCCTCCGCTTCTCCGATCAAGGCTTCGCGCCGGCTGCGTGCATCCGCCACGCGCTTGGCTGTTTCTTCACGCGCCACCTTGAGATCAGCGTCGAGCTTCGCCACTTCGCTGCCGCTCCAATTTTGCGCCTGCTGCACCATCGCGTCAGCGCGAGCATGTGCTTCGGCCACGGCTTGCTCCATATTGAGAGAGGCGCCGCGAATGCGCCCAATGCTAGAGAGATAGTTCACCTCATCCGTAACGTTCTGAATCTTGAGCGTATCGAGCACAAGCCCCATTCGGCTCATGTCGTGCTCCGCTTCTTCAAGCAGCTTTTGAGCAAACTGCATCTTGTCCTCGTTCACCTCTTCTGGAGTCAGGCTCGCGAGCACGCCGCGCAGATTCCCCTCCAGCGTTTCCTTGGCAATATAATAAATTTCTTGGGGTGCACGGCCCAGGAACCTCTCCACGGCGTTGGAGAGCAAAGGCTCTTCCCCGGGGAGCTTCACGTTGGCCACACCCAGAACGGTGAGCGGAATTCCGCCTTTGCTGAAGGCGCCCGTTACGTGCACATCTACCGTAAACATGCTGAGATCCATCACATCCACGGTTTCGATCAGGGGCCTCCTGAGGGAACGCCCGCCGCGTACAAACCGATAGCCCAGCAGCTTACCGTCCAATCGCCGCGTTGCACCACTGAAGATCAAAGCCTGATTCGGGCTCGAAACAAACAGCAGGCGCTTCACCATCAACAGCAGCACCAAAAAGACGCCGATCGCCACGGCCACGAGGACCGAGCTTGCGAATACAGTTTGCAAGCTCACTTCCCTCCTTCACTGGCCGTGCCACGCACCTTACCGAGCAATCTATCCATATCCACCCCGATAGCGCTGCCCGTTTGACGCAGCACCTCGGCCACAGCTGTAGGAAAGCTCGCCACCGCTGCCGTGTAGCTTTGCGCATCACCCCCATCCACGATCGTTAGCTCGCCAATCTGCGTCTTTTTCACGCGGGCAACCGCCGCGTCAACCAACTCGCGCAAATGCTGAAGCACATAAAGATCACGCGCGTCCTTGCCGGCTGCCACCCATTGCTCTGACACCAGCCTCAAGGCATCGGCACGAGCCTTGCCGTCTTCAAGAACTGGCGCCGCATCGCCGCGCGCCTTGGCCTGGGCCGCCAAGCGGTCGGCTTCAGCCGGCAGGAATACGTCACATTCCAGGCGAAGCTGCTCGAGCTCAGTACGCATGCGCTGCAACTCTTGTTCAGCGTGAGCGCGTGCCGTTTCCGCCGCCACGAGCGCTTCATTTTCGATGGATTTAGCTTCTGCCTCCAACTTGGCCAATTCAGCGCGGAGCTGATTCTTCTTCACGAGCGCCTGAGTTTGGGCCTGTTTCTGGGCAGATTCTGCACGCTGGCGGGCATCCGCCTCCGCCTCTGCAATCGACTGATTGGCTTGATTCTCCGCGTTCTGTGCATCTCGAATCATGCGCGCAATACGCGCGCGGCCCAAATTATTCAGGTAATTCTGCTCATCGCTCACGCTTTGAATCTTCAAGACATCGAGCTCGATCCCCAGCTTGTTGAAATCATCCTCGGCGCATTTCACGAGCGTGCCGGCGAACTTCAGGCGGTCTTCATTGACTTCTTCCGGGGTGAGCTCGGAAACCACCTCACGCAGCACACCTTCCAAGGTCTGCTGTGCAACCGCACCAATTTGCGCTGGCGTCATAGAGAGGGAACGCTCGATCGCGTTGCGCATGTAGCGCGGATTGCTAGAGACCTTCACATTGGCGATCGCGTGAACCATCAAGGGGATGCCCCCTCGTGAGTACGCATTCTGGACCTCCACCTGCACCGGGATAAGCCGCATATCCATGCGCTCCATGGTTTCCAGAACGGGAATGCGAATGCCCCGCCCACCGTGAAGCACTTTGTAGCCAACCATGCTGCCATCCGGCAGGCGATGCTGGCGACCGCTGATGACCATGATCTCGTTAGGTCGGCAGATCACGATAATCTTCGAGATAATCAAGATCAGGACGAAAAAAACCAGCAGGCCCAGGAGAGCCCCTCCCATCGCCAGATCCCCAAGCTCATCGACATTCATCGCTGCATCCTTTCCATATCTTGCTCGTTGCCTAGGCGTCGGCACCTGCCGCCCCTTGATCGGCGCGCATCATAAGGGACGCCTGAGAACGCCGCTAGGGAGCGCGCACCTCTTCGGCCGCCGCGGCTGGCAAAAACTCCTCCGGAGCGCGACTCACGTGCGCGACGCCGTCACGCAGCTGCTCCACGAGAACGATGGCTCCAACCCCAAGAGCGGGCTCGTCCGTGGTGGCGGTGAGGTCGACGCTCTGCCCTTTGATCTCGAGGCGGATCTTGCCGCGCGTTTCCGCTGAACAGGGCAACAGCACCCGCCCCAGCGCTCCAACGAGCTCTTGGCTCGTCGTTCCCGACGAAATCTCTTGCCGCGCCAGCACACGGAAAACCCAAGTCGCAAGCCCTCCAGAAACTGCGCCCATCAGCAGCGCCAAGAGAAGCGTGCTGCCCGGCGCCGCCAGCTTTAGATAGTGAAGCAACACACCGCTGACTCCGAACGCCATGATGGCGAACGTCCAGAACCGCAGTGAGAGGAAGATGAAGAGAACGCCCCCTGCAAGGGACGGCGTGTCCGACTCACCCGCCTGCGCGTCCTCGCCGGCGCCGGCGTCCCCGTCCGAGGCCGATGCGGCCAACTGAATCAAAATAGCTCCGAGCCCAAAGATCAGTGCCGCAAGGTAGAGTGTTCCCACAGCTGCACACTGTATTTGAGCCGGATGGGGAACTCAACGTGGCGACGGTGCCTGCGGTATCTGGCGGTCCAAGGTTCAGCGCAATCGCAGTGCCGATGCGGTGAAAGGCGCCTAGCTCAGCGCAATCGGTGTACCGTCCACTAGGTCACCCACAGCGGCTGGGTCGAGCCCGAATACATTCAGCACGCTTCGTAGCAACAGATTGTGTGGCGTTCCGCTGTAGGCGATGGTGCGGCCCGCTGTTACCTTGCCGCCAGCTTTGCCAAAGGTGTGGAACGGAATTGCTTGGTGCGAATGGGCCTCCCCACTCGAAAAATCCGTAAAAAAGAACACGAGCGAGTTGTCCAGCATGTTCCCGGAACCTTCGGGGGTTGCCTTCAGTCGGTTCAGGAATTTCGCCACTTCAGCTGCAAAGAACAGCTGCACTTTTTCCATGCCAACACCTCGGTGTGGGCTGTTCCGAGGAGCTGCATCGATGCAACACGGGTTAGGTCGCAGTTGAAAATCCTGGCGGACAGCTCTGAGCTCAAGTTCACGACACTTGGTTGCCTCAGACGTGCACCAAACGTGAGCGTTATTCTATTGATGGACAGACCAGCGTAGGCGATTGTGCCGTCTCTCAGTGAGCGGTTGCCTGAGGTTCTGCCTCGGGTCCCGCATGCTCCGCTTCAGGCCAAAGCCTCGGGAACAAGAATCGTAGACTGGCAAGCGGGATGTTGAACGAAACCGGTGCGCGTGGGCCCGTTGCCACGAGCAGACCAAAATCAAGCAGGCTTGCGAGCACGCGGCGGGCCGTTCTGGGCGGCAAGCCCGTCATCGCGAGGAAGCGCGCGCGTTCGAGCGACCCCGTCAATGCGACGTAATGCACTGCCTCAAGTGCCTCCAGCTTAACCACAGATCTTTCAACTCCAATGTCCCAAGGGTGCGCTGCTAGCCACTGCAAAAGATCGTGGATCCTCACCTTGAAGTGGGTTAGCTCCAGGAGCTTCCGCATGAATTGCACCTGATCAATACACAATTCGACGAGCCAACTCGCGAATTTACAGAGCTCCTCCTGGGAGAGCGATCCGCGACCGTCGAGATCGTTTCGGCGCGGCAGATCGGCGTTGGCTAGGCGTGCGTAATACTCCTCGTGGGCTCGCGCCATGCCTCGCAGGGGCGACCAAACCCCTTGCGACAGCCCGAGCTGAACGAACACCAAATGGGTGTGGAGCCGGGCTGTTCGCCCGTTGCCATCGAGGAAAGGGTGTAGCCAGAGCAAGCGATGGTGAGAGCAGGCGGCACCGATGATGCGTTGCTCGATACCGGGCAGGCTTGAGTAGAACTCCGCCCATGAGGCAAGCAGCCGTGGAATGTCCTCCGCGGGCGGTGCCGTATGTGTGCCCGCTGTGACGAGAGCTTGGCGCCAGGCACCGGGAACAACCACAAGATGGTCTTTGGTCGTTCGATCCGCCTCGGGCAACCTTTGGTAGAGAGCTCGGTGAATATCTTGGACGAAGCTGGCTTCGAACAATTCTGCACTCGAAGCTCGGGTCGCAGCCTCAAGTTGCACCTCCGCGTCAATGTGGGCCAGCGCGAGTCGCTGTTTGGCAGCCTGACCTTGGTCGGCATCAAAATCTTTCACCAATGCGCGTTCGATGTCGTAAGGGCGTGTGTGTTGGCCTTCGATCTTGTTGGTGTAGTAGCTGTTCATTGCTCGAAGCAGCGGCGCCAGCGCCGGCGTTAACGGCCGGGCCTGTGCACCCAAGCGATGTGCTTCGCGGACGAGTTCGGCGGCCAAGCTCATGAGCGGGGCGAGCGCTCTCGCCTCCGGCAAGAGAGGAAGAAAGCTCGGGTGGGATCGTGTGGCCAAACGCATGGACGCTATCATGGACGGCTCAATTTGGCACTCACTAAGCATAACTATTTAATATAACTCAATAATATGCGGCAAGCTAAAAGCTTAAGGACAGTTACCTGGACAGTCCCAACGCGGGTGAACACCCAGTAATCAATCATCGAAGCTGCACCCTGTTCAGCTAAGGCGGCGGCCGTCAATCGACGCTCCCCCTACCCGTAAACCGGGCCTGGCTCTTGGCTCATGTGACCGCCCGGATTTTTCCAGCGCGCCGTCGACCCGCTGTGACAACAACGGTGGGACACGCCTCTGCGACGAATCTAGGTAGTAAGCATGCGAACTACTTTTTTTCTGTACGTGTCTCCCCCGGCTGGAGCGAAGCGACAGGCTTGGGGGAGACAGGCCGACTCCGCTCGGCCCGAGGGGGCATCTCCCGCCGCCCCCACTTCCGCTAGCACCCCCCAGTTTGGCAGTCGCGATTCGCGATTTCAATCACGGATTTCGCGCGCAACGTACCATCGACTCCATGAACCGGCGCGCCCCAAGGCTCCCAGCTCGCCAACCTGGCAGCTGGCGGCATGCCCGTCGGACACCACCAACGAGAACTTGTAGGTGCCAAGTACTTTGGGTACGAACCACGGTCGCGGGGAGGTCGCGTGGGTCAGCTCAAGCGCGGGCCCACTCAGCTGTTCCCAACGAAAATTGAGCACTCGGGGCCAACCGCCGTGCTAAGCTCCCGGGTGTACTGCCATGGATCCTTAGGTCGCATCTCGGCCGCACCCGAGGCGTTCAATGGTTTCCGGTCGGCTCCCATGACCCGCCTTTTCCAAACGCTCGCTATCGACTACATGGTGCTCTTCAGGGTTTTTCCCCTGCTCAGTTATACGGTCGAAGACCACCTCGCTATCGCAACGCACGGCCACGGCAGCTACACCGAGTTGGCGATCATCACGGGCGGAACTGCACTTCATCATTCCCCGGCTGGCGCCGCGCCCATCTCCACAGGTGACGTTTTATCGATACCAATCGGCCATGCTCACGGCTACAGCGACTGCGAGCAGCTGTCGCTCATCAACGTCATGTTCGATCCAGAAGAGATGGCCTTACCGCCCCAATGGCAGAGCCAGATCCCCGGCTATGATTCGGCTTTTGCGTTCCAGGCCCATTCCAGCGCGGCGGCTGGCTTTGTCAGCAGCTTCCGCTTGTCGGAGGGCGCTTTGGCTCGTGCCATCGAGCTCTGCTCCCGTATTCACGATGAAATCGTCGAGCGGCGCGCCGGTTACCGAGTCGCAGCGAAGGCGCTATTTTGCATGCTGATGGTTGAGCTGTGCCGTCGTGAAGGCGCGAGCGAGTCACCCGTCTCCGATGCGATGATCCGCCTGAGCGGCCTTCTGGCGTGGCTCGATCGCCATTACGCGGAACGCATCTCGACCGCGACCATGGCGGAACGCGCTCATATGTCGCGGAGCACGCTAGAGCGCTCCTTCCGCGCGGCGTTTAGCATTTCGCCGCGAGATTTTCTGATCGCAGTGCGCCTTCGAAAGGCTGCCGGGCTTCTCCAGCACTCGGACGCAGATATCGCCGAGGTGGCCGCGAAAGTGGGCATTGAGGATCCGAGCTATCTGGCCCGATTGTTCAAGAAGCATCGTGGCCTCTCGCCCAGCAGCTACCGGAAGCGAACCCGCTCGCGGCAAGAGCGGCTAAAGCCCCCTTGAGTCGGCGTTTCGAGATTCGATATCTCTCCGAACGCTCGAAGTTAACAGCGAGCGAAAAAATCCGCTCTCATGATCTTCTCTCGCCGGAGGTTCTTGCGCTTCATGCGTCCTACAATTCAGGTTTCTTGACCTAATAATCCGCCTTTTCCTCACCCAGCGGATGCGTGAATTTTCCGGATCAAAGTTGGCTTTGAGGCAATAGTCCTGGCTGCATCTGTTATCCTGTTTCCAACGGATATTGAGAGACCAGTTTATCGATAAGCCGGTTTCCCACGCCAACCTCACCGCGAATCAGGGAGCACTACCTATTATGCTGCGCACAATCCTCGCTCGGGGCTCCTTGGTTGGCGTGTGTTCCACACGCCTTGAGTGCGACGTCGTGACCAAAGGTGTGTTCTGATGGCGATCCAACCCAATCTCGTGTTCTTTCGCGGCATCGCCCTCTGCAGTTTGGGAGCAATTGTCTCTTTAGGCTGCAGCACGCAGCTGAACCAAGGGCCTCGGCCGTCTGAGAATCCCGCCTTCAGCGGCAACCCAGATAATCCCGCGTCCGTGCACGGCGACACGAGTCCTTCCGTCCGTACCATGGCGACCTCACCCGCGCCCGTCGTGACACTGCCGTCGGGTGCTCAGTGTGCGGTTCAAGCTTTGCCGACACGACGCATTGGCAAGCTCACGGACGTTCGCTATCGCAATGCCGTCAAGGATCTGGTGGGAACGGAGGGTGCAGCAGCCACGGTAAAGACTCCGGGGGTAGGCAACGATCTCTTGGTGGAACCCGTGGATTCGGTGCGCATTGATGGTGGCCTTCTGTTTCAATATCAGAGCGCCGCCGAAAGCTTGGCTGCGGCCATCGCGACCGCGCAAAGTCCCCTGTTTCCGTGCGCTGCAAACACTCTTATCGCGGATAATTGTGTTGAAACTTGGATCGGAGCATTCGTTGGCCGAGCCTTTCGGCGACCGCTTCAAGCCGCAGAAATCGCGGACTACAAGGCGTTGTTCGAGGCTGGCACCGAGGCGGACGCCGCCGGCGGCGTGAAGCTGGTGGTTCAAGCCGCACTCCAATCGCCGTGGTTCCTGTATGCGACCGAGCTCGGCGCACCAGGTGCGCCACCGGGCGCCACTCAACTCTCTGATGATGAGCTTGCTGCGCAACTGTCGTTTTGGCTTCTAGATTCACCTCCGGATGAACAGCTGAGGCTCGCGGCCACAGCCGGCACCTTGAGCAGCGATCCCATGACCCTCGTGACCGAAGCGCGTCGACTGCTCGCGAGCGCACCCGGAAAGGCGCGTGTCGTGGACGCGCTCAGCAATTGGTTCCAGCTGAAAGGCGTGCTCTCAAAACCAAAGGACCCGGTGCTCTTCCCGAACTTCCCACAAGTGAAAGACAGCTTGCTGCCTGCCGCGGGCGCATTCCTCGACGAGATAACCTGGAGCGGCGATTTCATGAACGTCTACACCTCGACCGCTGCGTTTGTCGATCCCAACCTCGCAACACTCGTCGGTGCTCCTGCACCAGCTCAGCCTGGCCTCACGCGTGTCAGTTTGCCGGCGACCGAGCGCCAGGGGATCCTCACCCAGCCGGCATTTTTGGCCCGATTTGGCACGCCCACCGAAGGCCAAATCGTTCAGCGCGGGCTCTTCGTGAGGCGTGAAGCGCTCTGCCAAAAGCTCTCGCCGCCACCGCCTGGTCTCGACGTGCTCAAGCCCGGGGAGGGCCTCACCGAGCGCCAGTTCGCTGATTTTCGAGCAACCCAGGTCGCCTGCGCCGGTTGCCACACCTTCATCGATCCATTCGGACTGATGTTCAGCCACTACGACACCACCGGCGCCTACCACGAAAGTGAGATGGGGACGCCAATCGACGCTTCCGGAGTCGTGACGGGAACCGATTTCGACGGCACGCTGGCTAACGCCGTAGAGCTCTCACAGAAGCTGAGCCAAAGCGCAACCGCGGAAGGCTGTGTTGTCACCAAGATGTTCTCGTGGGGTTTATCGCGTGTGCAGAGTGCCGACGGCTGCACGATCGAAAAGTTTCGCCAGTCCTTTGCCATGGGCGGTCACCGCCTGGATGCCCTCTTGACCGATATCGCCGCCTCAGATGACTTCCGCCTGAGAGTTGTGGAGTAACTATGCCGAATCCTACCAATTCCAAACAGCATCGACGTCGGTTTCTCGGTGGCCTCGGTGCGGCAGGCGCCGCCTTCGTCTTGCCCTTCTTACAGCGCGAAACCTGGGCGCAAACGGGTGTTTCTGGTCCCCAGCGTTTGCTCATTTTGCAGTCCCCCGATGGCCGTGCCTACGAACTCTGGAGGCCAACGGGTTCGGGCGCAGACTTCCAATTTGGCCCCACGATGCAGCCCTTCGAACCCCTCAAGTCCAAAGCCGTACTCATCTCAGGGCTCGATCACCTGGCGGACAATCCCGAGCCACACTGCGGCGGCCTGGTCCAGTGGATGACCGGAATGGCCGGCAATTTCGACGGCAGCAACTACACTTCCGGTAAAATCCCCTCCGTGGATCAGCTCGTTGCGACAAACGCCGCATTCGTCGGCAGCACGCGCTTTCCGTCGCTTCAGATGGCTGGAGACATGACCACCGAAGACGGAGACCGCTCCCACCGCTACCTTTCTTGGGCGGGGAACAATTTGCCGCTACCGGGAGAATTCCGACCGCTCGAGAACTACAAGCGGATCTTTGAAGGGATCACGCTGGCTCCAACCAACGCGGGCTCGACCCAGGCAAATCGAACTGTCCTCGAAAGGAAGAGTGTGCTCGATCTGCTCCTTAAAGACGCGGCTCGCATGGCCGCGGTCGTGCCGATTGCTCAGAAGGACTACTTCGATGCGCACGTCGAAGGGCTGCGCAGCCTTGAACGAAACCTGTCGTCGATGGGGAGCTCCCCCGCCGCAGGCTGCAGCTCCCCGGACTCCACCCAATACCCGACCGGTAATAGTTCCGAGCAGTTTCCCGCTTATATGAAGGCCAATCTCGAGATCATTCGGCTCGCGTTCGCCTGTGATCTCACGCGCGTCATTACCTTCATGAGTTCCCCCACCACTTCGGGTCTCCGTCATCAGACCTGGAACCCGGCCATTCCGAACACGGAGGACCACCATGCCTCGAGCCACGACAGCCTGATCCCAAACCTCACGGCGATCAACGCTTGGTACAGCGAACGCTTGGCGGAGCTCGTGACTGCTCTCAGCCAAACCGCCGATGGTGCGGGCTCATTACTCGACAGCATGCTCGTGCTCTACGGTAGCGAATTAGGGGATGGCCGAGAGCACAGTCACCGCAACGTACCGTTCGTGCTTTTCGGTGGTGCGGGCGGTAAGCTTGCGACGGGGCGCTATTTGAACTTTGTTGATAACCAGCCGCGTTCGTCGAACGATCTTTGGATCAGTGTTCTTGGCATTCTCGGCATGCCCACCACAACGGTCGGGGATCCAGCCAAGTGCGGTGGACCGGTGCCGGGGCTTTGAGAGCTTGCCCTGTTGGGCGGGGATCGCTGCAATCGTGCCACCGTGATGGATTGTCAGGGTGCGGCGCTTTCGCTCGAGGTCGCGCCACGCTAGACCGAAGTTAGACTGGTCATCGAGCGCGATTCACCGTAGATTCTGGTGGATTCGTTGAAATTGGCTGTTAGCGTACTGGGACGTGCTGGAGCATAAGCCATTCGAACTGAGGAATCGGCCGGAAGGAAGCGCAGAGGCAAGAGCAGGCCACCTAGCCGACAGCACTCTGACCCCTTCAAACCACGTCACCGAACGTCAAGGAGCCGTCACGGCAACCCCGTGCGGAGCTGAGAAGCCCACTTCACGCACGGGCAAATAGCTCTCCGCACTGAGTTAACGGCGAGCGAAAAAAATCCGCTCTCAGGCTCTTCTGTCGCCGGCGGTTCTCGCGCTTCAATGCGTCCGACAATTCAGGATTCTTGACGTAATAATCCGCCTTTTCCCCACGCTACGAAAGCACGCTGGTTTGGAATCGCATCGTCTTCAGGGATGGAGCACGCTTAGGCCCAGTCGTAGACCCGATGGTTACGTTCTCACGTCTGTTCGGCAACGGCACGCCTGCTCCGGCTCGAGTACCCCTTCGCCAGGCTCGCCCCCAGCGGAAGTAGATCCGATCCTGGAGCGCCTCTACGCCCAGAAGCGCAGCCTCCTCGACCTCCGGCAGGCAGAGATTCAAGACATTCGCGCGCTCGTGAGCTCGACCGAATACGGCAAGCTCGACCAGCACCTCACCTCGCTGCGCGAGCTCGAAAGGCTGATCCCAATGGCTGGGCCAACCAATGGCGGCGACAGCGGCAGCATTGCTCCCATGCCCGGCGGCTCTTGCGCGGCTCCCAGCATCGCCAGCCAGAAGGACATGCCGACGCTTGTGCAGGCGATGACCGAGCTCACCTTCCAGGCCATCAACTGCGATCTCAGTCGAGTCGTTACCCTGCAGTGGGACGCATCGAGCCTTGCCTTCCTGGGGATAAGCCAGGGCCACCACGAGCTGCAGCACGCTCCCACCCCAGACTTCACTACGGCCCAAGCCTGGTACATGGATCGTATCGGTGCCCTCATGCAGCGATTCAAGGGTGTCTCCGAAGGTAACGGCACCCTGCTCAGCAACAGTGCCATCCTAGCCATTTCGGAAATGAACGACGGCAGAGCGCACACTGCCGTGCCCATCCACGCCTTCGTAGCTGGACAGTTGGGCGGCAAAATCAAAACAGGCGGTGATAGCGTCGGCAACCAATCTTCGCTCAACGACTTCTACGTGAGCCTCGCACGTGGTTACGGGGTTAACATCAACAGCTTCGGCTCTCCCGCACTCAACAAATCCCCGCTTTCCTTGGCGTGAGCTGCCCCCCACCGCCTCGGCTTCCGCCTCGTCGACTCCCCCCAAACGTCTGGCTGACGCCATCCGCGGGGGGAGTACTGCGCAGGCTCGACCTCACCACGATCCGCGGGCGAAAGAAGCACCTCGAAGGTCCTCCGGCCTTGGCGAAAACCGCTAATCCCAGCCGCGACCTTGTCTTGGCTGGCCATCAGCAGGTGACCAGAGACTGGTGGCTTCGCCGCTCCCGTTTGTTGCAGCATGGTTTTGGCCGTGTCGTTCGACATCGCGACAGGGGTGCCTTCGACGGCAGTATGCTAGGCTCCCGCGTGATGGTGGCGTTCCCTTCCCCCTACGTTCCGCGAGACGCCGCTAGCAGCGCGGCTAGCGCAGGCGAGCCAGACCACGACGAAAATGGCGTCGACCTCAGCCTGGTTCGCTACACGCTTTCGCTGACTCCGACCCAAAGGTTGAACCCAAGACGTCGACATTCTGTATCGGATAGACGACGGGAATCTCGAGCGACTCGAGCGCGCTTTGAATCGAATGAATGCGGTGGTTCGGGGTGATTCGCGAAACCTACGGTTTGACAGGAGTCACCTCGCAACCACGGGACACAAGCTCGCCAGCACGGACGCCGGCCCCCTCGATGTGTTAGGTTCCATCAACGATACCCTGCTCTACGACGATTTGATAGGGTCGAGCGACGAGCTCGAAGTGATGGGTCAGAACACCAAAGTCTTGTCACTCCGCTTGATCGAGCTCAAACGACAACTAGCGCGTCCCAAGGACCTGGCAATGCTACCGGTTCTCGAGGCCACGCTTCGCGAGCGCGAGCGTGGCAGGGCAACGCCAAGGAGTGGGACATCGTAAGCGCAGACGAATCAGGATCGACGCTCCTTTTGGGCGAAGCCAAGTGGTCGGAGTCTCCGTTCACTGTGACGGAGCTATCGGCCCGTGTTCGACAGTTGCAATCTCGTGCACCACCAACGCTTTCGGCGAAGTGGAAGACCGTTGAGCGCGCTCTGATTGTCCCCAAAGCCACGCCACGAGTTCCCGAAAAGATTGACGGAGTTTGGATCGTGACGGGCAAGGACTTGTTCGGCGCCTTTCCAAACCTGTCTGCACAGGTGTTTCCTTCAACGATCGGCAAGCACAGTCTGAATTCGCTGCCAGTCCCAAGCGATGTGTTCACATCAATCCAACCCCGGTGGCGCTTGCAGGTGGCGTAGACCGTGGCTAGGCCCAATCCTGTTCCTTGCTCAGGCGATTTGGTCGTAAAGTAAGGCTCGAAGAGGCGTGGAAGAGATAGGCCGCGGTTCGGGGAGCGCTCCTTACCGTCAAGCCGTCAAGCGCTGACCGCGGGCAAGCGCCACGACCTCATCATCCCCCATCACTTGGTCGAGGTGTGGCCGTCCTGTGATTTCGCAAAGGCCGACTCCGCCATTGGCTTACACTCTAAATGTGAAGATCGTTGGGGCCAGCGCAATATTGCCCCCGGAGCCTAAGGATCCCAAACAATGCCGACGCGCAAGCCACCGCGGATGAAGTGGGCTGCTGGGCGCGCGCTGTTCTCAAGGTAGTACTCATATCCAAGCGCAATACCTGCCCAAGGGATCACGCTGCGGGTGCGCAACGCGTAGACACCGACGGCGCCGCCCAGCCGCGCACCGAGGCTGAGTCGTGTGTTGTCAGCGTTGAAAATGCCGACGGGCCCGCTCTCAAGGTCGTAGTGCCAATCCAGATCACGATAGCGCAGCACAATGGGCAATGCGGGGAAGTAGTTGATCAAAAACTCGGTCTGAGTGCCGCCTGGCCTCAGCATGGCGCCGCCTCCAAACTCAATGCCTGAGAGAAGTGTCCATTGGTCTCCCAGGCCGATGCCAGGGAGAATTCGTCCGAGGCCGCCGCCTCCAAACGTCCAACGCCCCGCGCTGTTTCGGAGTTGCAGATTACCTCCTGTTTCTACGTTCAGCGTGAAGCGATGCCGGTCGGTCTGCCTGCCTAGAAATCCTACTTCTTGATCAATCCAGAACGGACAGTCTCCCAGGTTGTCGAGAGCCCGCGTGAGCGCCCCGAGCTGGCGAGCGTTGGTGAGCGCGTGCTGAAACTGTCGCGTTTCCTGGCGTCCGTTTTGAGCAAAGATAGCCTCGGGGTTGCCCAGGAGCTTGCTGCGCATTTCTAGGATCGATCGCACTCGGCTCCGTGCGGCTTCTGAAGACCGGCACACAGACTCCAAGAGGGCGCCCTCAATCTCTGTAAACGCCACCCGATCTGCAAACCAGCCGCTCGATTCCGTCGCTTGAACGATTCGCTCAAGATCTGAAAGCAGCCCGTCGGCACCTGCGTTGTCGGCAGGCGCTGCCGGCAATGTGTCCGTGTTGGCACCGAGCTGCTGCGCGTGAGTCTCTCGGGGAGCAACTTGAAGCCCGAGGCCTAAGCCCAAAGCGTAGGCAAGGCGAACGAGAGCGGAGGGAGGTTGAAATTCCACGTGGCCCCGGTACTTGGGGTAGGTCCTCAAAAAAAGCAATGGTCGGGACTCTAGGTTCCATTGGGGCCGCCAGGATGAGGAACTCTGGACACCTAACGGGGCGTGCGAGAACGCCCGGGTCCTCGCTGCTGGTCGCTGGCCGCTGCCCAGCCCCTCACCTGGGTCCAGATAGCTCAATATCATCAATCCAAAATTAAATGGGCCCAAGCGTGCGGGGACTGGCCATCTCAGGCTAACACACACTGCCCAACGCTCTCTATGGTTTACGGGTTTCCGCGACCTTGGCTGACAAGACGGTTTGGTGCGACGCGAACGTCTCATGTCAAGATTCACTGGGGGACGGCGTCCCTCGAGGGTATTAGTTGTTCGCTCGCTGGTGGGCAGCCCAGTGTTGATTATAGCAGCCTTGGGGTGCTCGGGGGAAACGGGTAGGCCGAGCTCCGCGGGCTCAAACAGCGGCGGTGTATCAGCAACGGCGGTGGGTGGGAATGCTCCTAGCGGTGGCGCTGCGCTCTCAAGTTCTGGAGGGCAGGCAGGGAGCATGGGTGGCACCGGTGGGCGTTCCGGTAGCGGCAATACCGTTGGAACAGGCGGAACCATCGGTAGCGGCTCTGCTCCTAGTTTGGGGGGCGCCCCAAACTCCGGAGGAATCGCGTCCGGGGGAGCGCTGGGCGGCGGAGCTTCGTCAGCACCTGGTGCAAGCTGCCAGGATTTGCCGGTAACCTGTGGTTCTGTGTCGAATGAAGATTGTTGCTCCAGCCCACTTGTGGCAGGCGGCACGTTTCGCTTGGGGGACGGGTCCGGCCCCTCCGCTACACTTAGCGCATTCCATCTTGATCGATTTGAAATTACTGTTGGCCGGTTCCGTAGGTTCCTACAGGGCTACGACGCCTGGCGTTCTGGAGGTCACCCCGCAGCGGGGGATGGAGCTCACCTCAAGATCCCTGGCTCCGGGTGGGATGCTACTTGGAATTCATCGCTCGCGGCCCGCGCAACCAGCGCGGCCACTCTGCAAGCAGCACTCAAGTGCGACGCGAAGGGGCAAACATGGACAGATGCTCCCGGAGAGAATGAAAATCGCCCTATCAACTGCATCAATTGGTTCGAAGCGTTCGCATTCTGCGCGTGGGATGGCGGCAGGTTACCGACCGAAGCGGAATTCAACTATGCCCAGGCTGGTGGGAGCGAGCAGCGTCACTTCCCCTGGTCAGATCCTCCGGGCGCGCAGACACTCGGAAACCCAGTACGCGAGCTACGAATGCACAATTGATGCAAAACCCGACGAATGCATTTTCAAGGTTGGGTCTAAACCGGCAGGTGACGGCAAGTTTGGCCAGGCGGATCTGGGCGGGAACATGTGGGAGTGGACCCTCGCCTGGGAGGTTGAGTACCAGGATCCGTGCAACGATTGTGCGAATCTCAGCAGCAACGGTGATGAAACGCCGGCCCGCATCGTGAAGGGTTGCGGCTTTGGCGAGGGGAGCAGCGGTATGTCGTCCGCATATCGTGGGCTGACCGAACCCACCGGCTACGGCGCTGGCACAGGCTTCCGCTGCGCCAGGAACCCTTGATCTCTTGATCTAGATAGTACCGCAGAAGCGAAGGCCCCTTGACCAACGCCTCGACCGTTCGCGCCGCAAGTTCTCAGGCTTCAAAGCGTTGCCGACACTACAACAAGCTAGTCCTCCGGCCTCGGGTACAAGCCCTGCCGCTACTAGCTGGCCCTTCGAGCTCTGCCCCGGAAGCGCGCGGCCGTCTTTCAGCGGGCACTGCGATCACCATGATCGCGGTGAAGCGGCAGAAACGAGCAATTGTGTTCCTTGACCAATCGACACGCGCTGAATAGGTTCGGCGATGGGCGCAATATTGATCCGAATGCGGCGAATTTTATCGTTCTCCTGTGTTTGCACCGCTTGGCTCAGTTCCGCGTGCTGGCAAGACGACCGCGGACCTTGTCGCGAAGGCCTGCAGACCGGGGATGAGTACCGCATCAAGCTGCGAGAGCGGCGACCGACAACAACCGGATGCCCCGCTGATTTCGATCTCTCCGAGAATACGGAATTGCGCGCGACCGTCACCGGTACGGAAACTGACGGCTCCCGGTGTGCAGCAGGGCGTGTGTCGATCGCTCCATTTGGCGCCTGGACTTGGGAAGCTGATCCTGTGGGGGCTAATCGTGGCGGTTCCGATTTACTCGGTGAATTTGTCGGTGCTCGAAAAGGGTGCACGGGTCGGGTCACCCTGCTCGTGGTGATAGGAAGCGACGAACTGGAGCGCCGCTGGACAGCAGAGAGCGCCACCGAGTCGTGTCCTGCAACCTGCTCCGACAACTTTGCATGCCAAGTAGACAAGCTTCCTTGAACGCCGGTAAGCGCGGGCCAGTGAAGATTGCCCCCTCTCAGGTCCGCGGCGCTGTTTAGCGCCGGCGGCCCAGCTCCCCCAAAGCCGTGGCAGCGCATCGGGATTGCGCGTTCGCTGGTGGTGAATCCGAGTACCGTCCACTTCGGTTATTGAGGAATAGCACTGCAGATGTCTGTGAGCGACACTCCTTCGACGGTGCCCTCGCAGATCCCTCCGGCGCACACCAGCGAATGGCACTGGGATCCGGTGAAACATGTTTGCCCGTTGGCAAGCCGCAGAATGCAGCGCCGTGACAAACCGTCGCAGACTGCTCCCCCTTCGCAGATCGAAGCGCAGTAGGTGTTTTCTGTGCAGACGGACGTGTCTGGGCAGTACTCTGGAGCGCTGCATTCTTGCCCTAGAGGGATAGGCTTGCTGCCTCCCGGTCTCGGCACCAGCAGCGGCTCGAGCAGAACGCAAACGCCCCGCTGCCGGTCGCAGAAAAGCCCCTCACGCGTATCGCAGAACTTCGACGTCAGCAGGAGCGGGCTCGACGAATCCCGCATCAAGAGCGGGCTCATGCCGCACACCGGGCCTGGCGCTGTCGGCACGAGCGACGCTGCGCAAGGTTCCTCCAATGCTCCGGGCAGAAACACAAGACATCGCGCAACCTTACTGCTGACATCCTCTGGCGTACGCGGTGCGCATGCCGTCAGCCCTCCCGGAGCTGACGCGCACTGGGCAGCTGGATCGAGAGCGCTAAGATCGCAGAGATCTCCTGGCTGCAGGCGGCCGCCCTTAGTCTGAAACACCTCCGCGCAAGGCGATGCGGCCCAAGGTTTTCCGCATCGCCCTTCGGGATCCGCGAACGCTCGAAGGCGAGCCAAGCAGGCTTCTGCCTTCTTGACATCGAAGAAGAAGCTCGGTGAATTCTTGGCTCCCCAAGCGTTTCTGCAGGCGACTTCGTCTTTCGCTCCTGCGCTCGATCCACAACACACAGTTGCGTACCTACAAAACTCGCCAATGAAGCTGGCCGCGCTCGCCTCTCCGTTCGGTTGATTCGGCGCTCCGGCCCGAGCTTGTGGCGCTCCGTTATCCAGAGAGGTGTCCGAGGTTATCGTGTTCCCGCAAGCTGATAATGAGCATAAAAACACCAAAGCTTTGACCAACCCGGCCACCCCCCGACGCGACAAACCTCTCACGCGGCCACGCATAGCCTTTGCAGGTGCTCGCTGCCAGCCAGAAGTGCTGGTGAGACTTCGGCCTACCCTGCAAGCCCTGCGCCGCGAGGTAAAAACGCCTTATGCGCGGGCGATGCAGCTGAATTTGTCAGATTCGGGTGTAAGGTCTCGCGACTGTGAAAAGAGTGACAAGGTTGGCTGTCTGGGGGTTCGCTGTAACTGGCTTTTTTGTGGGCTGCGCGACGAACAGTTCACCTCCCGGTCCCGCGATCGGGGCCGGCGGCAATGCTGGAAGTAGCGCGTCGGCTCTTGGCGGATCACCGAGCCAGCTCGGAATGGGCGGTGCCAGTGTGGGTGGTGGCGCGGGGCGTTCGGGTGGAACCACCAACGGG
>Ga0163154_10002455_pt1 | contig 27112 bp, 23 predicted proteins | sample OliLakLV19MP9P1_FD_148649 | JGI IMG/M metagenome (GOLD analysis project Ga0163154, IMG submission 148649) | Freshwater microbial mat bacterial communities from Lake Vanda, McMurdo Dry Valleys, Antarctica - Oligotrophic Lake LV.19.MP9.P1 | ecosystem: Environmental > Aquatic > Freshwater > Lake >... | reverse complement strand
CAATAAAGGAGGCAGGATATTGAACATGCTTAGAAATTATGTGGGAGATGATGCTTTTTTTAAATCGCTGAATAATTATTTAACTATCAACAAATTTAAAGCAGGTGAAGCCGGACAATTAAGATTGGCATTCGAAGAAGTAACAGGAGAGGATATGAACTGGTTTTGGAACCAATGGTATTATGGGGCTGGTCATCCAAAATTAAAAATTGATTATACGTATGATGATGCAGCCGGCAAGGCTTTGGTTATAATTGAGCAAACACAAAAAACGGATAAAATATTCAAGCTTCCTTTTGCAATTGATGTTTACAATGGTAGTACAAAAACCAGGAGAAAAGTATGGATAGAAAACAAGATTGATACATTTACTTTTAGCTATGCATCCAAGCCTGACTTAATAAATGTAGATGCTGATAAGGTTTTATTAGCGGAAAAAACCGACAATAAAACTGCAGAGAACTTTGTACACCAGATGAAATATGCACCTAACTATTTAGACAGAAGAGAAGCGCTGGAATTTTTTGCAAAAAAAGGAATGAAAGAATTATCACTTGGTTTACAGGATAAATTTAATGGTTTGCGCAAGTTAACAATGGACAGACTTGGCAAATCAAAAATGGCCACAGATGCACCCGTTGTTGCAGTAATAGAAGCCATTGCCAATAATGATAAAGATAAAAAGACGCAGGCAGCGGCTATTAAATTTTTAGCAAAAACTGCTGATGTAAAATACCTGCCGCTATACAACAAATTCGTTAACGATTCATCTTACAGTGTTGCTGGTGCATCTTTGGAAGGGCTGGAAAGACTGGAACCAACCAAGGCATACGAACTGGCGAAAAAATTCAGCAGTGATGCGAAAGGTGGTTTAGGTACCGTAGTAAATAAAGCAATAATCAGTAATGGCACAGAAACTGATTTTGATTTAATTGCTAAAAACTATCAGGAAACTCCGCCAAGTCAGGAAAAAATTGGTTCAACCATTGATTTCGGCGGCTACTTAGAAAAACTAAATGACAATGCTAAAATCAAAAAAGGAATTGATTACATCATGATATTCAGAAATCAGATTCCTGAAGAATATAGAAATTTTACAGATCCGTCATTTAAAGCTGCCTTTGATAAGTTAAGTAAAGCAAAAGGTGCTGAGATTACTGAATATATAAGCAACGTTTTTAAATAATTAAATCATCACAAGCAATGATCAAAGCCCCGGTTTCCGGGGCTTTTTTAGGGTAATCAATTTATTTGAATATCATAGCAAGTGAAGTAACATTCATTTTGTTAACAGGATTTTTTAGAGTAATAATCAAAAGAGAAAATTAATTCAGCTTTAATTTAAGTACCTATTTTGGCAGAAGGGATACAAGCTTGATTAAATAAAAAATAATCAAAATAATTAAGTGTCTTTATGTTTACTTTTTTAAAACTTCAAACTAGCTATTCAGCTCTACGGAGATTTTTAGTTGATAATTGACCATCCAAAATAACAATAAAATTGAGTTGTAAGAAAAGCACTTTGCATAAAAAAAGGAAACAACTGTTTCCTTTTAAATAATATATAATTTGAAAAATTAAAACCGGGGACAAGGAATACCTTTTATTTCTGTAGGCCGCTTGATGTAAATAATGGAAAACTCCGAACCTCCCCTGCTGGCAGTTGCTGCTTTAAGGGCCGATGTATTAATGTCATAGCTGGCGCCGATTCTAAGACCATTAATTTCAATGCCAACATATGGAATGATGGCATCACTTACTCTCAACCACGATCCAAAATAAACGCTGGTAGGATTTGTCTCATCACCATTTAACAGCGCTGATAAAGCGCCACCTACGACTATTTCGCTGGCTTTATTTTGCATTTGATATATACCAGATGCATTAAAAGACAGCATATCACTTAAAGGAAACGCTCCTCCGCCATGGATGGTAACCCTTGATGCAAGATTCCATGTTTTATCGATAAAACTCAAATTAGGTTTGTTGATATGGTAAACAGAAACCCCCATATAATAATTATTAACTCCGTTACTTGATCCGGAATATAATATACCGGCATTTAAATCAGTAAAATTTTGACCGGTACCGTTAGAAAATGTTTCTGCAGTTGGATTGGTAAATCCATTTTGAGTTAACTGATCTTCAAAAGTTAATTTATTTCTATCCAAAATTGCACTGCTAAATGTTGCCTGAAAACCAGCACCAATCGTATTATAACCTTCTTCATCCAGTGCCTTATGATAACTTAAAGATAGAGATCCATAATTAAGTTTTAAGGCAGCATCTGCACTTTGATCACTTAAACCAGAAAAGCCGATTCCAAATACATCCCCTTTTGGTATTTTACCTTTCAAAATACCAAAGTCAACCGAACCACTGGTTGTAACATAGGCTTTTGGTATTGAGGGCCATTGGTCCCGATGATTAGCGGCCAACCTCCATGTACCATCAAACTTACCGGTAAAAGCAGGGTTTAATGTTAGTGGTGATGAAAAAAACTGCGAAAAATGTGGGTCTTGTGCTTGCAGGCAGGTAAAAGAAGCAAGCAAGGCAGATATAAGTATTAATTTTCTCATTTTAAATTAGGTTCAGAAATTTAAAGATAATGATTTAAAGCAAATTGCTGCATGGAGAACTATAATAATTATACGATACATTTTAAACAGCTTTTAAAATGGCAAGGCTGCCATAACGTGTCAGGTAATTATTGAGGATATTGGATTTCCGGGTTGGATTGGCAAATGCGACTCTTTTTATAAACACAAAGGCACAATAAAATATAGAATAATAACTAAAATCAAGCTATTTACAAATACTTTATGATTGCATTTTTTGTCCGAATGCCAAATCACCAGCATCTCCAAGGCCAGGTACAATGTATCCTTTTGCAGTTAATTCATCATCAATATCGCCACACCAAATGGTAGCTTTCGGTTGCTCTCTCAATACATACTCAATACCAACAGTACATCCTATGGCGCAAACAATATGCATTTCTTTAATATCCCCTTCCCCTTTTAAATACTGTATAGCTTTTACAAGCGATGCGCCGGTTGCAATCATTGGATCACTGATAATAATAACCTTGCCATCAATTTCCGGGCAGCTCATATATTCCAGGCTAATCTCGAAAGTACCATCCGGGGAATGCTTTCTATAAGCACTGATAAATGCATTTTCTCCTTTATCAAAATAGTTTAATAAGCCAGTATGCATACCGAGACCTGCCCTTAAAATAGTTGCCATAACAGGTTGATCTTTCAACACCTTACAATTAGCAATACCCAAGGGTGTTGTAATTTCCTTTTCTTCCCAACTTAACAGCTTACTAATTTCGTAAGCCATTACTTCGCCAATTCGTTCCAGGTTCCTGCGGAAACGCATGCTATCGGTCTGCACATCTACATTTCTTAACTCACTTACCCAATTACTTACCAATGAATGCTGATCGCTAAGGTTAATTACCATGAATATTATTTTGAATTTGTGAAATTAGTAAGTGAAATTGCAAGAATTATCAAAGTTGTAAAAATAGGAATTAAAATTTCAAAATAAATGATTTATAGGGCAATAGGAATAATGAGCGGAAGTTCGCTCGATGGATTGGATATTGCATTTGTAACCTTTACAGAAACCGGTGGTAAATGGGAGTTTGAAATATTGGCTGCCGATTGCATTGAATACGAAAGCCAATTAGCACAAAAACTTAAAACCGCTACTTCCGTTTCGGCACTTGAATACCAATTGCTCCATAGTTCATTTGGTCATTATATCGGCGAGCAAACAAATGCCTTTATTGAAAAGTACGAACTACAGCATAAAATTCACCTGATTGCTTCGCATGGTCATACAACATTTCATTTACCGGCGCAAAACATGACGGCACAATTGGGCGACGGTGCTGCCATTGCAGCCGAAACACAACTGCCGGTAGTAAGTGATTTAAGGGCTATGGATGTAGCGTTTGAAGGGCAAGGCGCCCCAATTGTTCCTAAAGGGGAACAACTATTATTTCCTGATTACAAATACTCTTTAAATATTGGCGGCATTGCCAATATCTCTATCAATAATAAAGGTAAATTTATTGGTTTTGATATTTGTGCTGCCAACAGGGTATTAAATATGCTGGCGGAAGAAACTGGAAATAAATATGATGCAGAAGGAAATATAGCTGCATCTGGCAATATCAACGAAGCATTGTTAAATACTTTGAATGAGCTGAATTATTATCAGCAATCATTCCCAAAATCGTTGGCCAATAGTTTTGGTACCGATATAGTTTATCCGATTATAAAGGATGCAAAAATTTCTACTGCAGATGCATTAAGAACTTACACAGAACATATTTGCCTGCAGATTAAAAATGATGTAAAAATGCACTTATCATCTGGCAATGAAAAAATGCTGGTAACCGGCGGCGGTGCTTTCAATACTTTTTTAATTTCGACATTAACAAATCTGTTGGCTGATATCGGGATTACAGTTATAGTACCTGATGAAAAACTGGTGGCTTACAAAGAAGCATTGATAATGGCCTTGCTGGGAATTTTGAGGTGGAGGGAAGAAGCAAATGTATTGCCATCTGTAACCGGTGCCGTAAAAGCCAGTATTGGCGGCGCTTTATGGCTGGGCAACGAGGCATAAAAACAAACCGGGATTTTTTCTGAAACCAGCAAAATAATTTCGTTACAAAAACATCCATTTAAAAATGAAAAATTTTTTTGGCCTGATCATCTTCACAGTAATACTGGTAAGCGGTTGTAACAGCAGCCAGCAAAAAAATACTGCAGATACAGAAGAATATCAAAAAGCGCAAGAAACATTACTTGAAAAAGAAACCAGGAACCCTGTAAATTTTTTAAAAGTAACCAGTAAAGAAAAACATAACCTGCTTGGGCAAACTGTAATTAAAGGCACCATTAGCAGTAAAGCCAAAGTTTGTGTGTACAGTGATGTAGCAATAGAACTTTCGTTTTTTAGCAAAACAGGAAAACTGTTGGAAAAGGATAATGAAACGATCTATGAAACGATTGACCCAGGCGTTTCAGTTAATTTTAAAACAAAATATTTTGCTCCCAAAGGCACTGATAGCGTAGCTATAAAAGTAGTAGCTGCTAATACAAAATGAGTACCCTCCCAAGTACTCATTTTGTGATATATAACTTGTAAATCAGCTATCTTTTCCCCATTCCAGGCATTTTCCCCATAGGCATTTTATTCATCATTTTCATCATACCCTTCATTTGCTCAAACTGCTTTAAAAACTGGTTAAGATCAGCAATATCTTTACCACTACCTTTAGCAATCCTGTTTTTACGGGATGGATTAATGATATCCGGGTTCCTCCTTTCCTGGATGGTCATTGAATTAATCATTGCTTCGATGCCTTTAAAAGCATCATCATTAATATCAACGTCTTTTATTTGTTTGCCAACACCTGGTATCATTCCCATTAAATCCTTTAGGTTACCCATCTTTTTTATTTGTTGTAACTGGGTTTTAAAATCTTCAAAATCAAATTGATTTTTTCTGATTTTCTTTTCCAGTTTGGCAGCTTCTGCTTCGTCAAATTGTTCCTGTGCTTTTTCAACAAGGCTTACAATATCTCCCATCCCCAAAATACGTTGTGCCATCCTTTCGGGATAAAACACATCAAGCGTTTCCATTTTTTCTCCGCTGCTTGCAAACTTTATGGGTTTATTAACCGTGTATTTAATTGACAACGCAGCGCCACCTCTTGTATCACCATCCAATTTGGTTAAAACCACACCGCTAAAATCAAGTCGCTCATTAAAAGCTGCTGCTGTATTTACCGCATCCTGCCCAGTCATGCTATCTACTACAAATAATATTTCCTGTGGGTTAATGGCGGCCTTTATATTGGCAACCTCAGTCATCATCACCTCATCTACCGCAAGGCGACCAGCCGTATCAATAATAACTACATTTTTATTTTTTGTCCTTGCTTCTTTTATTGCATTTTGTACAATGCTAACCGCATCTTTGTTTTCCCTTTCGCTGTAAACATCAACACCAATTTGCCCACCCAATACTTCCAATTGATCAATGGCCGCTGGTCTGTAAATATCAGCTGCTACCAGCAAGGGCGATTTCCCCTTTTTTGTTTTTAAATAATTAGCCAGTTTTCCGCTAAAGGTTGTTTTACCACTACCCTGCAGGCCTGCTACCAGGATAACAGCGGGATTACCGGAAATATTAAACTCACTTTCTTTACCTCCCATCAATTCAGTTAACTGATCCTGTACAATCTTTACCATTAGCTGGCCAGGGCTAACTGCTGTTAAAACCTTTTCACCTAAAGCTTTTTCTTTAATGGTATCTGTAAATTCTTTGGCAATTTTATAGTTAACATCAGCATCAACCAATGCACGCCTGATGTCTTTAACCGTATTGGCAATGTTGAGTTCTGAAATTCTTCCCTGCCCTTTAATATTTTTAAAGGCACTTTCTAATTTTTCACTTAATGAATTAAACACTTTACAAATAGTTTTATAGATGCTGTAAATAAAAAAGTGAACCTTAAGTTCACTTTAAAAAAGTATGCAAATGTATGAAAACTTTATACGCCTAAATAAGGCCGTAAAAGTTTACAACGGGATACAGTACGTAACTTATTGATGGCTTTGTCTTTTATCTGTCTCACTCTTTCACGGGTAAGATTGTAGCGCTCTCCAATATCTTCCAGGCTTAATGCATGATCTACCCCAATACCAAAGAAATAGCGTATCACTTCTTTTTGACGCTCAGTTAATGTGCTGAGTGACCGGTTTATTTCTTGCGAAAGTGAAGCACTAAATGCCAGGTAAAGATCGGTGCTATCAGCATTGGGATTCTCCAATACGTCCAGCAGGCTGCCGTCTTCGCCTTCAGCGAATGGCTGATCCATGCTCACATGCCTTATGGAAGCACCAAGTGTTGCTGTAACTTCTGCTACATCCACTTCCAAAAAATAGGCAATTTCTTCAGCTGTTGGCTCCCGTTCAAATTCTTGTTCAAGCAATGAATAGGCCTTACTGATTCGATTAGTGAGCCCAACTTTATTAAGTGGCAACCGCACAATTCTTGATTGTTCGGCCAATGCCTGTAAAATACTTTGACGTATCCACCATACAGCATAGGAAATAAATTTAAATCCACGGGTTTCATCAAAACGTTGGGCAGCTTTTATTAATCCTACATTGCCTTCGTTGATAAGATCGGGAAGTGTAAGTCCCTGGTTTTGATATTGTTTGGCTACTGATACTACAAAGCGGAGATTGGCTTTGGTGAGCTTGTCGAGAGCTTGCTGGTTGCCTTGCCTGATAAGTACGGCTAATTTAACTTCATCTTCCGGGGAAATTAGTTCGACTTTTCCAATTTCCTGGAGATATTTTTCCAGGCTCTGGCTTTCACGGTTAGTAATGGATTTCGTGATTTTGAGTTGACGCATACTCATAAGCCAATAGTTTTAAGTTTTTAAAATAATTTCAAATAAAGGAGATTGGTTTTAAATGTTAAAAATTGTGTGCATGTAATTTAGCTACTTTTAAATTTCTTAACAAAATATATTTTCCAATTTTCGGAAAATAATTTGCCTATCAATTTTTTTGTTTTATATTTCATTGAAACTATTAAACAAGAATTATATAAAAAATATTTTGTTGGCGAATATTATTTGTTATTATTGCATTGTTGAAAGAAAATAAACAAATTGGATGAGTAAGAAAGTATTATACACGCTTGAATATCCGGTAAGATGTTCTCCCCGAATTTTATACGAATTTTTAAGTACGCCAGCAGGCTTGCAGGAATGGTTTGCGGATAAGGTAGATGAAAGAGATGATGTTTTTAGTTTCTCATGGAGTGGTACTGAAGAAAGAGCTGAATTAGTTGATGGGGAAGAAGACAAATTTATAAGATTTCATTGGCTGCATGCGCCCAAAGAGGAGTATTTTGAATTTAGTATTGATAAATCGGAAGTAACCAACCAAACAATTCTGATTATAAAAGATTTTGCTGATAAAAAAGAAATCAAAGATCAGAGCCAATTGTGGGAATACCAGGTGAAAGATTTATTTCATCGGCTCGGTGCTTAGAACACTACATTTTATCAAATCTGCAAAAGATTGTTCCATAAAAGAAGTAACGGATTCCCACTCATAGAGTGGGATTTTTTTTGCAATTTTTACAAAGGGGTCACCGGTAAGCTTAGCCGCAAATTCTTCTTTGGTAACAGCATTGAGTAAAACAAAATTATCAGCCAAAAAATGATGCTCCCAGGGTGAATTATTAGTACAAACCCAGTAATTATTTTGCTGCAACCACTCAAAATGCTGTAACAATATTGGGGCGGCTGCCTGCTGATAACTACCCGATAAATGAAGGTTGATACTAAAAAAATTTCCCCACCAAAATAGTAGCCGGATAGCTGCTGTATTGTCTTTTGTAAAACACCTGGGGTAATCTAATATCACATAAGGCAGGCCTTTATAATGCTCGCCTTTTGCAATTTTAGGGGGATTTACTATCATTGCCGGCGGCAGGCGATGTTCTAAATCTGAAAGCTGTTGCTGCCATGCTTCAGCTGTTTCACCCAGCAACTGGTTAACTTTTTGAATGATAGCCTGCTTTGTTAAAATAATATCGGTATTACAAACCAAATTAAGTTCCTTGGCAGAAAGAGTTATTTTTGTTTTTTGCAGCATCATTTACAAGATATACATAACTGTTAAATAAATAAGCCAGTTGGCCAACCGGGCGTATGATAAAAAAATTAGACAAGCTTATACTTAAATCATTTATCGGCCCCTTTGTGGTTACTTTTTTTATTGCCCTGTTTGTACTGATGATGCAAAGCCTGTGGAAATACATTGATGACCTGGTAGGCAAAGATCTTGACCTGCTAACAATCGGGCAGTTTTTATGGTATGCAAGCGCATCGCTCCTGATATTAGCGATACCTATTGCCATACTTATTTCTTCTATCATGACTTTTGGTAACCTCGGTGAAAGTTTTGAATTGATTGCGATAAAGTCTGCCGGCATTTCACTATTGCGTTTTATGAGACCCCTTATTTGGTTTTCGATACTACTATGTGGTATAAGTTTTTTCTTTGCCAACTACGTTATACCATATGCCAACCTTAAATTTAAAACCATTTATTTTGATATTGCCTACAAAAAACCAGCTCTTGATTTAAAAGAAGGTACTTTCTTTTCTGCCATTCCCGGTTACTCTATTAAAGTAGGGAAAAAAGATAAAGACCAAAAGACCATTCACAATGTGGTAATTTATGAGCAACAAAGCCAGTTGCAGGATAATTGTATTGTTGCAGAAAAAGGTATCATGAAAATTACTGCAGATAAAAAATTTTTAGCGTTTACACTGCAAAACGGTTACCGCTACCAAGAGCGTGGAAATATGGGAGATACCAGCACAGAGTTTATAAGGCTTGGATTTAAAGAATACAAAAAGCTATTTGATGTGTCATCTTTAAAAATGAATAAAACATCCGACACTACTTTTAGAAACGATACAAAAATGCTAAGCATCCGGCAACTGAATAGAAATATTGATTCCCTTCAAAAAGTTTCAGATAGTTTTTCAAGAAAATTAAAAATAGAAGTTGCCTATCAATTAAAAAACATAAGTTCAACGGATAGTGCACTTAAAAAAGCTGCCTTGCCACAAAAAAAAATAAAAAGTGTAGAGGATTTTGTACCTGATTCTTTAGCATTAAGAGTTTTTGAAAGCGCCATTAACATTACTAATGGACTAAAAAACACTTACCAGTTCACGGGTTCTGAATGGCAATTAAAAAAACAAGATACCCGCCAGGGCGAAATAGAATGGCATCGAAAATTTGCATTATCTATGAGTTGCCTGGTATTATTTTTTATCGGCGCCCCATTAGGTTCAATTATTCGTAAAGGAGGCCTTGGTATGCCCCTCGTTATAGCTATCATCTTTTTCATCATTTTTCACCTGCTAAATATTTTTGGAGAAAAATTTGCCAAAGAAGCTATAACATCTGTTTGGTTTGGCATGTGGCTTTCTGTAATAGTATTAGTACCTGTTGGCGCATTCCTTACCTATAAAGCCATGCACGACTCCCAATTGTTTAATAAAGAGTTTTACAACCGCTCCTTCAAAAAAATCGGGCAATTGTCACAACCGCTTGTTAACAGGCTTAGCCGTAAGCAATAGATTGACTACTTTTATAGTCTAAAAGTAAAAAATATGAAAAAGTCATCCAGAAGAAAGTTTATTATTTCATCTGCTACTGTTGGCATTGGTTCTATGCTTGCAACACCATCTCTTGGGAAATTGTTTGCCGCCCAAAATTCAACCGCTGTTATCAGTAGCATTGGTTTTGATCAACAACCATTGGGTTACGCCTACAATGCATTGGAGCCGTCTATAGATTCCATGACCATGGACATCCATTATAATAAGCATGCGGCTGCTTATTGCAAAAATGTAAACGAGGCGGCAAAAGCAGAAGGCGTAAATATGAACAAGCCCATAGAAGACGTACTAGCCAGTATTTCAAAATATTCAGTTAAAATGCGCAACAATGCAGGCGGCCATTTTAACCACGAATTATTTTGGAAAAGTCTTACACCTAAGGCAGGCACACAACCTTCAGAAAAATTAGCATCGGCAATCAATAAACAATTTGGTTCATTAGAAGCATTTCAAAAGCAATTTTCCGATGCAGCCAAAGCAAGATTCGGCAGCGGCTGGGCATGGTTGTTAGTAACCAGCGATAAAAAACTTGTCATAAGTTCAACCCCCAATCAAGATAATCCTTTAATGGATATTGCAGAATTAAAAGGTTTTCCTGTGGTAAGTTTGGATGTGTGGGAACATGCATACTACTTAAAATATCAAAACAAAAGGGCCGATTATATTGATGGCTTCTGGAAAATATTAAACTGGGATTTTGTATCGGAGCGGTTTAATACTATCTAACCAACTTTTTCTTACGAATGCGTAAATATTTTTTTCCAATAATTGCCGTTGGCAGTTTGGTGATGTTGATGGTAATGGCTAAAACCAGTGCCACATTAAAAACTACTGCCACTCCCATGGGCATACTTAACCTGGAGTTTGCATACAACAGTGCTAAAGCCGGCACTGTATTATATGCCTGGAGACCAACTGAAAAGATTGATAATATTGAGGTGGCTAAATTCAATACATGGCTGGATTTTATTTTCCTTTTTTTCTATTCGCTGTTTTTATTTACGGGTTGTAAAATATTATCAGCTAATTATGCAGGAGCTATACAAAATGCGGGACTGATACTGGCAAAAGGGGCCATCGTAGCAGGCCTGCTTGATATAGTGGAGAATGCCGGCATGCTGTTTACTTTGCATGGCCATATTAACAACTCAATCCTCTTTTTAACTGCTGCTGTTTCTATAATTAAATGGATATTGGCATTAGCTGCAGTGGTCTATTTATTGATATTTGGTGCAGCATATTTAATCAGGATGAAAAAAAATTAAACGAAACATAGTTGTTTAAATTGACTCAGCCTTTGCAGCAGAAGCACATAATGTGCAACTAAGGCAAAGGCTGATAAATTGGCAATCAATCTGGAACAAATATAGTGTTGTAATAAGCATAATTGCAACTTTATTTTCAATTTCACAAAACATTATTGTTCAACAAACGATCCCCCGCATGTTTAAAATAACTTAATTTTGGCGCCACTTATTACTTCTCTAAAAAATATAAATTTCAATAACTATGCAAGTTTGGAAAGATTACCAGGAAAAAAATAAAGACCGGTTTTTAAGCGAATTACTTGATTTGTTGCGTATACCAAGCGTAAGCGCCAAAGCCGAACACAAGGCTGATATGCAGCTATGTGCAGAAGCTGTACAACAAAGACTGATAGAAGCTGGTGTTGATAAAGTAACCATCTACCCTACCGATGGGCACCCAATTGTGTATGCAGAAAAAATTATTGACCCTGCCAAGCCAACTGTGCTGGTATATGGCCATTACGATGTACAACCAGCAGAGCCATTGGAGCTTTGGAAAAGCGGACCGTTTGATCCTGTAATTATTGACGGAAAAATATTTGCCCGTGGCAGTTGCGATGATAAAGGTCAGGTGTACATGCATGTAAAAGCAATGGAAACAATGGTACAAACCAACACACTTACCACCAATATAAAATTTTGTATTGAAGGAGAAGAAGAAGTTGGCTCACCCAACCTTGGCAAATTTGTAGCTGCCCAAAAAGAATTATTAAAAGCAGATTGTGTATTGATAAGCGACACAGCCATGTTAAGCCTGGAAACGCCCAGTATTGATACCGGCGTACGTGGGCTAAGCTATATAGAAGTAGTAATAACCGGCCCTGACAGAGATTTACACAGTGGTGTGTATGGTGGAGCAGTTGCTAACCCCATTACCATTCTGGCAAAAATGATTGCCAGTTGCCACGATGAAAATAATCATATTACCATACCTGGTTTTTATGACGATGTAGTAAATGCTACAGACGAAGAAAGAAAATTGATGGCAGCAGCGCCTTTTAATGAAAAGGAATATGCAGCCGATTTAGGTGTACAGGAATTATGGGGCGAAAAAGGATTCACCACCAATGAAAGAACCGGCATCAGGCCTACCATTGAGGTAAATGGCATATGGGGTGGCTACCAGGGCGAGGGCGCCAAAACAGTTTTACCTGGTAAGGCATTTGCAAAAATTTCTGCCCGGTTGGTGCCTAATCAATCATCAGAAAAAATTACTGCTAAACTGCTGGAATATTTTAAAAGCATTGCCCCGGCATCTGTAACTGTTAGTGCCTTTGAACACCATGGCGGCGAACCGTATATGACACCGATTGACAGTAAAGCTTACAAGGCAGCTGCGAAAGCAATTACCACCACTTTTGGTAAAGAACCCATTCCCGTTCGTGGTGGTGGAAGTATTCCCATTTGTTCTTTATTTGAAAAAGAATTGGGGATTAAAATAGTATTTATGGGATTTGGATTAGACAGCGATAACCTGCATAGCCCCAATGAAAAATTTAACCTGGAAAATTATTACAAGGGCATTGAAACGATACCCTATTTCCATAAATATTTTGCCGAGATGAGTTAAGAAAAAAAAGCAATTTTTTAAAAAAGCCGTGGTGTAATGCTATGGCTTTTTGTTTTTAGAACGAAACAGACATTTACATAAATCATTTTCGTTGCCGTAAAAGAAAAAGCTCCCAAAAGATATTGGAGCGATTTTGACATTAACTTAATGTTAATTAAATCTGTATGTTAAATTAATGTTATTCAAAATAATAACTTCACTATAACCAAAAACAAACTAATATGAGATTAAGTAACATTGTTAGGGTAGCTTTTGCCCTAAGTTTAATTATTATTAACTTTCAACTAAAAGCTCAGGTAACAACTGCAACTATAAGTGGCCAGGTAACCAATAATGAGGGCAAAGCCCTTAGCGGTGCTACGGTTAAAATTACTTTTGCAAATGCAGGTATCAACAAGGTAACTACCTCACAATCAAACGGTAGTTTTTTAGTACCTAACCTTAGGGTGGGCGGCCCTTATAAAGTAACTGTAAGCTATACCGGCCTGCAGGAAAAAACTGAAGAAAACATTATGCTGGAGTTAGGGCAAAATACAGCGTTAGACTTTAGTTTAGACACAAAATCGGTTGGGCTGGAAACGGTAACTGTTACCGGAAAATCAAAAATATTTGATAATAAACGAACAGGCGCCTCTACCAATATTACCTCCCGCCAGTTAAGATCGCTTCCAACTATTTCAAGGTCTGCAGATGATTTTACACGTCTTACTCCTTCCGCTTCTGCTACCTACAACGGAACATCTTTCGCAGGCAGAAACGGTCAGTATAATAATTATTCATTGGATGGTGCGGTATTTAATAATCCTTTTGGATTGGATGCACCAACTCCCGGAGGCCAAACTGGTTCGCAACCTGTTTCATTGGATGCCATAGACCAGATACAGGTTAATCTGGCACCATACGATGTAACCCAGGCTGGCTTTACCGGCGCTGGCATTAACACCGTAACAAAATCTGGTACCAATGCTTTTGCCGGAACAGTTTATGGCTTTTTTCGTAACCAGGCAATGACAGGAAAAAAAGTTGATGGAACCAAAATTATTGTTCCAGACTTAACACAATTACAGGCAGGTTTTTCTTTAGGTGGTGCCATCAAAAAAAACAAGCTGTTTTATTTTGTAAACTTTGAAACAGAGCAGCGGGAAGACGCTGCCAGCAGTTATGTGGCAAGAAACAATTCCAATGCAGGAAATACAAATACCTCCAGGGTATTGGAATCGGATTTGCAGGCCGTAAGCAGTATTTTAAAACAAAAGTTTGGATATGAAACCGGTGCATACCAGGGTTATAATCTGCAACAGAAAAACTATAAATGGCTTGGTAAATTAGACTGGGTAATAAACGACAATAACTCACTTTCATTTACTTATAATGGAATGCAGGCTACAAAAGAAAAACCGGCACACCCCAATGCAATACGTCGACGTGGTCCTGACTATACTACTATGCAATTTCAAAATTCAGGATACGAAATTGAAAATAAATTACATTCTTTTGGAGCAGAATTGAAATCGAGTTTTGGTAGCAAATTTGCTAACAAATTCAGAGGTGTGTACACTACTTTCCGTGACAGCCGCACAGCAGCTTCTTCACCATTTCCGGTATTGAACATCACAAAATATGGCACCATGTATATCGTTGCCGGAAACGAACCTTTCTCTATCAACAACCGCCTTAACCAGGATGCACTTCAATTAACTAATAATTTCAATATCATTCTTCCAAAGCATACTATTACAATTGGTGCTTCATACGAGAGTTTTAAATTTGCAAACTCATTTAACTTAACAGGATATGGACCTGCTTTATTTAGTGATGCAGATATTCAAAAATTTAAGGATAGTGTACCGGTAAGTGGTGGTTATGTTTTTGACTTTCCGCAGTTTGGATCACCGGGATATCCGCTAGACCTAGATGTAGCAGGCGCAAATGCCGCATCTAAAGCCGACAAATGGAGCTGGTACTATTTAACTGTTGCACAAATTTCTGGCTATATCCAGGATGAATGGAAAGTCTCTGATAACTTTAGATTGACTTATGGCCTAAGAATGGATATTCCTAAATACAGTAGTTCAAGATTTGTAGACCCAAGTGGTAAAAGCAGCTCTCCAACATTACCGAATAATGACCCGCTTACCCTTTTTGATGAAAATGGAGCACCAGTTACAAATGGCGTTGGAAAACAATTAGACAATACCAGGCTTCCTTCATCAAAGCCGCTTTTTTCTCCCCGTATAGGTTTTAACTGGGATGTAAAAGCTGATAAATCATTCCAGCTTAGAGGTGGCTCTGGTTTGTTTACGGGTCGTTTTCCTTTTGTATGGATTGGCAATCATATTGGAAATCCTTATTCTTTCTTTTTCAACTCAACAGCCAGCAATTTTAAATGGCCGCAAATATGGCGTACCAATATTGGTGCAGACTTTAAAGCAACCAGAGGAACCGTTTTTACTGTTGACGTATCTTATTCAAAAGATGTAAATGCAATGATGGTTCGTAACTACGCTTTAGGCACGCCTACCGGATCTTTAAACTCTGGAACCGGCGATACAAGGGCAGTATATAAACCAACTGATAAAGGTACTGCCAATGCCTATGTGTTCACCAATACAAATGCAGGCTACCAGTTTAATACCAGCTTTTCTGTACAACAATCTTTTAAAAACAACTTGTTTCTAACAGGATCATACAACTACCTGATTGCTACAGATGCAAGTTCAATATCTGCAGAAATAAGCAGTGATGCATTTGACCGTAACCCAATTCTTAACAATGCCAACCAGGCCATCAACAGCCGTTCTTTGTATGGCAATACTCATCGTTTTGTGTTGGCTGGTATTAAGAAGTTTGACTATGCAAAAGGCAAGTATGCCACTACAGTTTCTTTATTTGCAAACTGGAACAGCGGCAATCGCTTCGCCTACGTTTATGGTGGAGATATCAACAACGATGGTACTGCCTCCAATGATTTGATGTATGTACCAAAGAATAATGAAATTGATGGAATGACTTTTACACCGCTTACTGATGTTAACGGCGTAGTTCAAAGTCAGTCGGCACAAAGGGCTGCTTTTAAAAACTTTATTGAACAAGACAGTTACCTTAAAGATCGCCGTGGCTACTATACTGAAAAATACGGTGCTGAATCACCCTGGTTTAGCCAGATGGATATCAGGATTTTACAGGATTTTAATTTTAAAATGAAAGGCAAAATAAATACTGTCCAATTAAGTTTAGATTTTATCAATGTAGGCAACATGATCAGCAGTACATGGGGTGTAAGAAAATACGCCAGCGCAACAGGGTATTTTCAACCAATATCCTATTTGGGCGCCGGGCAATACCAGTTTGATCCGTCACTTAAAGAAACCTTTATTGCAAACCCTGAACTTCCATCAAGATGGCAGATGCAGCTTGGTTTAAGATATATCTTTTAAATAAAACAACTTTAATTTCAAAAGCAGGTAAGTTATCTTACCTGCTTTTTTTATTTTTACCAAATGGAAACAGAAAAACTACGGATAGATAAATACCTGTGGGCTATCCGGCTTTTTAAAACAAGGAGCCAGGCGGCTGATGCATGTGATAACGGCAAGGTAAAATGCAATGGAGATAATGTAAAAGCTTCCAGAAGCGTACATGTGGGTGATGACTATGAAGTAAAAACCGAAGCCAAGCGTTGGGTAATAAAAGTTACCGCCATACTAGATCACAGGGTACAGTACAGCGAAGCAATTAACCATTACCAGGACATTACTCCTCCGGAAGAATTAGACCGCATTAAATTTCAGGCAGCTGTTTTTAACACCGGAAAAAGAATGAGCAAACAAGGCAGGCCAACTAAAAAAGACAAAAGAGACCTGGATGGTTTTACTGGTAATTGATACGATGGATCGGTAGCAATTATTTCTCTGTGTGCAGTTGCGAAATTGCATTTAAAGGTGTTGGTAAATCATCTTTATTATAAAAATAATTATCTGCCTGCAGCAATAATACCTCTATACCATTAATCAACGCAAAACGCCTGAAACCGGCTATTGTATTGTCTTTATAGCTTATCACTTCTTTCCATAGCAGGGTATTATTTTTATATAATTTTTTTTCTATCAATATCCCCTCTACGTTATACAAACACAGCAGTTTAAACTGTTGACTGGTTGCATTTTGAGGATCAAAAAATTTGTAGTTAATCTCATTACCAGGTAAAATAGTTGCAGCTGTATAAATAATTTCGGCTTGCTTTAAACGAAAAGAAACAACATTATTAATTTCATCCCGCTGGTATTCCCAATTGGCCATACTGCCCCTGGTATGCCGCTCAATGTCAAACGGAATGATATTGCTTTTGTAAAATTGTAACCCATATTTATCCGGCCCATCAACTACATTTCCATAGTAATCGAAGTTGATGGTTAGTTTTCTTGCTTTGCCATTTTCAAACAAATCGATGATAGATGTTTTAACAATTGTATCCATGTAATGGATGTTGTTGTAATATTTTAAACCAATGGCTGATAATAGCTCATACGCATTGGCCACTTGCCTTTCCTGCTGGATTGTGGTGTCTTTAAGTCTTATCTCATCGGTAACATTGCTGTAATTGGTAGCCTGTTGTTTGCTGAGGATAATCACGCCATCTAATCCTGCAGCACTTGCATGTTGCTTTAAATTATTCAACAGCTCATTATAACTTGCATTAGCAGGTGCAGTTGCATCAACCATCATAACTCTATAATAAGGCTGAGTGGGCGTTTCATTATTGAAATAAACATCAACGTTGTTTTGATGTGGCCGTAAGGGAATATCAGTAAGGGGTTTTCGGTTTTCTGTGCCGGTGTATAAAGTGTAGTAAGAACAGGAACTCAATAAAAGAATAATAAAAAATGGGTATAATTTTCTTTGCATAAACTTCCATTTGTTTTATAGCCGAAAGACATATACCAGCCTGCTATAGCTGTTTGCATTTTTTAGAAGGTTTTGTTAATTAAGTTTGCAGCATGAAGATTGACATTATATCTGTAGTTCCGGCATTGCTGGAAAGCCCCTTTGCCCATTCTATTATGAAACGGGCGAGCGACAAAGGATTGCTGCAGGTAAACGTAATCAACCTAAGAGACCACACCACCTATACAAGGGCACAGGTGGATGATTACCAGTTTGGCGGAGGCGCAGGTATGGTAATGATGATTGAACCATTGGTAAATGCCATTGAAAGTTTACAGCAAAGCACTACTTATGATGAAGTGATATTTTTAACGCCTGATGGTGAAACATTCAATCAAAAAATGGCCAATCATCTTTCCCTTAAAAATAATTTATTGCTCATTTGCGGTCATTACAAAGGCATCGACCAACGGGTGAGAGATCATTTTATAACCAAAGAAATTTCTATTGGCGATTATGTATTGAGCGGTGGAGAACTAGCTGCTGCCGTTATTACTGATGCAATTGGCAGGCTGATACCGGGCGTGCTGAACAATGAGACTTCTGCACTCACCGATTCTTTCCAGGATGATTTATTGTCTCCACCTGTTTACACAAGACCGGAAGAATTCAGGGGATGGAAAGTACCTGAAATTTTAATGGGTGGTAATCATGCAAAAATTGATGCCTGGCGGGAGGAGCAAAGCCTCATCAGAACACGAGAAAGAAGACCGGATTTGCTGGATGGGAAAATTTAAAAACGGATAGTGGTTTTAAGAAGATAAGACTTGAAAAACCCGGTAGTAATAACAGGATGGTCATATTGATTATTTTGTAACAAAAAGGCTTTAACCAGCTTTGATTCAGGTTCTACAATAAACAATTCTTTAACCCCATATTGTTCGTAAACAGCTTTTTTTTCACCTGAATCTTTACTCGCTGTGCCGGGTGACAGTACTTCCACAACCAAATCTGGTGCACCAAATAAACCCCTTGCCTTAACAAGTTTTAAATGCTCATTTGAAATAAAAATCAAATCTGGCTGAAAGATATTTTGGCGGGAAAAATGAACATCATATGGAGCGATTCTTACTTCTCCAACAGGCTGTTTTCTTAATAGGGTTGAAATACTAAAATTAATTTTATTTAATACTACCTGGTGAATGTCTAAAGGCAATGGAGAAATTACCAGACTATTGTTTATAACCTGGCATAACGTTCCTTCTGGAAGACCTTTCCAAACCTGGTAAAGAGTCCTTGGCGGTTTAACTGACGAACTATTCATTTTTTCTGTAAAATACAAAGAGTTTTCTTCAGACTCACCCATTAAATTTCTCTTCAAAATATTTTGAAAAGAAATTATTTTATACAACTGCTTAAAAATATTTGGCTAAAAAACTCCCGACCGTTATCTTTGCCGTCCTTTAACGGAAACGCCGCGTTGGTCAAGGGGTTAAGACGCCTCCCTTTCACGGAGGAATCACGGGTTCGAATCCCGTACGTGGTACAAAAAAGCCTTTGATAGTTATCAAGGGCTTTTTTTATTATCATCGAAATAGTAAGACAGATATCCAGTGTATCAATATTTAAACACTGGATATTACTTAGTTAACCTCCTCAATTGTCTTGATTTTTGCAGCACCATTTTTATCCGCTACCCATTTTGCTATTTGGATCGTCTACGCAATTGTGATTCCTTTTCAACACAACATCGCTCCATCAATACCAGCAGCGGAAATACGTTGCCTTATTTGCCATTGTATTCAGCTGCTTTATTTCTTTTTTTTCAACTTTGTTTTTGCAGCTGCTTTCTGTTCTTTTACCCATTTTGTCAATGAATTCTCTTCCTTTTTTGTCATAGGATTACAAAGCATCATAGGACCATCAAAATCCAGGTCTGTTATAATTTTAGTTTTTTTTGACTCAATTTTCATAATATAAATTTACTATTTTCAAAAGTATAAATCAGTAAGGGATACCAAGCAAGGAATAAATTATACACCTGGTATTTTGCTCGTTAAAGATATAATGTAGAAGAGTGGTTATTAAACCTCTTTACTAAAAAGGTTTAATAACAAAATCATATTTGCCTATGAAGCTAAATCCGATAGCTATCAGATGAAAAACTTCTGCCGGGTCCAAAAAAAATGGTAACCTGATGAAATAAAAACTAAGAAAAAATATTGAACTCACAGCTCAATATTCTGCATGTATTGTTGTGTTTAATATTGGATTACAACTATTATTTACGCAGGCAGTTTATCCGCTGAAAAATTAAGTAGATTATTTTAACAATCTACACATCTTCCCAATCAATCCAATAATCTCCTAACTTTAAAAAAATAAAATCCACCTCAATCAAATTAAATGAGCCTTAAAAGAAGAAACTTTTTACGATTTTCAGCGATGGCTGGTACCGGCATAATTAGCGGTATTAGTTTTGGCAGTTCCGTACATGCAAAAGCAGGCAATAGTACTGCAATAGATAAATTGAAGTCTATGACTGATGACGCAGAACCCATAACAGTAAAGGAACGGGAGGAAAGAGTTGCAAAGGCTCAGCGCCTGATGACCGCCAATCAAATCAGCGCAATTGTGTTGGATTCCGGTACCACACTGGAATATTTTACAGGCATCAGTTGGGGGCAAAGCGAAAGAACAATGGCAGCTATAATACCGGCAACGGGAACAGTAAAATATGTTTGTCCGGGTTTTGAAGAAGCCCGTTTTCGGGAACTGATCAGCATTGGAAAAGACGTGTACGCATGGCAGGAAGATGAAAGTCCCTACAAATTAATTACCACTGTTTTTGCAGCTGCAGGCATTGCTGAAGGTACCATTGGTATAGAAGAGTGGATGCGGTTTTTTGTAATGGATGGAATCAGGAAAGAAGCGCCTCATTTGAATTATGTAAGTGCTGATGCGGTAACAATTCCCTGCCGCATGATAAAATCTGCTGCTGAACTTGCACTGATGCAAAAGGCAAGTGATATTACCGTAGCTGCCATAAAAGTTGGTATCAGACAACTGAAGGAAGACATGGCTCAGGGTGATTTATCTTCTATTATAAATGCTGCTCAAAGGCAATTGGGTGGAAATCCTGATTTTGCACTCTGCCTGTTTGGAGAATCTTCCGCTTTTCCACATGGAAGCATACATCCACGTAAACTACAAAAGGGAGATATTGTATTGATGGATTGCGGATGCAGCGTACATGGTTATTCATCGGATATAACCCGAACGATCGTATTTGGTGAGCCCACCAAAAGGCAACTGGAAATTTGGAACCTGGAACAACAAGCACAAGCTGCAGGTTTTGCTGCGGCAAAAGTTGGTGCAGCCGGCGAACTTGTAGATGCTGCCGCCCGTAAAGTAATTACGGATGCAGGTTTTGGACCAGGATATAAACTACCGGGCCTGCCACACCGCACCGGTCATGGTATTGGTATGGATGGACATGAATGGGGAAATATGGTGAAAGGCAATAAAAAATTGTTTGAACCGGGTATGTGTTTTAGCGTAGAACCAACCATATCCATCCCAGGCGAATTTGGTGTTAGGCTGGAAGACTGTGCCTATATGACTGCCGATGGTCCAGGATGGTTTTCGCAACCAAGCTTATCCATCAGCCAGCCTTTCGTGTAATTTTAAAACGGCCAAGGTGGAACCTCGTCACGAAATTTATCCATAATAACAAAGCTGATAACCTGTCAAATGGTTATCAGCTTTGTTTAAAATATTTCCAACATCTACCCCAACCCTATCTCCGCATGCATCTCAGGGATTTCCACATCAGAAAAGCCTTTGTTTATCAGCCGCTGCTGAAAAGCCTGCTGTACTTTATATTCACCATGTACTAAAAACAGGCGCTCTACTTTTTTAGGATCCTGGCAGGCTAGAAATTGGCAAAGGTCTTCATAATCTCCATGAGCACTCATGCTTCTGATGGCAGCTATTTCAGCATTTACTTCATGAATAACACCGAATAATTTTATTTCTTTAACGCCATTTAAAAGTTTACCTCCCACACTTCTTGGCTCGCAATAACCGCTGAATAAAATGGTATTGCGGCTACTTTCAATATTATTGCTGATGTGGTGTTTTACCCGGCCGGCATCTCCCATACCACTTGCAGATATAATCACAAATGGCCCGTTCTTAAAGTTGAGCATTTTAGATTCCGCTACCGATTTTACCATCTTCAATCCTTTAAAACCAAAAGGGTCTTCATCTACCTGTAAAATTTTTTGTATTGTTTTATTGAAATAAGCAGGATAATTTTTTACAATCTCCGTTGCTTCAACACTCAGGGGCGAATCCACAAAATAATCCAGGTCGGGTAATCTCCGCTCTAGCTCCAGTTGGTTAAGCGAATATAAAATCTCCTGTGTACGGCCAACACTAAAAGCTGGTATTATGAGCTTACCTTTTTTTTGCAGACAGGCTTTTTCTATCCAATGCAGCAACAGATCGGGTGTAGTGGTATTTAAATCATGCAGACTGTTACCATAAGTTGATTCCAATAAAATAAAATCAGCCTGTGGAAACACTTCCGGCGACCGTAAAATAGCATCCCTGTATCTTCCAACATCACCGCTAAAAGTCAGGCGTTTTAAAACCCCGTTTTCTTTAATTTTTAAATGAACTGCAGCGCTGCCAATAATATGGCCCACATCGGTATACATCAATTCAATATTTTCATCAATGCGGTGCCAGTTGCCATATTCCACTTCCACAAAATTCCTCATGGAGTTAATGGCATCCTGGGTTTCGTATAAAGGTCGCAGGTATGGCAAGCCCTGTTGTGCCCGTTGCTTGTTTTCATATTTAACATCATTTTCCTGTATGCCGGCAGAATCTTCCAAAAGCACAGTAGTTAAAGCTTTGGTGGCCGGGGTACAAAATATTTTACCATCAAAACCATCTTTCACCAGCTTAGGAATAAGCCCGCTGTGGTCAATATGAGCATGCGATAAAATAAGGAAATCAACCTCGGCAGGATTAAAACCCCACACCCTGTTCATGGCATCAGTTTCCTTTCCCATGCCCTGAAACATACCACAATCCAATAAATATTTTTTGCCGTTATTAAGTGTAAGCAAGTGTTTGGAACCAGTAACTGTACGTGCTGCTCCGTGGAAAGCAATTTTCATCTTTACAAAATTTAGTGATGGGTAAGTTAGTGAAAGTTTTAGAAAAGAGACCCGACCTTTAACTAAGATAAAAAGTAAAAAAATTTTGGGTATTAGAACAAAATCCCTTTTTGGGTCCATACAGAAAAGCTATGAGCGGCATTGTTGGCCTGTCCCGGTTTTTTCGGGAATCGCCCTCTTGTACGGTATACCAATTGGCAACTTGCCCATTATATTTATTGGATATTGTTCTATTAATGGTTTGCTATTTAGTATGGATGCTAAACTCCTAAACCGTCTAAACTTAAGTCCGTTAAAATTAATGATACCTACTAATTACTAAACCATTAATAGCTAGCCTTAGCTTTAAAACTCCACGTAATATAAAACTCAGCCACCAGTTCCCCCGCTGCATTCCTGCCGGTTGATTTGGCTTTTATGGAAACCCCTTCCCCGGTTTTGATAGCTTCTTCAATGCAGTTTTTTATGGCCGCACCATCTTCGCAGCTAAAGAAAGTGGTATCGGTTGCTTTCTTAAAATAGCTGGCTTCCAGCCCGGTAACCAGCATTGAAATCGCAGGCTGCCGTTGGTAAGTATTCATCATACTAAGCAGGCCGGTGCTCAATTCTGCAGCCATCGCCAAACAAGCAAAATAGGTGCTTTTAAAAGGGTTCTGGCTAAGCCATTTGTAGGGCACAATTACCACAGCATTTTCTTCGCTGATTGATTTTACCCTTACACCGCTAAAATATGCGCTGGGTAATTTGGTCAACAAAAACAGGTTAAATTTTATTGGATGTTGTACCAATTTAATAAAACGATCAGCAGTTGTCATGTGGCAATTATTGTTGGTGATTGATGAAATACTTTACAAATTAAATTGTTTTGGTGTTTAAACGATATATCCTGAACAAATCGTTGCTTTTGCTGCCAGCTTCTAACATGTTGGTCCTATGGAGCTTTATTAAATGATGTAATTGCTCATTTGTTTCTACTACTAACATGCCGCTCCTATGGAGCTTTAGAAAATGATGTAATTGGTCATTTGTTTCTACTACTAACATGCCGCTCCTATGGAGCTTTATAAGATGATGTAATTGCTCATTTGTTTCTACTAACAGGCCGCTCCTATGGAGCTTTAGAAAATAATGGCGCAATTCACCATTTACCTTCCGATAGCTATCGGGACATCATTCCCCCAATCCCCCTAATCAATTTTTATAACTTGCAGCATAAAGCGCACGAGGCGTCCACATTTCTAAAAAGTCCAGCACTTTTTCTTTAGTGTAGCTCTTTTTCCCGTCTTCCAAATACGCACTGTTTTGGGTATGAATACGCTCGCCTTTTGCATTGAGGATTATAAAAACCGGGAAGCCAAACCGCTGTGGATAGCCATATTGGGCAAAGATGGATTTGTTTTCATTTTCTTTACTCCAGTTAAGATGGTACAAAACAAAACTGCTGTTTAATAAGGAATCAATCTGCGTATCTGTTTTGCAAAATCTGTCAAACTCTATGCACCAGCCACACCAGTTGCCACCGGCCTGTATTAATACAAATTTATTTTCTGTTGCGGCTTTATCTACAGCAGCTTTTATATCTGCTGCTGCATTGGCTTTTGGGTTGTATAGTTTTTTTTCCTGGGCAGATAATGCAAAAGAAAGGAGCAGGAGTGCAAACAAGCAGCTTATTTTTTTCATATTTTTTTACTTTTTTCCAAAAAATAATTGATCCCTTGAACAATTAAAAATATTGATATCAGATACAAGTGTACCTCGTCTAAAGCGAGGCCAATAAAGCAAAACAGAAGTGATACAGCTACACTAAAAACCCTGAATATATCTCGTTACACCCCTTTAGGGGATGGGCGGCACCCTACTGCTTATCAATCTCCACCACACAACCTACTACATTATTTTTTTCTGTAGCATCCGCCTTAAAATAAATGGTGCCTGTATTGGTGCCGGTGTACTGTACATTTTTAATAGATGCGCTGCTGATTACTTCATTCAGCTTTGCTGCGAAAGAAGCCTGTGAACTGTTGTTGATGGCATCATTCATTGCTTTGTAATCAAGTGCTTGCTTACTCACCACAATGCCCATAAAATCTTTGTTCCCCATACTATCCGCACGGATAGACTCTTTGCGTGGAAACAGCCTTGTGCCGGTGATACCGCAATAAGGCGAATGAATGGGCTTGTAGGGAAACAGTACAAAACTGCTGCCCGTGGTGGAGGGGGTAAACAAATAAATATAACACTCCACCGCATTTTTTATTTCCATTTTAAACTTAGTCCCTTTGCGTACAGGCGAGCTGGTTACAAAGGTATTTCCATTGTTGGCTTTTAGTGGAATGTATTGTTTGCTATCGTTGTTTACCAGCCCGATACTGCATTCAAAATCTATGTTGAGGGCCTCGCCACGTTTGGGCATGGGATCTATACCATAAGCCTCTCTTACAAACTTATTAAAATCGCCATAGCGCACATAACCAATTCCATTTTCGCCCCACTCCGGGCCCCAGCTGTTCATTATTTCAAACGCACCGCCTTCCAGCCTGTCGTCATAACCTATCACACACATGGCATGTCCACCAAAGCCAACCTGGTTATAGTCTTCGTTGCCTGGATGCCATACTTTTTGTCCCAACATATCCTGCATAAAACTTCCGCCAACCATCATACCAATTACTACTGGCGCATCTTTTGCCAGGTGTTCTTTTATAGCCCTGAAACTTATATTGGAAACACCATCACCCTCGGTTAAACGATTAAAACCATGCATGCGGTTTTGCGTTGCATTGTTCATCAATGTGCTGGTGGCCTGACGACTGCAATCATTTTCATCATAAGGGAAATCGTTGAATGGCACAGACCCTTTATTTGTCATAAATTCCATAGCCCTTAAAATATACGACCCATGGCAACCATCCAATCCAATTTGGTTGTAAACAAATGCCGGACTAAAAGCCACGCTATTTGGATTGGCTGCTGTACTTGCACTTTCAATGATACTTCTGGCTCCATATACACTACTCCAGGCTACGCAGGAACCTTGCTTGCCCTGGTTCTGACGGTCGGGAGCAAAGCGCCTGAGCGATACTGCTTCGGGCAAAGGATTTTTAGTATTGTCATCTGCAAGACCTTCGTAAACGCTTGCTTTTTTAAACACATTAGGATCCAGCACACCACCCTTTGCAAACCCGGAGACTGCATTGGATACGGCACCACAGGATTGGTTCCTCAATAAAAAATAACCACCAGCAATGAGCAATAAAATAAATATAGAACCTTTACCACCACCCCGGAAAAGCGTAAACAACAAAGGGATAAAATTCAGCAACCCACCTCCACCGCCTCCACCGCTGCTTCTGCCTCCTCCTCCTCCACTATCATTATTTTCGTTGTAATCTTGCTGGTCTTGCGGATCGTCCACCATTTCTAAAGCCATAGCTGTGCATTTTTAATGTTGTAAAATATTATAATAAAAGTAGGCAGATTTTTTATACCAAAGTCTTTAAATTCTTTTTGATACCAGCCTATTACCCTGATTGATCTTCAGTGGCGACGCTCCGTTCAAATTCAGTTCCCTGGTGAATCTTTTATTCCAATATTTGTAATGGAGCAGGAGTTATTTTGGTCGTTTTTCTTAAAATAATTTATTTGGTTACTACATTTTGTTTATTAAAGACTGTCTGTTTTAATCGGCCATCAATCAAACTACTTTTAATTCCAGAATTAATTGAAACCGTTGGAAAGAATTCCTTAACGAGAACATACGTTACATTTTTAGTAAAAAAGAAATCTCTAAATTAATGCCGACAAAGAAAAACAAAAAAAAACTTCCAAAAGACTTTACACTAAATCCCAAGCTTGATAAGAAGTATGCTGACCAACCTTTATTCAAAGACAAGGTTGATAGGGCAAA
>Ga0163154_10002453_pt1 | contig 27119 bp, 22 predicted proteins | sample OliLakLV19MP9P1_FD_148649 | JGI IMG/M metagenome (GOLD analysis project Ga0163154, IMG submission 148649) | Freshwater microbial mat bacterial communities from Lake Vanda, McMurdo Dry Valleys, Antarctica - Oligotrophic Lake LV.19.MP9.P1 | ecosystem: Environmental > Aquatic > Freshwater > Lake >... | reverse complement strand
GGAAAGGACATTTTTCTTTGGTGTTCTGCCCTCAATGCTTCGGGCAGGTGGCGGGACTAATGCGGACGAAGTTTTGGCAAAACTATTTTTTGGGGAAAGGATTTGCCAAAACTTCGGCTCATTTGTTTTTGAATTCGGATGTCGCAAATGGAAAAGGAGGGGTTGGGGAGGAATTTTCCATTTGCTCCGCTGTTTTCTTTTGGTGAATTGGGGGCGGGCAATACAAAAAAGCCGTTAGTCAATTTGATTTGTTTGCAATTTTGGTGTAACATCATAATATAGACAAGTAAATGGGTACTCTACTATAATGTTAATCTTTTATTGATTATATGTCAACCAACCAAAATTTAGCAAACAACATAAAGAAATTGCGAGAAGCCAAAGGGCTTTCGCAAGAGAAACTGGCGAGATTAGCTGATGTCGCCAACAATACTCTTATTAAAATGGAATCGGGAGAAAATCAAAACCCGACATTAGACACGCTCAAAAAAGTTGCGAAAGCCTTTGGCGTGAGCGTTGATAATTTGATTAAATAAATTTATGGATACAAGAACCTACATAAATAAATTATCGCAAAAAAAGGGAGAATCCGTAGTTATTAAGGGTTGGATAAAAATCCGCCGCGATCAGGGAAAAATGATTTTCCTTGATTTTCGTGATACGACAGGTGTTGTTCAGGGTGTAATATTGCCAAATAGTGAAGCGATGGAAATTGGTAAAACATTGCGTGAGGAATTTGTGATTGAAGTTACTGGAAAGGTAAATGAAAGACCTGAAAGAAATAAAAAGATAGATGTGCTAAATGGTGGTATTGAGCTTGAGGTTTTGCATATTAAAATTTTGAATGAATCTGAAACTCTACCATTTCCAATAAATACTAATACCCTAGATGTGAGTGAGTCTATACGACTCAAATACAGATACTTGGATTTACGAAATAATAGAATGCAAAAAAATATTATAAATAGATTCAAAGTCCAAAACTTCGTTCGAAATTATTTAGAAAAAGAAAACTTTATCGAAATAGAAACGCCACTTTTATCTGCACCCACACCAGAAGGCTCTAGGTCATATGTTGTACCAAGTAGAAAATGGATTGGTGATTTTTACTCATTACCACAATCCCCACAACAGTATAAACAACTACTAATGGTTGCTGGAATTGAAAAGTATTTTCAATTTGCCAGATGCATGCGTGATGAAGATACTCGAGGAGACAGGCAACCTGAATTTACCCAGCTGGATATGGAAATGTCTTTTATTACAGAAGAAGATATCATCCAATTAAATGAAAAACTACTGATCAGTATTGTGGACAAATTTTATCCAGAAAAAAAAATACAACAGGTACCATTCCCAAGAATTTCATATAAAGATTCAATGGAAAAATATGGTAACGATAGGCCTGATATAAGAAAAGATAAAGAAGATAAAAATCTACTTGCTTTTTGTTGGGTCATCGATTTTCCTGCATTTGAAAAAACAAGTGAAGATAATGTCGATGGTACTGGTGAGTGGACATTCACCCATAACCCATTTACTCGTGTAAGTGATGAATATATGAATGATTACATGGAGGGTAAAAATATAGGAGAATTAATATCAACTCAATACGACATTACTCTTAACGGTTTTGAAATAGGTGGGGGTGGATTACGTAGTTATAAACCAGAAATGCTTAAAAAAACTTTTCAGATAATGGGCTACACAGACAAAAAAATAGAAATGATGTTTGGTCATATGATAGAAGCAATGAAATTTGGTGCCCCACCACATGGTGGTATAGCATGGGGTTTTGATAGATTTATGATGCTCATGGAAAATGAGCCAAATATTCGTGAGGTCATACCTTTTGCCAAAACAGGCGAAGGAAAAGATTTGATGATGAATGCACCCGCTGGAATATCTGATAAACAGAAAAGCGAGTTGGGAATAAACATTTCAAAAACTAATTTATGAAAACGATACTAATTACGGGAGCAAGTAGCGGAATTGGATTAGCCTGTACCAGAAAATTATCTGCTGGTGTCGCTTTGGGACTAGAGAAACTTGAAAATGGTCAGATAAATGAATGGGATCAAATGATAGATACCAATGTAAGAGGTTTGCTTATGGTTTCCAAATTTGCTTTAACCATAATGAAAGAGAGAAACAGCGGACATATAATAAATATTGGATCAATTGCTGGAATTACATCTTATTCCAAAGGTGTAGTGTACGCTGCAACTAAAGCCGCGGTGAAATCTATTTCTGATGGACTCAGAAAAGAAGTGATAGAAAATAAAATTAAAATAACAAATATACAACCGGGGTTGGTTGAAACAAACTTTAGCAATACCCGTTTTGGAGGAGACGTTGAAAAAGCAAAAAACGTGTACAAAGGAATTAAACCGTTATCGGGAGATGATATTGCTGATATTATTAAATATGTGATCGAACTTCCAGATCATGTTCAAATTAATGAGATTACAGTTACGCCACTACATCAAGCAACCGTAGAAGTTATTCATAGAAATTTATGACACTATCAAACAAAATAATTTGTGCAGCACTGAATTACCAAGGTCTTGATGAAAAAGCTTTAAATAATTTGAAGTCTGCAAATCTCAAAAATAATTCTGAATTTTTAGGTCAATTTAAAGATGATCTAGGTATTGATATTGATTCAATTACGGTAATAGAGAAGTGTAATGCTGTTATGTTGCTGATTTCGTATCAGGATGATCTTTCTTTTGAATATGTCAGGGGAAGAATGTTGTCAACTTGGGATCACAATGCGCAAGGCGGAATAATGGAATTTATTAGAGATATAAAATTTTTTGAAGGAATTGATGCTATAAAGTATTTAGGAGAGTGTGCGGTGGGAATCCATAGTGTTACGGTCGGTGATTCTCAAGTTTTATCTCAAATAACCGAAGGATTGACGTCTGGTTTATATGGAGATGGGAATCCCTTTAAATTAATTGCTGGTTGGCTCAGTGAGCTTGTAAATGAATGTAAATTAAAGACCAATATTTTTGAAGGAAATACATCTTTGGAGAGGGTTGCAAGTGAACTTGTGGTAAAAAATATTCCAGCAGGAAAACAATCTGTACTAATTGGATATGGAAAGTCTGGGAAACTTGTCGCTAAAATTTTAAATAGAGAAAACCGTTTACCTTTGTGTATAGTTAACAGAACATCTATCGATATTCAAAAGGAAAACCTTGACGAAGCAAATACTAGGTATTTATCATTTGCAGATTTTAAATCATCAGATGATGTGAAGTGTGTCATTGTCGCTGTTGATAGTAATGTTGAAACAGACAAGGCCATAGTTGGTTTTTTGGAAAAGTTCAATGACATTCAGGGAATTTTATTTGTAGATTTATCGACGCCTTCTTTATTGTCAGGGAAAGTGACTGGTTTTATTGGAATAGAAAGATTATCTGAGATCGCAGAAAAAAATGTTGGAACGAGAAAAAATGAGATCAGTAAAGCGAGGACTATAGTAAAAAATAATATAGATCAAATTGTCGATCAAATTAACAGGGATATTGCAAAACTGTACATGGTAAAACAAAGGAAAAATAATTTTAAAAAACTAGATAAGAATAAATTAGAGTTGGTCGTTCAAAGGAGTAAAATGTGCAGAATTATCAGAATCTATTTAGATGATAAAAAATTTATAGAAGTTACAACGCCCTATATCGTAGGTATTTCTACTGATCCGCCTAAAGTCGACAAAGGAGGAACAATAAATGTAGAGTGGATGCATGGCGCCACTGCTTTTTTGAGACAATCAAATCAAATTTATAAACAAATTCTTGTTGCATCTGGACTAGATAGAGTTTATGAAATCGGGCCTTTTTGGCGGCAAGAAACCAGTGAATCGTATCGACATTTGCAAGAATCTATTGGTCTAGATATTGAATTAAAAAATCCTGAAAATTTGGAGAGTTTGTATTATTTGGCTTGTCAAATAATCAAAAAAGTAAATGATGATTTAATTACCACTTTTGGTTTTGCGAGTCATTTGATTTTACCTGAAATCAACAAGATCCCCGTCTTGACATATTATGAAGCAGTCAAACTTCTTCAAGAAAATGGCAACCCAGTAACAATGGGTGATGATCTTGGGTTAGTCAGTGAGGCCAAGTTAGGTCAATTAATTAAAGGTAGCTATGATAGCGATATTTTTGTTATTAAAGATTATCCTGATACAATAAAAAAGTTTTATACGAAAAATAAACATGGTGGGTTGACAGAAACTTTTGACATTATTGTTGATGGTTGGGAGCTTGTAAGTGGGGCAATTAGGCAAACAGATGGTGAGCAAATTAAAAAATCAATGCTATTGTCAGGGATAGACATAAGTAATTATGAGTTTTACATTTCCATAGTTGATAAGGCGGTAGATCATGGGGGTTTTTGTATTGGGTTGGATAGGCTTATTGCTAAAATTATGAACAAAGAAATGGTTTCGGATGTGGTGCCTTTCCCACGAACATACAAAAGACTTATTCCCTAGCTTTCGATTCCGCCCCCAATTCACCAAAAGAAAACAGCGGAGCAAATGGAAAATTCCTTCCCCCCCACCCAGTTCTCTCATACTGGGTCTGGGGGGAGCCGACAAAAAATGGAAAGGAAATTTTTGGGTTTTGCCCGCGCGAGTTCGCGAGCGCGTCCGAGGCGCAATCGGAGCGTGCGAAGCTAGGGGTTCTGCTCGAAATGGGTTCTGACTTTTTCAAACAAACACCACCAAAATAAAGAGTGAAGCGACTATATTTTTGTAGGATGCCACAATGACGCATTGCGGCGCCACTAAAAAAGATCTCTGAGACGGCGACTATATTTAATTACTGGAATTGTTGTCTTAAGAATGGGGTACCTTACACAGCGACGCCACCCAATTTATATACTATAAAGACTAATAAAAAATTCTAACCACCGATAAAACAATAGTTGGAATGATAAACCTAAAACAATCAAGCGCAAAGTTCTAGAAGAAATGACATACGAATGAACATACCATTACGAACCTGACGGAAATAGGCCGCTACCTTATCAGAGTCGATAGCTTTGGCGATTTCATCAACCTGTGGTAAAAGCGTAAAACAATAACATTGGGATCGTACTGACAGATAACATGTATCATAGTATTTGGTTTTCAATTTGTTTGTTCATAGTTAGATTACGGGCAGATTAGGAGTTGTTAATGATCATGTAATTAAATTATATTAATGCTATAATTACTTTCAGAAAAACATAGAAACCTCAACAAAAAAGGACTAATGCAAATATTAATAGTAGTTCTCATGATGGTCACAATCGCAGTTTCATATGCTTCGATCTTTGAATGGATTCTTCATAAGTATGTGATGCATAATAAACCATTTGGTTTTCGGTATGCATATAATGCTCACGCCGAAGTGCATCACGGAGATTTCGGAGCTGGTAAGACATATCATCTGCAACCCGGTATTGATTCAAAGAAAATCACCATGGCATGGTGGAATGGACCAGTTCTGGTCGCAATCTCTTCGATACCATTTTGGTTGATAGGATGGATGATCGGAGATTGGGTGATACCAATCACGGCTTCTGTTACCATAGCTTGCTACTATGGAGCTTACGAGTATTTGCATTGGTGTATGCATTTACCCAAAAGTCGAGGAGTCGAAAAATCTTATCTTTTCCAGTGGATCAACGGACACCATGTTCTGCATCATAGGTACAAAAATAAGAACCTCAATGTAGTTCTACCTTTAGCGGATTGGTTCTTTGGCACTCTACTTCTACTTTCATCGAAGCCTTTCGAACAAGTGCGAGGACGATCTGTGCCGGATGTGCAACCGAAAAAATACACCACATAAAGATAAAAACCGAACCGAGAGCAGTCTCTCGGTTTTTTTATGGCTAGGGTTACCCTAGACACTATCTACCTTCTCACCATCTCTATCATATGCTCGACAAAATGATGAATGTCGCTACCAACTGCGCGCAAAGCTTTCGGAAATAGAGATTCTTTTGTTAGACCAGGTAAAGTATTCACTTCAAGAACAAAAATTCCTTTTTTTGGATGAATTATGAAATCCGATCTAGAGTAATGGCGCAGACCAAATGATTCATGAATTTTGATTGCTAGATCCTCTATCTCTTTTTTTATTTCATTCGAAAATGTAGCGGGACAAATCTCTTCAGTTTCACTGCCGTACTTTGCATTAAAATCAAAAAAAGTTGATCTTGGTCTTATCTCCACCGGAGGCAGGGCGTATGTCCTATTGCCTCGAAAATTTTCGATAACCCCACAAGTCGCCTCTATTCCCTTTATGTATTCTTCAATAATAACCTGATTGCTAAAATCCGAAGCTAGAGTCAAAGCCCGAGACAGATCAGTGTAATCTTTTACAAGAGTAACTCCAACCGAAGAACCGTTAGCTCCCGGTTTTACTACTCCAGGTAAAACAAAAGATTTGAATAATTCAGCGACAATTTGATCTAAATTATTTTTTATTTCATCAGATTCAATAATAACTCCGTAAGGATTTTTTATTCCATAGCTATCGAACATTTTCTTTGACATTGCTTTATTCATGCCAACTGCAGATCCAGCAGAACCACTTCCGGTAAAAGGAATACTGTGCCATTCAAGTAAGGCTTGAACTTTACCATCTTCACCATAAGTTCCATGCAAAGCGTTGAAAACAAGATCAACCATAGAGTGCAAACCGACGATTGAGATCGGATTCTTATCCAAAAACCAATTACCCTCTTTGTCTACAATAATATCGTAAGCGCGATATTTGTCTGATAACTGTTCGTTGATAGCTTGGATAATAGCCAAGCCAGAATTAAGCGAAACTTCATGCTCCGCACTTGGTCCACCTCTCAATACTCCTACACGTAAGACTTGTTGTGACATGTGTGTTAATTATACACCTAACGAGTTAGAGACCAAAACTACTCTTTCTTTTTTCCCGATGATATTTGATAGAAAATCGATGCGCTTCTGCATTAAGAGCAATTATTTCTTTTTTATATTTATCAATTAAATCCGGATTACCAATGAAAGAACTAGCCTTGTGGCTATCATCTTTTGTTACAGCGACGACGGGTAGATCGATCCTTCTTACTTTCAAAATCCCGGTCGTTATATCATATTGTCTTTGATTTCCATCTACGATGATCAGGTCTGGATAAGTCCACTCTGAATGATTGAGTCTGCGAGTCAAAATTTCTGCCAAACCTGCCAAATCATTATTTCGATCAATAGAGATTTTGAATTTGCGATATTCATTTTTATCAAAGTCACCACCAACCGAGACAACCATCACCCCGACGACATTTTGACCAGACATATGGGCAATATCGTAGGCTTCGAGACGAAATGCTTTTGTGTTTTTTATATTCAATTTTTCCTTTTTAATCAAAGCAATATCGTTGATATGATCAAGTGTGTAAAGCAATTTTTTACAACGCAGAGCCTCTTCAAACAACATCTTGTTTGAAAAATCTTTCATATCTTTTTCGAGATTTTTGCGCAATATCGTACCCTTTCCTTCAAAAAATAAAATTAAATATTTAATTGTCTGCAAATAATGATCCTTCTCCAGATTTCCATCTTTACTTGGTGAACGTCCGATTGCTTGATAAAAAATTTCATGTCTAGGATCTACAGATTTTGCATCTCGAAAAGGAAACATCTTTCTCAAAATTTTCATTGCCTCTTTGATAAGTCCAGAATCAGTAAAAGGACCGAAAATCTTTTGGACTTTATAAGGAAGAGTTCCTGCTATTTGCATCGTTTCAAAATCTCGAACCCGTACCAGAAAGACTCTTGGCCAATCTTCTTCGGTGATCACAACATACTGTGAACTTTTATTATCTTTTTCATCAATATTGTAAAATGGTTGGTAACGTCTGATCAACGATCCTTCCAAAATAACTGCTTCCAAAACTGACTTAGTTTCTTGCCAAGTAACATATTTTGATTTTGTAACCATATCTACCACTCTTGGACCACGTGTTTCTATTAGATCATTTGCGAAATAACTACGAGTCCTATCCCGCAAAGAAGTAGCACGGCCGATATAGATAGGACGTTTGCGATAGTCGCGGAAGATGTAGACTCCCGGATTTTCAGGTAGTTTTTTGTTTTTGATGTAGGTAAAATTCATAAAAACAAGTTGGGATTCAGGGTTATAAATAACCTATAACCATTTTTTAACCTTTAATTTCTCGCCCTACGAAGGTCCAATCCACCATCTGGCGGAGAGGAGCGTAGTAGGGTTAATGTTTTCTTCAAATACTTACCTGTATAACTCTCACTACTTTTGGCCACATCTTCAGGTGTTCCTCTGGCCACGATTTTACCACCCTTTTCGCCACCTTCGGGACCAATATCCACGACATAATCTGCGTTTTTAATTAGATCCAAATTGTGTTCAATAACTACTACAGTATTACCTTTATCAACTAGCTTAGTCAAAATTTCAATTAACTTTTTAACATCTTCATAATGCAAACCAACTGTTGGCTCATCTAGAAGATAAATAGTTTTTTGCATATGTGCACGATAGAGTTCGGATGAGATCTTGACGCGTTGTGCTTCACCACCAGAGAGGGTTGTAGCGGATTGGCCGAGTTTGATATAACCCAAACCAACATCTATCAATGTTTGCAAACGATCTTCGACAGCTGGAATATCTTTGAAAAATTCCAAACCTTCTTCGATGGTCAATTCCAAAACTTCATAAATGTTTTTCTTGCGATATTTTATATCCAAAGTTTCTTTCATAAACCTTTTACCATTACAAACATCACAAGTAACATAAACTGTCGGCAAGAAATGCATTTCAACAGCAATCTCTCCATTACCCTCACAAGCTTCACAACGACCACCCGGTCTATTGAAAGAGAATCTACTTGCTGACCAACCTCTGGCACGAGCTTCTGGCTCGGAAGCGAAAAGATCTCGAACATGAGTCCAAGCGCCAGTATATGTAGCGGGATTAGATCTTGGGGTTCGACCGATCGGAGACTGATCTATCAGGATTACCCTTCCAACATATTCAGAACCAGAAAAACTTTTACAATTAATCATTTCATTACTGCGAACTCTTGCCTCATATCGAGCTTGCAAATTACGATACAAAATTTCATACATCAAAGATGATTTTCCAGAACCAGAAACACCGGTTATAACATTAAGACAAGAAAGTGGAATGTCTACATCCATATTTTTAATGTTAAAAACATTACCTCCTCGGATCATGATTTTTCCTTTTGGCTCTCGGCGTTTGTCTGGCATTGGGATCCTTTCTTCACCTCGAAGATATGCCAATGTGAGCGAATTTGAAGTATTCTTTTTAGCGGTCAACAAATCATCTACATAACCAGAAACCACGACCTTACCACCATGAACACCAGCACCAGGTCCTATATCTACGAGATAATCAGAAGCGAACATTGTATCTTCATCATGTTCAACGACAATAATAGTGTTTCCTAAATCGCGAAGTTTGACGAGAGTATTGATGAGGCGATCATTATCACGTTGATGTAGACCGATGGTTGGTTCATCTAGAACATAGAGCGCACCAACTAGACCAGAACCAAGCTGTGAAGCTAGCCTAATACGCTGTGCCTCTCCACCAGAAAGAGTGTGAGCACGACGATCTAAAGTTAAATATTCGATACCAACATTGACCATGAATGAGAGGCGATCTCCAATTTCTCGCAAAATAACTTTTGCAATCTCCTTTTCTGAATCAGTAAGTTTTATCCCTTTGAAATAAACAACGGCTTTTTCTATAGACATGCCCGTGATTTCGACAATATTTTTCCCATCAACAAGAACTTTCAAAGCCTCATCACGCAAACGAGCGCTGTTGCAAGTAAGGCATGGTTTGTCACTAAAAATACTTTCGGTACCGAGACCATTACAAACAGAACAAGCACCATAAGGAGAGTTGAATGAAAAGAGACGAGGTTCTATTTCTGGATAAGAAAAGCCGTCGTAGGGACACATAAATTTGACAGACATGAGAGATTGGTCGGCTTCCGCAAGACCTACCTTTGCGGATTTTTCAGACTCCGGATATTCAATACGGATAAGACCGTCTGCCTCCTGAATAGCACGTTCTAATGATTCTGAAAGACGTTCGCGAGCATTGTCTGTTTGTGTTTGGGTGAGGTTAACCCTAGCCTTAGCCTGAAACTCACTTATGAAAATTTCATCAACCAAAATTTCAATATCGTGCTTTTTATTTTTTTCAAGGACAATGCGATCACGCAATTTGTACATTACACCATCTATACGTACACGTTCATACCCTTTGCCGAGCATGTCATAAAGCATTTGATAATATTCACCTTTCCTACCGAGAACAACGGGAGCATAAATACGAATTTTTGCATTATTAATATCTACTCCAAAGATTTTCTTGGCTCTTGTCGTGCGCTCGGTAATTGTATCCAAAATAGTTCGCATAATTTCTTCTTTCGAAATCCTGTTAATCGGGCGGTTACAGATAAGGCAGTGGGGTTTACCGACACGGGCAAAAAGAACACGGAGATAATCGTAAATTTCAGTAATAGTCGCCACAGTAGAACGTGGGTTATTTGATCTAGATTTTTGATCAATAGAAATCGCCGGTGAAAGACCGGTTATCTCGTCGACATCTGGTTTTTGCATTTTATGTAAAAATTGACGAGCGTAGGCAGAAAGAGACTCGATATATCGACGCTGTCCTTCAGCAAAAATAGTGTCGAAAGCCAAAGAAGATTTGCCTGATCCCGAAAGACCAGTAATAGCGATGAGTTTGTTACGCGGCATCTCTACTGTAATATTTTTGAGATTGTGAGTACGCGCACCCTTTACCACTATCTTATCTTCACCAACAATTTTTGGACTTTTTTTATTAGGCATGTTGGCGGATTGTAACATAAAAATTAAATAATAACAAACAAAGTTCACAGATGTGTGACATCTGTAGTAAATAAATTGAAGGCAATTAGACGATTTTGAGCGCTGTTTTTACGCAGAGGTCACACATCTGCAAATAAAAGACCACCAGCAAGTACAGGGTAGTGCTGGTGGTTTATGTGCTCTATTGGCCAGAGATTGATTTGGCCTAGCCGCCCCAAATTACACCTGTAATTGAGAGAGTTGCTGGTGCGAAGCCCGGTTGGTTATTTTGAGGCATTCATTGCCTCAGAACAGTCGACGATCGGGCAATAAATAGAGGTTTGGAACAATTTCCTCCTCCAAAGCATCTCGTTTCTTTTGTTATCTAATCGATCATCGTCTGTCTAATACCTTATCATACCCCCCCCACTTTATTATCAAGGCATTTCTTTATTAAAATAAAATCACAAATCAAAATATAGCTCAATAGAGCCAGTCGGACGAGGGTAGGCCTCATCCAAAACCTCCCTAAGGTTATCTCCCCTGCGCAATCAAACTTTGCGCCACAACCGGACTTTCACCATGAGTTTTTCTTTTACCACCACTACCACCAACATCAAAAGAAAACTTTTCATCTTTATAATCAACTGTTATTTTGCCACCTTTATTTACTTCCTGAGAAATGAGTAGATTTGCAACTGGTGTTAGTATTTTATTCTGAATCAAACGCTTGAGCGGACGCGCCCCATATTGCGGGTTGTAACCTTCTTTCGAAAAGTAATCGTAGACGGTTGGTAATAAGATCAGGCTGATTTGCTTATCAACCAAACGCTTCGTAATCTGAGCAACTTGAATTTCAACAATTTTCTTGATTGATTCCATACTCAAAATATCGAAGATCATAATATCATCGACACGATTCAAAAATTCGGGTCGGAAAAAATCTTTCAAAGCTAGATTGATCTTATTCTTTGCTACTTCATAGTTATCACGGTCACGGTTGTCACTATCCTTCGCAAAACCAAGCTTTTCCATTTTCTCAATATGCTGTGCACCGATATTTGAAGTCATGATAATTACAGTGTTGCGGAAATTTACCACTCGACCCTTCGAATCGGTCAGTCTTCCATTATCTAAAACTTGCAAAAGCACGTTAAAAACTTCTGGATGAGCTTTTTCTATTTCATCGAAAAGCACAACCGAATATGGGCGATGCCGAACTGTTTCAGTTAAACCTCCAGATTCATCAAAACCAACATACCCTGGAGGAGCACCGATTAACTTTGAAACCGAATGTTTTTCCATAAATTCTGACATATCCACACGGATCAAAGCTTTCTCGTCATTAAATAAAAATTCTGCCAAAGCTTTTGTAAGCTCAGTCTTTCCTACACCTGTTGGACCAAGAAAAATAAATGAGCCAATCGGACGGTTGGGGTCAGCGATACCAGCACGAGAACGTCTGATAGTATCTGCAATTCTTTTTACCGCCTCACTTTGTCCAACTATTCTCTTTTCCAATTCTTCTTCCATTCTCGTAAGTTTATTGGCCTCCGATTCTAACATCCTAGAAACTGGAATCCCGGTCCATCTAGAAACCACTCCCGCTATGTCTTCAGAATTAATTTCTTCTTTCAAAATTCTTCGAGAAACCTGTAATTTTTTCAAACGTTTATTCTTTTGTTCAAGCTCTTTTTCCAAAGCAGGCAGTCTACCGTAACGAATTTCTGCAGCTTTCGCCAAATCCGCCCGCGCCTCAGCTGATTCACCTTCGATACGCAAAGATTCCAATTCTTTTTTAATTCTTTTGATGTCCGATATAGTATTTTTTTCATTAGTCCATTTTAATTCCAATTCAGAGGTACTTTCTTTGAGATCTGCAATTTCCTTTTCTATCACTACCATACGAGCTTTAGCAGTTTTATCATTTTCTTTTTTCAATGCTTCACGCTCGATTTCTAGACGCATTATTTTACGTCTTGTCTCTTCTAATTGTGGTGGCATATTTTCGAGAGAAATACGTAATGAAGAAGAGGCTTCATCTATAAGATCTACCACTTTGTCCGGCAAAAAACGATCAGAAATATAACGGCTAGCTAGATTTACAGCCGAAACGATAGCGTCATCGGTAATTCTTACACCATGGAACAATTCATATTTCTCTTTTAGTCCACGCAAGATAGCAATAGCATCTTCGTTACTAGGTTCATTAACATAAACTGGTTGGAATCTACGAGTCAAAGCTGGATCTTTCTCTATATATTTTTGATATTCTTTTAATGTTGTCGCACCGATTGCCCTAAGCTCTCCACGAGCCAGTGCAGGCTTTAGCATATTAGAAGCGTCCATAGAACCTTCTGAAGCACCCGCACCGACGATAGTGTGAATCTCATCAATAAATAAAATGATCTTACCTTCAGCTTTTTCTACTTCTTTCAAAATATTTTTTAACCTTTCTTCGAATTCACCGCGGTATTTTGTTCCAGCAATAAGTGAACCTAGGTCGAGTGATACTAGTTCTTTATCTTTCAATGATTCCGGAATATCACCTTGTGACATTCTTAGAGCCAAACCTTCAACGATTGCAGTCTTTCCTACACCAGCTTCACCGATCAAAATAGGATTGTTTTTTGTCCGACGAGAGAGAATCTGAATGATACGCATTATTTCTGCGTCGCGACCAATAACCGGATCGAGTTTATTTTCATGAGCAAGTTTAGTAAGAGATCTGCTATATTTAAACAAGGTACGAAACTTTTTTGGTTCAGAACTTTTGGTTGTTGGATTTGATTTTAATTCCTCAATTATTTTTGCCACATTTGATCTCTCGATCTTGAATCGAGATAAAATGTCTTTTGCAACACATGGTACATCGAAAACTGAAAGGAAGATGTGCTCAGTTGAAATAAATTCATCTTTGAGTGAGCTAGCGACTTTTACCGAATTATCGAGAATCTGGGCCAAATCAGGAGTAAGATAAATCTGGTACGAAGGAGAAAGAACGTTCGAACCTTCTGGAGCTTCAATATGTTCTAAAACGACATCAGTAAGCATGGGAGTGTCGATTTCCAACTTATCCAAAACAGAAGCAACCATACTCTCTTCTTGTAAAATAAGAGCACAGAGTAAATGGACAGGATTAACATGATTTTGTCCTCTTTCTATAGCCAATTCATGAGCTCTTCTCAAAGCTTCCTTGGCCTTGGTTGTAAGTTTATTAAGTGGAGGCATGTCATAATACTAATACAGAAATAGGGGTATAGTCAATGCTCGTTAGTTCCTTATAACATTCACATGCTTTTACATAAACCAGACTGTTATAACTAATTTAACAAACAACAAAAAACTTAAAAAGATCGAACGGTTCAATGGTGTGCTTCCAATAACTTAATTCTATGACCATGATCATCGAGTTTTTCTTTGTGTGACATGACTTCGTCTTTGTATACCAATAATTCATCTCTAAAACCTTGAAGTAAAGCTTCTCTATGCCTGTTACCTTGTTCTTCAAAATATACTTTTATTGTTTCTAGTGATTCGAATATTATTACCCTCACCTCACGTAAGATTTCATATTTTTGTTCTTTCATATCATTTTTAGTTACAAAGTTAGAAAGCTCTGCCTTAAGCTCTTTCTTAAAATATTTTTTTGTTACAATTTCACTATCTGGTATCATATTTTATATTGATTAGATTACTAATTTTTAGCAGGCCTACAATAATTTTATCAATACAAAAAAATAAAACCAGATTACAAAACAAATAAAAATGTTTTGTAATGCAATTAATCTCTTAATTTATGATTTTCTACCCAATAAAGAACGTCATCAATTTCAATATTAGAAATTTTCCCTTGCAATCGTGAGTGCGAAGTAAAATCAGGATGATTTTTTATTTCCCTAAAACTCTTTGACATTGAGTTACTTGAATCAACATCTCCAACCCAATCCATGCCAACTTTATCAAAATTCTCTCTAGTCAAGGCTTCTTCTGGTCTCAATCGATGTTGCCATTCATACATTAATTGAATTTGGCGTTTATTGTAATCATCCGATGGAGGCCCGTCGAGAAGTTCATCAGCTTTTGGATCTACTGGTTCTTGATCACTCTTTTGCGTCAATGTTTCCAATGTTATCATTATGATATTATACAATATTATAAATAAACAACTACCATTTATCTTTCGTGGAATTAAATTATTTTAATTGACCAATCCAAAAAATTTACTACAAACTCCCCAATTTTACCATCTCTACCTTACCTGTTCTCCTATCTTTGACTTCAATAGAATCATCTTTCAAAGTCTTTTCACTGATAACATAGCGTATCGGGATACCGATCAGGTCTGAATCACCGAATTTTTCTCCAGCCTGACAATCACGATCATCATAGAGAACCTCGATATTTTTAGCGATTAATTTCTTGTACAATTCATCAGCTTCTTTGCGTACTGTTCCGGATTCATTAAATAGCGCAATTAAATGCACCGCAAAAGGAGATATTGATTCTGGCCAGACCAAGCCTTTTTCATCAGACCAGATCTCCGCCACTGTACCCATCAATCTAGCTGGACCTATACCATAACTACCCATTATTACGGGTTTAGCATTTCCTTCGGTATCTTTGTAGTTCAATCCCAAAGCATCAGAAAACTTTGTGCCGAGACTGAAAATATTCCCAACTTCAACAGCTTTACGTTCGACGAGGGTTACCCTAGCCAAACCTAAATCTGCCAAAACTTCATCATTCAAAACTTCTTTGTTAACTGCAATTTTATTTTTCTCATCAATATAAACAGTATCCTCGCCAGCTTCAGTCAGTGTTTGGAATTCATGAGAATATTTGGAAAAAGATCCTCCACTTGCAAAAGTTACGTAAGTCTCATTTCCCAAACCACAACGATCAAAAATTCGGATGTATGCTTGTTTAGCTTTTTCATAAAATTCAGCATGAGATTTTTCATCAACATTGAAAGAATAGAGATCTTTCATCAAAAATTCTCGACAACGCATAATACCGGATTTTGCCCTTTCTTCGTTACGAAATTTCGTTTGGAATTGGTAAACAGCAGAAGGTAGATCTCGAAAAGAACGGATATGATCACGCATGAGGACGGTAAGCGGTTCTTCGTGGGTAAACGCCAAGCCAGCTTCACTGCCATTTTTGAGTTTTGTTTTAAACCAGTTGTCTACAGCTTCATCACTCCAACGTCCAGTTTTTTCCCAATTACTTTTGTCTTGCAGAGCAGTAAGCGAAACTTCTTGACCACCAATACTGTTCATCTCTTCACGAATAATCCCAACTATTTTATTCAAAGTTCGCAAGCCAAGCGGTAAAAATGAGTAGACTCCAGCAATTTCTTTATTGATAAAACCAGCACGAATAAGTAACTGAGCATTCTTTGCAACCTCATCTTTTGGAGCCTCGCGTCTTGTCTTTGTAAATAAGTTTATTTGTTTCATTTTTTTGGCTAGGGTAACCCTAGCCGAAAGTTTATCTGAACATTTTCGCAATATCTTTGTAAGTTACAACAACCATCAAAATCATAAGTAGGAGAAAACCGACCGTATTAACACTGTTCACATAAACTGGTTTCAACCTGCGTCTTATTATACTTTCAATCAAAACAATCAAAACACGTCCACCGTCGAGAGCTGGGAATGGTACAAGATTGATAACTCCTAGATTGATCGAGATGAGAGCAGTTATCATGAGAAGATATTTGAAACCAAGTTCCGCCGCCCCACCAACAATTCCTGCTATACCAACAGGACCAGAAACATCAGAGAAGTTTGCTTGGCCACGGAAAATATTACCGAAGAAATCATAGAGGCCAATAGCTGTGTCTCGAATCATTACGAGAGTATAGTGTGCACCCTCATAAATAGCTGCAAAAAATGGAAGTTGAATATCGACTGCTTCATTCATGGCAATTCCGATAGCATATTTATCTTTTACCAAACCTTGAATAGGTAAAGGTTCAGCCTGCATATCTACACCATTTCTTTTGTATTTAATCAAAATCGCATTTCCATTGCTACTACTTATTGTATTTTGTACTTCTTCTATAGAAACTTTATTTGATTGGTTTGTTCCATTTATTACATCACCGATCTTTAATCCAACTTTATCTGCCGGAGAACCGGGAGAAACCGTAGTAATCATTATTCTTTGATTTTTGAAATTTTCAGAATATTTTTCAAAACCTTCAGGGGCCGCAGTTACACCAGAAATAAAAACGATAGAATAGATAATCCAAGCAAAAATAAAATTGAATAAAACACCAGCCACCAAAACTACGACTTGTTGCCAAGGTTTCTTGTTTACAAAACTGCGATGCTTGTCGGTACCACTTATCGATTCATCATCAGGACTTTCTCCATGAATCTTTACGTAACCACCGAATGGAATAAGGTTCAGGCCGTATTTTGTCTCACCTTTGCCCCAAGAGATAATCCTTGGACCAAAACCAATCTTGAATTCATCAACACGGATCCCGTTCCATCTAGCAAAAATAAAATGTCCCAATTCATGAACAAATATGAGCACTGCGAGAACTAAGAGAAAAATTATTACAGTCATTTATTTAAATTAAAATATTTATTAGCAATGAGTTGAGTGTAACTTGCATCAAACCCTTACCCTACATAGATCCAATTCGCCAACTGGCTCCGCCGACCGACGGAGAGGTGTGTAGTATGGTTACCCCAAAACTTCCTTTTCCTTTCTTGAATAATGTTCATCTAACTTTTTATTGGCATCATCAACGAGTTTTTGTACATCACCCTTTAGGCGGAAAATCTCATCTTTGCCATAACCACCATCTTTTTCTTTATTTGTCAGGTCTTTGATAATGACATCGCGGTGTCCTCGGATCTGTTTTTTACCCTCTTCCAATTTGTCCTTAGCTAACTTGGCAATATCTTTTCTTCTGTCTGCTGTTAATTCTGGAAACATTACCCTCAAACCTTGATCGTCAACAACCACCGAAAGTCCGAGGTTAGCCACGGTAATAGCTTTTTCAATATCTTTGGTCTGATTCTTATCCCAAGGTGAAATACGCAAAGTTCTAGCCCCTTCGATCAAAACACTGGCTAACTCTTTAATAGCCATTGGTGCACCGTAGATTTCTACTTTAACACTATCCAAAATCTGAGGAGATGCCTGACCTGTGCGGATCTGAGTAAATTCTTTCTTTATCCACTCATCGGCGCCAGCAAGTTGTTTTTTGAAAGGGTTTAAGTCGTAAGTCATAGATTTATATTAATTGTAATATAAACAGTATAACATATATCCTTTATCATTCTCTTATTTCTGTCATTCCCGCCTGCGCGGGAATCCAGTGTGTAAATATAACAACATCTTGTTTAATCCTGGATTCTCGGCCATGCACGAATCTGTTGATTCACCTGCGCGGGAATGACACAAGACACAATTAAATAATAAAAACTAAACCCCCAATGCTACATATTCCAATAACATTTTTACTGAAGGTGACCTGTCGTTCATGTATTTTAATGAAGTCTCAACTACTTCTAAAGCTTTTGATCCGTCTTTAACTCCTTTTTTCGTACGAATCTGTTTTTCTATTTCATTTAATAATAAAATCACATCTTGCTTCGTTCTCTTTTCTTTTGAAATATCATCAACAAGCTTTTTTACTATTTCTAGACGTTTAGTAGGACTTGAGACCAAGAATTTTTTTGCTTCTTCGGAAATTTCACCCAGATTACTATCGAGATCATCATTCTGTTTAGTCTTACTACCAACACCAGCTTTTTTTACATTACTGACTTCATTCGAATTACTTTTATTTTTCTCAATAAAATGCAAACGTGACTTCACTGTTGGTAATAATAGATTTGCGCTAGGAATTATTATAAAAAAATATGCATAGTCAGCTGGCTCTTCCAAAAGTTTGAGTAGGGCGTTCTGTGCTTCTATATTGATACCGTCTGTCTTAATAATAAAAATCTTTTTTCCAGTAGCCGAAACTGGTCTCATTTCGTGGACCAACTTTAATGCTCGTGCATCATCGATAGTAAAATTCTCATATTTCTCCTCGAAAAAATCTTGATTGGCTTTTTTGATAAGTCCAAATCCCGAATCGAGAACAGATAAAAGCGCAGTTTTTTCTGCTTCACCACCGATGAGGCAATAGGAATGGTATGAAAGATTGTTCAGTTCTAATTTCATGAGTTTATTATACAGTACAGAGGTGTGACATCTGTACTCGACAGATGTGTGACATCTGTATCTTTTTTCTCCATTTAATCCTTATTCCTCCTAGAATCATTGATTCGCAGATGTCACACCTCTGCAAACCCCTTATTTTAAGCCATTTTTTTGATTTTCGTATGATCTCAGTGCAAAAATACTTGACAAATTATTTATTAATTTCTTAATTGTAACTGTCCTACTTCAAAGGTCACGGGGGGCTTCAAAGATAACTAGATCGGTCGTCAAAAAATCGACCAAACCAAGCTGACAGTTTGCTAAATTAAATTGGTCAGCCGACGTCCGTTATTTGATGCATAGGACGACGTCGCTCAAAAAAAGAAGTAATGCAGATAGATTGACGCTGATGGTCCCAATCCGGGAACAATGAGATCAGAAGCGTCGATCGAGCGAGTCGGAATTATGCTCGTCAGTTCCCTCCACGGAGTGTTGTGGAGACAAGCGTTAGGTATATATCTTTGCCCAAACGTTCAGAAAAAAAGTCGATGCGAGCAACTCCCTCGCTCGACACCTCCCGTGAATGCCTAGGCAACCCTGCCAAAGCTTCACGAGGGATTTTTTTATCTGAATACCACAAGGTTTAACCTCGCATTAACTATTTATCAAAACTTCAGCTTTTTGAGTTAATTACTAGTAACTGGAGTTGCAATTCACTAGAGAATTTAGGTATTTAAATGTGAATTTATTATACCATGAACACCGTACGAGGTTTAACCCCGCAAACCACTACCTCTTCGAAATCATTGCTTTTTTATATAAATCCAAATGCTCTAGTGCCATACCCGCCCCTTTTACTACACAAAGCAGAGGTTCATCAGCAAGTTTAGCTTTTACTCCAGTACGTCGGAAAACGAGTTCTGGCAAATTACGTAACATCGAAGAGCCTCCGGAAAAGATTATTCCTTGATCGATAATATCCGCCGCCAACTCTGGTGGTGTTTCCTGCAAAACATCACGAATGGCTTTTATCATTTCACGAAGAGGAGCAGATAGTGCCTTCACTATTTCATTGGTCTTGATCTCAACTGATCTTGGTAAACCAGAAACGTAGTCGCGACCCTTTACCATCATCGAAAGTTCTTGATCGAGAGGTACCGCTGAGCCAATATTTATTTTAATTATTTCTGCCATATGATCCCCAATTGCTAGATTGAAAGTTTTCTTTATATAGTCAGTGATAGCTAGATCCATCTTATCACCAGCACATTTGACTGAAGTAGAAGAAACTATTCCTCCCAAAGAAATCACCGCCACGTCAGTTGTACCACCACCGATATCTACGACCATGTGACCTTTTGCTTCGTAGATAGGGATACCGGCACCGATAGCAGCAAGGACTGGTTCTTTTACTACGTAAGCATTTTTTGCACCAGCACGAATCGTTGCTTCGATCACTGCTCGACGTTCGGTCGAACTGATACCGGCCGGCACAGAGACAATAATGTCTGGACGGAAAAAAGAAAAACGACCCAAAGACTTATCGATAAAATAACGCAACATTGATTCGGTAACATGATAATCAGCGATCACCCCATCGCGCATTGGTCGATAAGCAACAATATCATCAGGTGTACGACCGATCATTTCTTTGGCTTCATTACCGACTGCAAGCACGCGTTTTTCGGTCTGAGAGATTGCTACGACCGATGGCTCATTCATCACTATTCCCTTTCCTGGCACAAAAACTAGAGTATTAGCAGTACCCAAATCAATCCCCAATTTTGGAGAAAAAAAACTCATAAGTCTGATGTTATCATAGAATCGCTATAGTTCAATATTGGACTAGGTTTACCCTAGCCTAAAGGCTAGGGTAAACCTCCTTAAACTCTTTTTATATCTGCCCCAATCGCTCCCAAACGTTCCTCCAATTTTTCATAACCACGATCTATAAGATGTACGCTATTTATTACAAATTTTCCCTTCCCAATCAAAGCTGCCAAAACCATAGCAAAACCAGCACGAATATCGTGAGCAGATAATTCTTTTGTAACTAATTCTTTCAACGGCGTCGGCCCTTTTATCAAAATCTGATTCTGATCTATCATGGTAATATCTGCACCCATAGCAACAAAATCTTTAACGTACTTGAATCTTCCCTCAAATATTTTTTCTACCACAGTACTCTCACCCTCTGATTGTGTTAAAAATGTGACAATCGGTGACTGTAGATCTGTAGGAAATCCGGGATATTCGTAAGTTTCAACATTAAAAAATTTGAATCGAAAATCAGGACGAGCGGAGTCATTTGTAACAACTATTGTTTTATTCTGATTCAGCTCATTTTCATCTTCTTCACTATTTATCTTCTTTTTCTCAATAGAAATTTGAACCCCAGCTTCGCGTAACAATTCAATTGTTTTTTCCAAATGGTCTGGTCGGCAATTATCTATATATAATTTTTCTGCAGACAAAGCTCCTAAAATAAGAAAACTACCCGCTTCTATTCTATCTGGAATTGCTGTATATTCTTTTTTGCATTTCAATAATTCTCCACCATTACCCTCAATCGTAATAGTTTCAGTTCCAACACCTTTTATATTTGCCCCACAGACGTTGAGCCACTCTGCAACATTAACAATCTCTGGTTCTTTGGCACAATTTTTCAAAATAGTTACGCCGTTTGCAAGTGTGCTGGCCATCATCAGAGTTTCTGTTCCGCCTACAGAAATTTTATTAAAATTAATTTCTACACCCTGCAAACCTCGTGGTGCCTCGATATGATAAAGATTATTTTTTAAAGTAACTGTCGCGCCCATTTTTTTGTAGCCTTCAATAAATAAATCAATCGGTCTAGCACCAATCACACAACCTCCGGGCGCTGGAAAAGAAACTTTTCCGAATCGAGCGAGCATTGGGCCAGTAAGAACAACTGAGGCTCTCATCGTTGTTGCCAAATTAATATCAATATCTGTTTTATTTATGTTCTTGGTATTTATTTTAATTGTTTTTTTGCTTGGATCATCATTCAACCATTCAACCTTTGCGCCCAAATCAATAAGAATATCTTTCATTGTGTGAATATCTTCAGTATTAGGAATATTATTCAAGATCACTTCGCCTTCAAACAAAATACTGGCAGCCATTGCTTTTAGTGCCGAGTTTTTTGCTCCATTAATACAAACTCGACCCGCGAGAATCTTTTTACCAGATAAGCCTTGAATTATGAATTTTTGTTTTTTGTTCATAAATTTGTTACCGAATTGTACTCGTTTTTGATATTTTTCACAAATTTTTCGCAGAAGCGATACAGAGGTCACACATCTGTATCGTTAAAGAGGAATACAGAGGTCACACATCTGTATCAACATCTGTATCAAAACAGCGCCGAAAATCGTCAGGTTACTCTCGATTTCCTCATTACAGATGTGTGACCTCTGTACTCTACATCAACCTCGCATAACAGAAAAAAATGCGCTATAAATACCACATGAACATAATAACTGTAATCCCACTTTCCAAGTCGAAAATTGCTGAAGAATTGATTTACTTCACAGCTACCGATGTTCCACTTGGTGCGGTTGTTACTGTTCCCCTCCGTCGCAAAAATATTTTTGCAATTGTTACAAAAGTCGAACCAGTGAAAGATCTCAAAACTGATATCAAGAACGCGCCATTCAAAATTCGTAAATTAGATAAAATTCAATCAACAGTTTTCTTTCCTCCTTTCTTTGTCGAAGCTTGCAAAAGTATTGCCGGATTTTATTCCACAAAAATTGGAGCAGTGATTAATACTGTTATTTCAAATTTAATACTAGAAAATGTCGGAAAGATTGCTCCACCTTTGCCACCACAAGCCAGCTTTGAAATTACTTCGAATACAAACGTTCTTAAAACTAATCAGATCTTTGCGATTCAAGGTGATGATACAGACAGAATCAGTTCTTGGCGCAGTCTTATTCGTCAAGAGTTCGCCAACAAAAGATCTGTAGCGATATATCTCCCAACGATTGAAGATGGTAATTTACTTTTTTCAGCTTTGGAAAAAGGTATTGAAGGTTATATCTTCTGTTTAAACAACAATTTATCTTCAAAAAAGTTTACTAGTACTTGGAAAACTATTTCCGAAACAGATCATCCGGTAGTTGTGATTACTACTGGTTCATTTTCATTACTTCCAAGAGCAGATATAAAAACTGTAATTATTGAAAAAGAGAACGGCAGGGGCTGGATTTCGCAAAAATCACCTTATTTAGATGTTCGAAATGCCATTATCACAATTGCCAAATTAAACAATCAAACTATTTACCTAGCAGACAGCATGTTACGTGTAGAAACATTGAATGATGTTGAAAAAGAAATAATAGAAGAGGGTTCGCCTTTCAAATGGCGTTCTGTTTCTTTGGCAAAAGATTTTTTAATTGATATGAAAATCGTAAAAGACTCACCGAAAACTGTTAGTCAAAATGTAATCCAAAATCAAAATGAACCACCGGTTCAATTTGCTAATATTAATGAAAACGACTTGGTACCATTGGATCCAAAAAATATTAGAGAACCTCGCTTCAAAGTCCTTTCATCTGAACTGAAAAAATTAATTATGCAAAACTCTGAAGAAAATACCCATTTATTTATTTTTTCTTTAAGAAGAGGTTTATCACCTATAACTGCCTGTGATGATTGTGGCAATATTGTAATGTGTAGACAGTGCAAAACAACCGTAGTTCTTCATACTAGTCCCGAAACTGGCAAAAACTATTTTATGTGTCACATTTGTGGAGACAGAAGGAGTGCCGATGAAACTTGTATTACCTGTGATAGTTGGAGATTAACTCCACTAGGTATCGGTATAGATAAAGTATCTGAAGAAATTAAAAAATTCTTTCCTAAATTAGATATTTTCAAAATTGATGCTGATACGACAAAAACAGAAAAAGAGATAGCGGAAACTCTTGCCAAATTTCGAGCAAAACCAGGAAGCATATTACTCGGCACCGAATTAGCAATCCAAAATTTCTCAGAAAAAATTGATCATATCGCAATATCTTCACTAGATTCACTTTTTAGTCTTCCGGATTTTCGAATTCAGGAAAAAATTATGTACAACCTAATCAGACTTCGAGCTCAAGCAACACGTTCAATCTTGGTTCAGACTAGAAAAGCCGAACAAAAAGTATTTGAATATGGACTAAAAGGTAACCTTGGTGACTTTTATCACATGTCACTAGGTGAACGTAAACAATTTGATTACCCGCCTTTTTCTATTCTTATCAAAATAACAATTGAAGGTAAGAAAGATGAAATAGCTATTACAATGGCTGATGTTGCCAAATTTCTCGAACCACAAACGATAGATATTTTCCCAGCTTTTACCTCGACTGTTCGTGGCAAATCTGTTATTCATGGTTTAATTAAAATCGCAACACACGCTTGGCCTGATCTTGAACTATCAAACAAACTTCGTTCCCTACCACCAAATGTTATGGTCAAGATCAATCCCGAAAGTTTGTTGTAAGTTCGGTGAGGAGTTCGGCGCGGAGAGACCTAGCGAAATACAGATGTCACACCTCTGTAAAACGGCTAACTGCAGATGTCACACCTCTGTTTTGCAATCATTCATTTCTCTGTTATAGTTTCCCTATGAAAGAAATAGTCCAGAGAGAACAAGCCGTGCTTCGTAATATAGCCAAACCAGTTCCAGTTGGTGAGATCGGCACTGACAAAATCAATAACATCGTAAAAGATCTGATTGAAGCTATGGAAGACCAAAAAGATGGTATCGCTATCGCCGCACCACAGATCGGAATCAGTCTTCGGATTTTTGTAGTTAACGGAAAACTCCTGAAGCATACCGATCATTCATATAAAGGAAGCGCAAATTCTCTTGTTTTCATCAATCCAGAAATAATCAAAGAATCAAAAGAGAAGAAAGAAGTTGAGGAGGGTTGTCTCTCTATTCGCTGGTTATTTGGCAAAGTCCGTAGATCTGTACGTATGACGATCACTGCTTATAATGAAAAAGGTGAGAAAAGCGAAAGGGGTGCAAGTGGAGTCTTGGCTCAAATTTTCCAACATGAGATCGACCATCTAGAAGGAACCCTATTCACAGACAAAGCCAAAGAGGTCTGGGAAATGACTGAAGAAGAGGTAGTGGAATTACAAAACAAAAATTAACATCAACATCCTGAGGTCTCTCAACCTTGTTCGAGACAGGTTAGACCTTTAGAAAAAATGAAAAATACACCTCAACAATTCGCCTTCTTTGGCTCTTCCAATATGTCAGTTTTTACTTTGGATGAATTATCGAGACTTGATCTAAAACCAGAATTTATCGTTACTACACCAGACAAGCCTGTTGGTAGAAAACAAATCATTACTCCAAACGTCGTGAAAACTTGGGCCACAGAGCACAAAATCCCAGTCTATGATCCAGAAAAATTAAATTCAGATTTTATTGAAAAGATAAAAACAATCAACCGAGATTCTCTTGGTTCAGAAATATCTCCAGTTTTCCTCGTAGCTTCATTTGGTAAAATTTTACCTAATGAATTAATAAAAATTCCTTCCCGCGGAACCCTCAACATCCACCCATCATTATTACCAAAATATCGTGGACCTTCACCACTTCCAAGTACAATCTTGGATGATTGCAAACAAACTGGCGTTACTATTATGTTAATTGATGGAGAAATGGATCATGGGCCAATCATTGTTGAGAAAGAAATTACTGTTGAGGAGTGGCCAATTTATGAAATATTTGAAGAAAATATGGCCAGAGAAGGTGCAAGATTATTTGAGGAGATTTTGGGAAAATGGGTAGAAGGCAAAATTACATCAAAAGAACAAGATCATTCACAAGCTAGTTATACAAAAAAGATTATTAAAGAAGATGGTCTATTAGACCTTAAAGCAGATGCGTATACAAACTGGAGGAAGATCCAAGCTTTTCACCAATGGCCACAAACACATTTCTTAATTAATCAAAACTTTAGAGTAAAAATTACCGAAGCAACCTTTCGCAATGGAAAATTAGAAATAACAAAAGTAATACCAGAAGGATCAAAAGAGATATCTTTTACAGATTTTTGTCAAAGATATAATTTTTCAATCTAACTATTTATCTTGCAGGATATTTGCTGCAGCATAATTAAAAGAGATGTTATCTCCAATATCATAAGCTTTATTTGTTGTATAAAATAGCACAACCCAAAAACAAAAAATTCCTATAAACGCTATGCACAACCATTGATTAACTGGCTGTTTCATTTCTGCTAAACTAAAAAATTTATTGTTCATTGATCTAAATTATTTATTAATTAATCTTTGCTCTACTCAAGATTTTTCCTCCAAGGCCAAAGACCTTTTATTATCCCTTTCATTTTTGCCCCACCACGTCGTAGCATCGAGACTCTTTTACTTTTGTTAGAAGTTAATTTAAAAATTATTTCATCTCGAACAATATCAATCGCCGTATACAAATCATCTTTCTCGACACTGGCATAAATATTCTTACCGGAACCAACAAGATGAATTTCGGCTTTGAATATGTCACCTTTATTATGATGCCCTGTTGTTTTGGCCAATTCCACATCACACTGCACACTAGGATCATTTTCTAAAAGAAACGCGATCTTTTCTAAACGTTTATCTGCATAATCAGATATAGCAGGTGTAAGTGTGATTGCGGTCGTTTTTATATTTATATTCATATTCGGTAGTGTTAAAAATAATTTCTTTCTCTTATCTCTCAATTTTAGCATATTCTCTAAAATTTGCAGGGGGTAGACCCTTTTATCAATCAGCATCATCAACAGCAATTAACTTACTCTTTGAGTGGTGACCGTTTATTATTTTTATAATTTTATCTGGAAATAAAGTCTGCAAAATCTCCAAAATCCTTTTGTTAGCGAGGTTTCTTTCTGCAGGTTCGCGAACAGCTATCTCATAATGATCAACCGAGATTTGAACAACCTCCTCTTTTTTCATTTCGGTTTTGGCTTTGACGTGGATGTACATGAGATAGTTATAACATAACTCACAATCCATCAAAAAT